>ENA-OPYX01000081-OPYX01000081.1-human-gut-metagenome-genome-assembly--contig:-NODE-81-length-49218-cov-4.328899_pt1 | contig 49218 bp, 51 predicted proteins | sample MGYA00242639_ERZ504486 | MGnify/ENA primary metagenome ERZ504486 (study PRJEB26092, sample SAMD00036296) | human gut metagenome | host: Homo sapiens | study: EMG produced TPA metagenomics assembly of... | reverse complement strand
CGCTTGGAACTAGTTAACCTTCTGGTACATACAAAGGTTCGATCGGTGACAGCCGTCATGATGCATTAAATAGAAAATCATGTGTAAAGAATAAATACAATAACTGTCTTGTCACATGTAAATAACAGTGGTATAATGTGAAAAGTTTAAGCAGGTCAGAAGAATATATATGGAGGGACTGTCCGTAAACGGAAAGCAGTATAGAAAAGAGGATGTTGTATTATGAAACTGAATGCAGATGTAGTAATAGTCGGAAGTGGGTGCCGGACTTTCAGTGCCTTGAATTTACCTGAAGAACAGGAAATCATACTAATTACCAAATCAGATCTGGAAAGTAGTGATTCTTTCCTTGCGCAAGGGGGAATCTGTGTATTAAGAGATGAAAAAGACTATGACAGTTATTTCGAAGACACGATGAAGGCAGGACATTATGAGAACCGGAAAGAATCTGTGGATATTATGATCCGTAATTCCAGAGATATTATTAATGATCTTGTGAAATACGGTGTGGAATTTGAAAAGAAGGACGGAAAATTTGCCTATACAAGAGAAGGCGCACATTCCAGACCGAGAATCCTGTTTCATGAAGATGTGACGGGAAAAGAGATCACCAGCAAGCTGCTTGCGCAGGTGAAAAAGCTTGAGAATGTAAAGATATATGAATATACAGAGATGACGGATGTAATCATCGAAAATGGGAAATGTGTGGGAGTCAAAGCAGAGAATGAAAACGGAACATACGAAATCTATGCGGAGAATACAATCCTTGCAAGCGGCGGAATCGGTGGAACATACCAGCATTCGACAAATTTTTCCACATCTGACAGGAGATGCGATTGAAATAGCAAAGAAACACAATATTCGTCTGGAACATCTGGATTATGTACAGATTCATCCAACGACATTATATTCGAAGAAACCGGGAAGACGTTTCCTGATCTCAGAGTCTGTACGTGGAGAAGGTGCGGTTCTTTATAATAAGAATAAAGAGCGTTTTGTAGATGAGTTGCTGCCGAGGGACGTGGTGACAAAAGCAATTAGAGAAGAGATGAAAAAGGATGGAACCGATTATGTATGGCTTTCTATGGAACATATACCGAAAGAAACTATTTTAAATCATTTCCCGAACATTTATGAACACTGTCTGGAAGAAGGCTATGATGTAACAAAGGAATACATTCCGGTCGTACCGGCACAGCATTATTTCATGGGTGGAATCTGGGTTGATTCGGATAGCAGGACGTCTATGGAGCATTTGTATGCAGTTGGAGAGACAAGCTGCAATGGTGTTCATGGTGCGAACCGCCTGGCAAGTAATTCCCTTTTGGAAAGTCTTGTATTTGCAAAACGTGCAGCAACAAAGATCAAAAAGGAAGAAACTAAGAAAAATTTGTCTGAACGAAAAGCGGTGTAAGATGGTATAATGAGTGCAGAGTGTGAATGCACGGATATGAAAGAGATAAATATAAAGCAGGGTAAAGGAGCACAGCATGAATAATATAACAATGACATTACAGGTAGATCATCTGATCATGGAGGCATTAAGAGAAGATATTTCAAGCGAGGACGTGACCACCAATGCGGTCATGCACGAAGCTGTAACAGGAGAAGTAGACCTGATCTGCAAGCAGGATGGAGTGATCGCAGGGTTACAGGTATTTCAGAGAGTTTTCGAATTGTTAGATAAAGACACGAAAGTAGAATTTTTCTGCAAAGACGGTGATGAAGTAAAGAACGGGCAGTTAATGGGAAAAGTAACCGGAGATATCCGTGTCCTTCTTTCCGGAGAGCGGGTTGCACTGAATTATCTGCAGAGAATGAGCGGGATTGCAAGTTATACACGTTCGGTGGTTTCACTTCTGGGAGAGAGCAAGACAAAACTTTTAGATACCAGAAAGACAACTCCGAATATGAGAATTTTTGAAAAATATGCAGTCAGAGCAGGCGGCGGATATAATCACCGTTATAATCTGTCTGACGGTGTTCTGTTAAAGGATAATCATATCGGAGCAGCGGGAAGTGTAGCAAAGGCTATTCAGATGGCTAAAGAATATGCACCATTTGTACGCAAGATTGAAGTAGAAGTGGAGAATCTGGATATGGTAAAAGAAGCGGTAGAAGCGGGGGCAGATATTATCATGCTCGATAATATGTCCACAGAGGAGATGCAGGAGGCAATTCGCATCATCGATGGACGCGCGGAGACTGAGTGTTCCGGTAATGTAACAAAAGAGAATATCGGCAGACTGACTGCGCTTGGTGTAGATTATATTTCCAGCGGGGCATTGACACACTCTGCTCCAATTTTAGACATTTCCTTAAAGCATCTTCATGCGGTATTATAATGTAGTTACTGTGTATAGAGAAAATACATGGACAGGCAGATCATTTAGAAAAAGAACATGGGAGGTGGCAACAGGAAATGCATGGATCTGAAAGAAGAGAGCAGATAATCAGACAGATTCAGGAAAGTAAAGCCCCGGTATCCGGAACAAAGCTTGCTTCCTTTTATAATGTCAGCCGTCAGGTGATCGTGCAGGATATTGCACTGATCCGGGCAGCAGGATATGAGATCATATCTACAAACCGCGGCTATATATTGAATCAGCCGAAGACAGTGTGCCGGATATTTAAAGTCCAGCATACGGATGAACAACTGGAAGAAGAACTGAATACGATCGTTGATCTGGGAGGATGTGTGGATAATGTAATGATCCATCACAGAGTCTATGGAAAAATGGAAGCGGAACTGGTCTTAAATTCCAGAAGAAAGGTTGGCGCATTTATGGAAGATATCCGGAGTGGCAAGTCAAGTCCGCTTAAGAATATCACATCTAATTATCATTATCATAAGGTCAGTGCTGACAGCGAAGAGACGCTGGATCTGATCGAGCAGGAACTGAGGGAAAAAGGATTTCTGGTAGAGGAAAGACGACAGGTAGTGTAAAATTGACAGACTAATCGAACGAAACATATGGTATTTTCTGACGGAAACAGGTATAATAGGGACAAAGAAATCGTGATACTTTCATCCGAAGGAGGGATACCTATGACGACACATAAGATTATAACAATAGGCAGACAGTTTGGAAGCGGCGGACATGAGATTGGCAATCTTCTTGCAACAAGACTGGATATTCCGTTATATGATAACAATCTTGTCAGAATGGCAGCAGAGAAGATGGATATCAGAGAAGAGACGGCAAAGGCAATTGATGAGACTTCTCTTAACAGTTTCGTATCCAGTTATCTGATCACACCGATGGGATATTCTTCCTATATTAATTCGGAAGAATATGTGCAGCCGTTATCTGAGCAGATGTATGAACTGCAGACGGAGATTATCAAAAAGCTTGCAGAACGTGGGCCATGTGTGATCGTGGGCAGATGTGCAGACTATATCCTGAAGGACAATCCAAACTGCATTAACGTATTCATCTGTGCTGACCGGGCTGACCGCATCAAACGTATAGCGGAAAGATACGATGTGTCTGAGAAGAAAGCTCTGGATCGCATCAAACGTATGGACAGAGAACGAAAATATTATTACGAAACTCATACAGGACAGGAATGGGGAAGCATCAGTTCTCATGACATATTACTGAATGCAAGCCTTCTTGGAATCGAAGGAACGGTTAATGTGCTGGAAGGAATCTATAAAAGATAACGGACAATGAAATGAAAGATATAATAAGAAATGAGCGGTGTAGGCCGCTCATTTCTTATTGCCCTTAAATATTATGATTTAAATCCATAAAAAGCATCGCGGCCTTCTGCTTTGATCCGACGTCTGACATTCATTGTAAAAGCTTCAAATCCTTCAGAGGGATCGAATTCATAGACCCGGAAGACCGGACAGGGATCGTTCAAAAGTACTCATATGGGCACATCCTTTCTGTGAAAAAGTCTATATATAATGTATTATACAGAAAAAAGACTGAAAATTACAGGATAAATGAGAAAAATATACAAAGTAAGACTACATATTTTGCTTGAAAAATACGACCATAACATCTAGAATAAAAATGTTATGAAAAAAATAAAGGAGAGACGGTAGATATGGAAATGTTTATTGATGTATTACTGGATGCGGCAATCGATTGTGTGAAGATGCTTCCATTCCTGTTTCTTGCATTTCTGCTGATAGAGGCACTGGAGCATTATTCCAGTGATTTTACAAAAAAACTCATGGTGAAAGTAGATAAGGCAGGACCGGTTGTAGGAGCAATCGTAGGATGTGTCCCTCAGTGTGGATTTTCGGTTATGGCAGCAAATCTGTATTCAGGCGGAATCATTACGGTTGGAACATTGATCGCAGTGTTTCTGGCCACATCGGATGAGGCAATACTTATTATAATGGGAAATCCGGAACATGCAGGAAAGATCGGTGTGCTGCTTCTAGCAAAAGTGATCATAGCAATTATTGCAGGATATCTGGTAGATATTTTCTTTAAAAAAGAAATTGCAGTGCCGCATCATGAAGGAGAACTCTGTCATGACTGTGGATGTCACAATCATTCGGCTGGAATAGTAAAACCTGCACTTCGCCATACGGGAAAGATTTTTTTATATCTGTTTGTATTTACGTTTATTTTAAATCTGTGTATTGACATACTTGGAATTGACAAGATTTCAGCTATGATGCTTGGAGATACTGTGTTCCAGCCGGCAATTGCGGCTTTGATCGGCCTGATCCCAAATTGTGCGGCGTCCGTGATTCTGACACAGCTGTATCTGAGCGGGGCAATTTCTTTTTCCTCTGTGATCGCGGGACTTTGCACGGGAGCCGGTATCGGGCTTGTAGTATTGTTCAAAGTGAATCCGGATAAGAAGGAAAATATAAAAATTATAGCAGTATTGTATGTGATTGCTGTGATCGCAGGTCTGATCCTGGAGCTGACCGGAGTGTAGAATGCTGTCTGTGGCATAGAATTGCATTTTTGGAAGAATGTGTTATAATATTGACAACTAGGTGATGAGGCTTAGAGAGATTTAGGAGGAAATGAAATGGCTACAAAAAAAGTAACAACAGCAACCACAAAGGATGTAACTGCAAAAGTAACTGCACCAGTGACAAAGACATCAGAAAAAGCAGAGACAACGAAGAAAGCAGAGACAGTAAAGGCAGTGGCAGCAACAGAGCCGAAGAAGATAGAGAAGGAGCCGGTAAAAACAGCAGCTCCAAAGACCGAGCCAGTAAAACCGACTACAAAAGAAGAAACAGCTAAGCCGGAAGCAAAAGAAGGCCGAGAAAAAAAGTTGAAGACAAAGCTGTAAAGACAGAATCTGTCAAGAAAGCTGAAGCTGAGACAAAGACAGCGGCAAAGAAGACGACCACAAAGAAGACGACAGCAAAGAAGACAACTGCGAGAAAAACAACAGCAAAAAAAGAAATCAAAGTAAGTGCGTTTGTAGAATACTTTGGAAAACAGGTAGAAGAAAAAGATATGATCGCAAGAGTAAAGAAGGCATGGACATCTTCTGGAAAGAAAATCGGAGATATCAAGACGATGGAGTTATACATAAAACCAGAAGAATCTGCAGTATACTATGTTATTAATGGAACAGAGACAGGAGCAGTAGCATTCTAGAGGCGGATATAATGAACCAAAGGCTGTGAATCTTCGGAGGCACAGTCTTTTCTATTCTTAAAGCGTAATAAGGGGCAAAGGAGAAACGGGTATGAATATGGAGAACTTTACATCAGTTTTTAATTCGGTAGATGGGCCCACGAGTATATTTGTTGCAGGGAAGACACCGGAAATAATGGGTGTGCTGATTGCGATTGTTGTAGTGGGTGTAATTATTTCATTGTTTGGTCTGAAGCTTGTAAGAGTACTTTCGGCGATGATGGGACTTGGAACCGGAGCAGTGATCGGAGCAGTGATCGGAACAGTGGCAGGTCTTGATACGACAAAGATGGTTGCGACAATTGCCGTGTGCGGAGTGGTATTGTGTATCATGTGTGCAGTACTACGAAAATTCGGAATATTTGTTATGACTTTCTTTGGATCATGGGGGACATTTGTTACCCTTGTGGAAGCGCGGTCAGTTATAGTACTTGGAATCTGCGCAGCGGTTGCACTGGTCATCGCAATACTGACAGTCATCTTTGCGGAATTTCTGGTCATCTTTGTAACCGGTATTGTAGGAGGAGTGGAAGCAGGAATGGCGCTTCCGTTTCTTCTTGGGATGACAAAGATTGGCTGGATCGGATATGTAATGAGTGCAGCGATCGCTGTAATTGGCATCACGGTTCAGACAATGATGCAGTCGAGAAAGATCGGAAAGAGGGAAAAAATATTTTCGAAAAAGATCAAAGAACAGGTTTCGATGGAATCGGAAGTAGAAAAGGCCAGAATGCTTCTCGATGATGGAGATGTGGAAGAATCTCCGGAGGAAGAAACGGAAGCCGGAGATCAGGGAGATCAGGGAGAACCGGAAGAGACGGTGACAGAGATATTTGACATAGACGATGATAAGCCGGAGCCGGAAGATACAGATGATGAGGAAAATGTAGATGTCAAAATGACGGATGTGCCGGAAGGCGGATTCCTGGATGAAGATGATGTCGAGATATTCGAGACAGACGATTCGGATGTCGTAGTTCTTCATGCGGATGATATTGACTAAAGCAAAAAATATATACCCGTTGCAGAAAATTAAGATCTGCAACGGGTATTTTTGTTATATGGGATGTGCTATAATGTTGCTAAGAATAAAGTTAAGTTAAGGAGGCTTACTTATGAAATTGGATATGCATTGCCATGTGCGGGAAGGCTCAGTAGACAGCAGGGTAAGCTTGGATGAATACATCACAACCCTGAAGGAAAAAGGATTTGACGGGATGCTGATCACAGATCACGATACGTATCATGGTTATCGTCATTGGAAATATCATATGAAAGGCAAGGTACATGAAGATTTTGTTGTGTTGAAAGGAATCGAGTATGATACTCTGGATGCGGGACATATCATTTGTATTATGCCGGAAGGTGTAAAGATGCGTCTTCTGGAAGTAAAGGGACTCCCGGTGTCGGTTCTGATTGACTTTGTGCACAGACACGGAGGAATCCTCGGACCGGCACATCCATGCGGGGAAAAGTATCTGAGTTTTACTAATACGGGAAGGTTTTATAAATCACCGGAACTGATCAAAAGGTTTGATTTCATTGAGGCGTTTAATGCATGTGAATCAGCAGAATCGAATGAAGGAGCAAGGAAGCTTGCAGAGAAATACAAAAAGCCGGGAATCGGCGGAAGTGACGCACACAGACCGGACTGCATAGGGACAGGCTATACCATTCTTCCGGAAAGAGTGACCTGTGAGACGGAACTGATCGCCCTGATACGAAGTAAAGCGGCAATCGAGGCCGGAGGCGTGTTGTACGGAAAGACAGCCAAAGACAAGATGGGACCAGCGCATAAGATCCTGACGTATTCATTCTGGTTCTATAATAAGGGCGGGGCACTTCTGAAAAAACGGAAAAGAACCTTGAAAGGAAAGATTGAAAATCCGGCAACACCAATTGATCCGATTGAAATTCCATACCTGCATAATATAAAAAACAGAAATAAAAGAAGATGTATTTTTGAAAAATTATGCATTAAAATTTATAATTTCTTGCATGCCCTTTTTTACTGTGCTAAAATACAGTATAAAATTATGAGAATCAAGGAGGTAAAGATTCGTTATGGGAATGACGATGACACAGAAGATATTGGCAGCACATGCTGGGCTCGACAGCGTGACAGCCGGTCAGTTAATAGAAGCAAAATTAGATGTAGTCATGGCAAATGATATTACAGGTCCTATGGCATTACCAATCTTCAGACAGATGGCAGATAAAGTATTTGATAAAGATAAAGTAGTTCTTGTTCCGGACCATTTTACACCGAACAAAGACATCAAGTCTGCGGAGAACTCAAAAGCAATCCGTGAGTTTGCCAAAGATCAGGGACTCAGCTGGTATTTTGAACAGGGAAAATCCGGTGTAGAACATGCAATTCTTCCGGAAGCAGGAGTGGTTGCGGCTGGTGAATGTATCATCGGAGCAGATTCGCATACTTGCACATATGGTGCACTTGGTGCATTTTCGACAGGTGTCGGAACGACGGATATTGCAACAGGTATGGCAATGGGAGAACTGTGGTTCAAAGTTCCGAGTGCGATCAAGTTCGTACTGACAGGGAAGCCGGGCAGATATGTAAGCGGTAAAGATATCATCATTCATATCATCGGCAAGATCGGTGTAGATGGTGCACTTTATAAATCTATGGAATTTACCGGAGACGGAATCAGGAATCTTTCTATGGCAGACAGATTCACAATGGCAAATATGGCGATCGAAGCCGGAGCCAAGAACGGAATCTTCCCGGTAGATGAGAAGACAGAAGAATATTTAAAAGAACATACAAAGAAAGACTATCATGTATATGAAGCGGACGAAGATGCGGAATACGAAAGTATTGTAGAGATTGATCTTTCAGAAGTCCGTCCAACCGTTGCATTTCCACATCTTCCGGGAAATGCGAAGACAATTGACGAGATCGAGGCAATGGAACCGATCAAAATCGATCAGGTTGTGATCGGATCCTGTACAAACGGAAGAATGGAAGATATGAGAAAAGCAGCTGCCATTCTTCAGGGACATACGGTTCATCCGGATGTACGTGTTATGGTCGTTCCGGCTACACAGAAGATATACAAACAGTGTATCAGAGAAGGTCTTCTGGAAATTTTCGTAGACGCAGGATGTGCAGTCAATACACCAAGCTGCGGACCTTGTATGGGTGGACATATGGGCGTTATGGCAGCAGGAGAAAAATGTGTATCTACAACAAACCGTAACTTTGTAGGAAGAATGGGACATGTAGATTCTCTGATTTATCTGGCATCACCGGAAGTAGCAGCAGCAAGTGCGATCGCAGGATACATCGCAAATCCAGAGAAAGTAGGTGACAAATAATGAAAGCTTTAGGACATGTTTTTAAATACGGCGATAACGTAGATACAGACGTAATCATCCCGGCAAGATATCTGAATTCTTATGATGCACAGGAGCTTGCGAGCCATGCAATGGCAGATATCGATCCTGAATTCGTCAATAGGGTACAGCCTGGAGATATCATTGTTGCCAACAAGAACTTTGGATGTGGTTCTTCCAGGGAACATGCACCGTTATGTCTTAAGACAGCAGGTGTCAGTTGCGTTATTGCAGAGACATTTGCAAGAATTTTCTATCGCAATGCGATCAACATCGGACTTCCGATCATTGAGTGTCCGGAGGCTGCAAAAGCAATTGAAGCAGGTGATGAAGTAGAGATTGATTTTGACAGCGGTAAGATCTATGACAGAACAAAAGGAACAGAATTCAAGGGACAGCCGTTTCCAGAGTTCATGCAGAAACTGATCGCAGCAGGCGGACTGGTAAAATATACAAACAGTAAGAGAAAGTAATCATAATAAGGAGAGCGTTGGCATGGGTTTATATTACAAAAGTACAAGAAATTCTAATCTGAAAGTAACAGCATCAGAGGCAATTCTGAAAGGACTTGCTCCGGATGGCGGACTTTTTGTACCATCGGAACTTCCAAAGCTGGATGTAACAATGTCAGATCTGAAAGGAAAGACATATCAGGAGATCGCATATCTCGTAATGAAGCAGTTCCTGACAGATTTTACAGAAGAGGAACTGAAAAACTGTATTGATAAAGCATATGACAGCAAATTTGACACAGAAGAAATTGCGCCGCTCGTAAAAGTAGATGATACTTATTACATGGAATTGTTCCATGGTGCAACAATCGCATTCAAAGATATGGCATTATCAATCCTGCCGCATCTGATGACAACTTCGGCAAAGAAGAACGACGTTAAAAATGAGATCGTGATTCTGACTGCAACATCCGGAGATACAGGAAAGGCCGCACTTGCAGGCTTTGCGGATGTGGAAGGAACGAGGATCATCGTATTCTATCCAAAGAATGGTGTCAGCAAGGTACAGGAACTCCAGATGGTGACACAGAGAGGAGAGAATGTAAACGTAGTAGCGATCCATGGCAATTTCGATAATGCACAGAGTGGTGTGAAAGCGATGTTCGAAGATACAGAACTGGCGGAAGAACTCGCAAAGAAAGGCTATCAGTTTTCATCAGCCAACTCTATCAATATCGGACGTCTGGTTCCACAGGTGGTATATTACGTCAATGCATATGCAAAACTTCTGGAAAATGAAGAGATTGAAGATGGTGAAAAGATCAATGTGGTAGTACCGACAGGTAACTTTGGAAATATCCTGGCTGCATATTATGCAAAACAGATGGGAGTACCGATTGATAAGCTGGTATGTGCTTCAAATGACAATAAGGTATTGTTTGACTTCTTCCAGACAGGAGATTATGACAGAAACCGTGAGTTTATCCTCACTACATCCCCATCCATGGATATTCTGATCTCCAGCAATCTGGAACGTCTGATCTACAGAATCAGCGGGGATGATGATCAGAAGACGAAGGATATGATGGAAGCATTAAAATCCGCCGGAAAATATACGATCACAGAAGATATGAAGGAGCGTCTTGCTGATTTCGCAGCAGGGTACGCAACAGAAGAAGAGTGCGCAGAGAATATTAAAAAAGTATACGATAAGACAGGATATGTTATGGACACGCATACAAGTGTAGCGTCGTATGTATGCGGCTGTTATCAGAAGAACAGTGGCGACGATAAGAAATGTGTGATCGCATCGACTGCAAGTCCGTACAAATTCGTGAAGAGTGTGATGAGCGCAATCGATCCGAAGTATGCTGATCAGGATGAATTCAGCCTTCTGAGTGTTTTGGAAGAAACATCCGGACGTGAGATGCCACAGGCAATCAAAGATATTCTGAATGCTAATATCCTGCATGATCTGGAATGTGATGCAGATAAAATGAAAGACACAGTAAAGAATATTTTAGAAGTATAAAACTTTATATTAAAAATAAATAAAATTCATAATCGATAAAAATTACTAAATGCAAGGTTTCTATAAAAATCTTGCATTTTTAAACTATATAAAAGAATAAAAGCAGAAAAAATAACGGATTGAGATATAGAAGTTGCAAAATAGTGCTTTGAAAAGATTGTTAAAGTGTTGACTTTTGCGCGGAAAAATGCAATAATAAGGCAAATGCTGTTGTGGAAGAGTATGAAAAACCAGAATTTATAAATATACAGCAGTAAATAAAAGAAAAGAGGTTAAATGAAGATGGCTAAAATCGATTTAAGTAAGTATGGCATTTCAGGAACGACGGAAATCGTGCACAATCCTTCTTATGAATTATTATTTGAGGAAGAGACAAAACCGGAACTGGAAGGTTTTGAAAAAGGACAGGAAAGTGAACTTGGTGCAGTCAATGTAATGACAGGTATCTATACTGGACGTTCTCCTAAAGATAAGTTCATCGTAGTTGATGAGAATTCAAAAGATACTGTATGGTGGACATCTGATGAATATAAGAATGATAACCATCCTGCAACACAGGAAGCTTGGAACGCAGTAAAAGATATTGACAATCAAAGAACTTTCTAACAAAAAACTTTATGTTGTAGATGCATTCTGCGGAGCAAACAAAGATACACGTATGGCAATCCGTTTCATCGTAGAAGTTGCATGGCAGGCTCATTTTGTAACAAATATGTTCATCAAACCTTCAGAAGAAGAACTTGAGAATTTTGAGCCAGACTTCGTAGTATACAATGCTTCAAAAGCAAAAGTTGAGAACTACAAAGAATTAGGACTTAACTCTGAGACAGCTGTAATGTTCAACATCACAAGCAAAGAGCAGGTTATCGTAAATACATGGTACGGCGGAGAGATGAAGAAAGGTATGTTCTCTATGATGAACTACTTCCTTCCGCTTAAGGGAATGGCTTCTATGCACTGCTCAGCCAATACAGATCTGAACGGAGAGAATACAGCAATCTTCTTCGGACTTTCAGGAACAGGAAAGACAACACTTTCTACAGATCCTAAGCGTCTTCTGATCGGTGATGACGAGCACGGATGGGATGACAACGGAGTATTTAACTTTGAAGGCGGATGCTATGCTAAGGTTATTAACCTTGACAAAGAGTCTGAGCCGGATATCTACAATGCAATCAAGCGTAACGCACTTCTTGAGAATGTATCACTTGATGAAAATGGAAAGATTGATTTCGCAGATAAGAGTGTAACAGAGAATACACGTGTATCTTACCCGATCAATCATATTGAAAATATCGTGCGTCCTGTATCTTCAGCACCTGCTGCTAAAAATGTAATCTTCCTGTCAGCTGATGCATTCGGAGTACTTCCACCGGTATCTGTACTGACACCAGAGCAGACACAGTACTACTTCCTGTCAGGATTTACAGCAAAACTTGCAGGTACAGAGCGTGGAATCACAGAGCCTACACCTACATTCTCAGCTTGCTTCGGACAGGCATTCCTGGAACTGCATCCTACAAAATATGCAGAGGAACTTGTTAAGAAGATGGAGAAGAGCGGTGCAAAAGCATACCTGGTTAACACAGGATGGAACGGAACAGGAAAACGTATCTCTATCAAGGATACACGTGGAATCATTGATGCCATCCTGAATGGAGACATCAAGAATGCTCCAACAAAGACAATTCCATACTTCAACTTCGAAGTACCTACAGAACTTACCGGTGTTGACACAGGAATCCTTGATCCTCGTGACACATATGCCGATGCAGCTGAGTGGGATGAAAAAGCAAAAGATCTTGCTGCAAGATTCATCAAGAACTTTGCTAAATATGAAGGAAATGAAGCTGGTAAAGCTTTAGTTTCAGCAGGACCACAGTTATAAGAGACACTTATCTATCTGATTAAAATCAGAGAATTGTAAAGGGTTGTAAAATCCATGTAAATGGGTTATAATAAGTGCAGTGGAAACCTGAAATGTTCGATACTCTTGTAGTTTTGAACCTACAATACTTTAAACGGGAGTCTTACATCTCTGTAATATGTCAGGCCATCGACTTTGCAGTGGAAGGCAGAAAAGCAGATGCGGATACCCACCTAGCGGGTGCTAGGAGTCAGAATACAGGAACCGGCATTTTGGGGAATATACAAAAGATAAAAGACAGTCGTTTTAACGGCTGTCTTTTTTTGAAATCGCCATCAGGTTCAGGTAAGCGGATCTGAGAAAGACAGTCAAAGAAAGGAAAATAAAGTGCGGAAACGGAACAACAGGCATTATAGCATCTACATTGCATGGATTTTATTGCTGCTGTGTCTGATTACAGGGCTGAAAGCCGGGTTAGAAAAAAATGCAGCCGGAAAGAAGGAGTCCTATCCGGGAATATCGATTCAGAGCCGGTGGGAAGAATTGTGGAAAACAGTATCATCGAAAGACAGAGAGGAAGAAAGTGAAAGTAAAGACAAGACCCCGGAAAAAGATGCGGATCCTCAGAGAAATATCCGGGTATTGATCATGACAGATGGATATCAGCAGATCGTACATAGAGAGGTAGAAATCAGTGCAGCGGGAGGCTTAAGAATTGAAAAGAAGGATGGCCTGGAAGAAACTGCAGGAAATGAAAAAATTAAGATCACAAAAGAAGATACGGGATTTCAAAATGGAAAGATCCGTATACAGGCAATTGATGGCGGAGAGATAACCGTTAGCAGTATCAGGCGGGGCTATGGGAATCCGTCTTATGCAGGTACGTTGGATCTGTATGCCACATCAGAAGGGGTTGTGATGGTAAATGAACTTCCGCTGGAGAATTATCTGTGTAAAGTGGTTCCGAGTGAGATGCCCGCATTATATCAGAAGGAAGCATTAAAGGCCCAGGCGATATGCGCAAGAAGTTATGCATACCGGCAGATTATGGATTATGCATATCCGGAATATCAGGCTCATGTGAATGACAGTACGGATTACCAGGTGTATAATAATTCGGCATCGCAACAAGCTGCAACAGAGGCTGTACAGGAGACGGCAGGAAAAGTATTGAAATATAATGGAAATATTATAACCGCCTATTACTATTCGACATCCTGCGGAAAGACAACAACGATGGCTGCGTGGGGAACGAAAGAGAAGGCAGAAAATGCATATCTTCAGTCTGTAGAAGTGAAAGATCAGACAGGTGATTATGAGAGAAATCTTCCATGGTACCGGTGGGAAGCAGATATAGATCAGAATACATTGTCCGGAATGATCGCAGAGAATACAAAAAAGAATATAGGAACTGTGCAGTCACTGGAGGTGACGAAAAGCGGACCGGGCGGTGCAGCGTTACAGATAAAAGTATCAGGAGATCTGGGAACAGTTGTTGTTGATACGGAAAATAAGATCCGCAGAGCACTGGGGGGAAGCGGATATGAGATAAAGAAACAGGACGGGACAGCTGTAAAGGGAAGCAGACTTCTTCCGAGTGCCTTTTTTAAAGTAGAAAAGAAAGGAAACACCTTCAAGATTAAGGGCGGTGGATATGGACACGGTATTGGCATGAGTCAGAACGGAGCAAATGAAATGGCAAAAAAAGGAAAGAATTATCAGCAAATACTGCAAATGTTCTATCCCGGAACGACAATTGAATGATAAGTATAATCAATGAAAAAGTATTTGAAAAAACATAACAAGAAACAGAATAATTTCTAATAGACAAATAAATGAAAATCGGGTAGAATATAGAGACGAATATTTTGGGAGATAAGAATGAAAAAAGTTAAGTTTCTATATGATAAAGTAATGGAAATAACCGGACAGGTCGGAAAAGATCATGTAGGTGCCTATGCTGCACAGGCAGCGTATTTCTTTATGCTCAGTATGATTCCGATCATTTTACTGCTGATCACACTGGTACAGTATACACCGGTTACGAAGGCAGATGTTATGACAGCGGTTCTTCAGGTGTTTCCAAAATCCGTAGACAGTCTGATCACATCGATCGTTAATCAGGTTTATAATCAGTCCGGCGGAATCATCTCGCTGACTATTATTGTTGCACTCTGGTCAGCCGGGAAAGGGGTGCTGGCACTGACGACAGGTTTGAACTGTGTCTATGACTGTAAAGAGACACGTAATTATATTATTTTGCGAATACGTGCAACCTTTTATACAGTGGCATTTATAATTGTGATCATTTTTTCTACTGGTATTATCGGTGTTCGGTAATACGTTGAATCTGTTTGTAACGGAACACTATCCGGTGATGGAACGCTTGGTGGATCAGATCATGCGGATTCGCGGAATCATCACGCCGGTATTACTGTTTGTATTTACGATGATGATCTATAAATTCCTGCCGAACCACATTGTACAGTTGAGGATCCAGCTGATGGGAGCTGCATTTTCAGCAGTCGGATGGATGATCGTATCCTGGATTTTCTCGGTCTATCTGGATATTTTTAAAGGATTTTCATCAATGTATGGGAGTCTGACAACGATTGTATTGATCATGTTGTGGCTGTATTTTTGTATGTATATCTTACTGCTGGGTGGAGAAGTAAATATGATTTTGCGGGATATGGAGCAGGGGTAGAATTTCTGACTTGACAACTCTGAGCCATATGATACAATAATTAGGTATTATGAGATAAAGGCAATGACCGTGTAAGTAGTGAGCCATTTTCCGATAGAGAGAGGGAATCAACAGGCTGAAAGTTCCCTTGGGTTCAGATGGTAAATGAATTTCCCGCGTGAGCTGTGTTCTTGAAATAACAGTAGAGAACGCCGTATGATGCACGTTACGCAATAATGAGTGTCCGTAAAAGTTTTTACGGGAATCAGGGTGGTACCACGGGTTATATGTCTCGTCCCTTTTGGGGCGGGGCTTTTTTAATACCAAAAAGCATACGCTGATATAAAGATATGCGGAGAAAGGAAGAAAATGATGAAAGAAAGACTGCAGAACATCAAAGATGAAGCATTGAAGGCAATTGAAGCTGCCGATATGCCGGAAAAACTGAATGATGTGCGTGTAAAGTTCCTTGGTAAAAAGGGAGAACTTACCGCTGTATTAAAAGGTATGAAAGACGTTGCACCGGAGGACAGACCGAAGGTCGGACAGATGGTAAACGAGACAAGGGCGGCAATTGAAGCTGTTCTGGAAGAAAATAAGAAAAGATGGAAAAGGCAATCCGTGCAGAAAAGCTGAAAAAAGAAGTGATCGATGTTACACTTCCGGCTAAGAAAAATTGTGTCGGACACCGTCATCCGAATACAATTGCACTGGAAGAAGTAGAGCGTGTATTTACAGGTATGGGATACGAAGTCGTAGAAGGACCTGAGATCGAGTATGATGAGTACAACTTCCGTAAACTGAACATCCCGGACGGACATCCGGCAAAGGATGAGCAGGACACATTCTATATTAATAAAGACATCGTGCTCAGGACACAGACATCTCCTGTACAGGCACGTATTATGGAGCAGGGCAAGCTTCCAATCTGTATCCTGTCACCGGGACGTGTATTCCGTTCTGACGAAGTAGATGCAACACATTCTCCTTCTTTCCATCAGATCGAAGGACTGATCATCGACAAGAATATTTCATTTGCTGACTTAAAGGGAACACTGGAAGTATTTGCAAAAGAATTATTCGGAGAAGACACAAAGACAAAATTCAGACCACATCATTTCCCATTCACAGAGCCAAGTGCCGAGATGGATGTAAGCTGCTTCAAATGCGGTGGAAAAGGATGCCGTTTCTGTAAAGGATCCGGATGGATTGAGATCCTCGGATGTGGTATGGTACATCCACACGTACTGGAAATGTGCGGAATTGATCCGGAAGAATACACAGGATTCGCATTCGGTGTAGGACTGGAACGTATCGCACTTCTGAAGTACGAGATCGATGATATGAGACTGTTATACGAAAATGATATCAGATTCTTAAAACAGTTCTAGCGAGCACAAGTAATAATACGAAAAGGAGATTTATAAATGAATACTTCATTATCATGGATAAAAGCGTATGTTCCGGATCTTGATGTAACAGCTCAGGAATATACAGATGCAATGACTTTGTCTGGTACAAAAGTCGAAGGTTTTGAAAAATTAGATGCGGATCTTGATAAGATCGTGATCGGACAGATTGAAAAGATTGAGAAACATCCGGACGCAGATAAGCTGATCATCTGCCAGGTAAATATCGGAACAGAGACGATTCAGATCGTAACAGGTGCTCCGAATGTGAAAGAAGGAGACAAAGTACCGGTTGTATTAGCAGGCGGACGTGTAGCAGGCGGACATGAACCTGGACAGCGTGTAGAAGGCGGGATCAAGATTAAAAAAGGAAAGCTCCGCGGCGTAGAAAGCGATGGTATGATGTGTTCCATCGAAGAACTTGGTTCAAACAGAGAGATGTATCCGGAAGCTCCGGAATACGGAATCTATATCTTCGACGATGATGCAGTTGTAGGCGAGAGTGCGATCAAATCACTTGGCCTCGATGATGTCGTTGTAGAATATGAGATCACATCTAACCGTGTAGATTGCTTCAGTGTTGTAGGTATTGCAAGAGAGGCAGCAGCTACATTTAATAAAGCGTTCTATCCACCTGTTGTCACACCAACAGGAAATGATGAGAATGCAGCAGATTATATCAAAGTAACCGTTAAGAATCCGGAACTTTGCCCAAGATATTGTGCAAGAATCGTAAAGAACATTAAGATCGGACCATCTCCAAAATGGATGCAGAGACGTCTGGCTTCTGTAGGAATCCGCCCGATCAACAACCTGGTTGATATTACAAACTATGTAATGGAAGAATACGGACAGCCAATGCATGCATATGACCTTGATACGATCGAAGGAAAAGAAATTGTAGTGCGTACTGCAGAAAAAGGTGAGAAATTCACAACTCTTGACGGACAGGAAAGAGAGATGGATGAATCTGTACTGATGATCTGTGACGGTAAGAAATCCATCGGTATCGCAGGTATCATGGGTGGAGAAAACTCTATGATCACAGACGATGTTCAGACAATGTTATTCGAAGCAGCTTGCTTTGATGGAACCAACATCCGTAAATCAAGCAAGAAGATCGGACTTCGTACCGATGCATCCGGTAAATTTGAGAAGGGTCTGGATCCAAATAATGCAGAGGCAGCCATTGACCGTGCATGCCAGCTGATCGAAGAGATGGGAGCCGGTGAAGTTGTCGGAGGAATGGTTGATGTATACAGCAAGAAGAAAGAGCCTGTAAGAGTACCATTTGATGCGGAAAAGATTAACAAGCTGCTTGGAACAGACATTTCTAAAGAAGAAATGATCGGATACTTCAAGAAGATCGATCTGGAATTCGATGAAGAGACAAGCGAAGTCATCGCACCTACTTTCCGTCATGACTTATTCCGCATCGCCGACCTTGCGGAAGAGGTTGCAAGATTCTACGGATATGATAACATTCCGACCACACTTCCAAGTGGAGAAGCTACAACAGGAAAATTATCATTCAAGTTAAGAGTAGAGCAGGTTGCACGTGATATCGCTGAGTTCTGCGGATTCAGCCAGGGAATGACATATTCATTCGAAAGCCCGAAGGTATTTGACAAGCTTCTGATTCCGGAAGATTCTGATCTTCGTAAGGCTATTCCGATCATGAACCCACTGGGAGAAGATTATAGTATCATGCGTACATCTTCTTTGAATGGTATGCTGACATCACTTGCAACAAACTATAACAGAAGAAATAAAGACGTAAAATTATACGAACTGGCTAACATTTATCTCCCAAAGGCACTTCCACTTACAGAACTGCCGGATGAAAGAGTACAGTTTACACTCGGTATGTATGGAGAAGGCGATTTCTTCACTATGAAGGGTGTCGTAGAAGAGTTCTTCGATAAAGTAGGACTTCATAAGAAAGAAAAATACGATCCGAATGCAGGAAAATCATTCCTTCACCCGGGACGTCAGGCAAACATCATTTATGATGGTGTAGTAGTCGGATATCTTGGAGAAGTACATCCGGAAGTTGCAGATAACTATGGAATCGGAACAAGAGCCTACATTGCAGTAATCGATATGCCAGAGATCGTAGCAAGAGCAACATTTGATCGTAAATATACAGGAATTGCAAAATTCCCTGCAGTGACACGTGACATCAGTATGGTAATGCCAAAAGAGATTCTGGTAGGACAGATTGAAGATGTGATCGAAAGCAAGGGCGGTGAATATCTGGAAAGCTATTCACTGTTCGATATTTACGAAGGTGCTCAGATTAAAACAGGATTTAAATCTGTTGCATATTCTATCGTATTCCGTGCAAAGGATAAGACTCTGGAAGATGCAGATGTATCTGCAGCTATGGACCGTATCTTAAAGGCACTCGAGGGTATGGGAATCGAACTTCGTAAATAAAAAAACATTTATTCATATCAGATAAAAGCTCGGTAAAAAGAGCAAGAGGATTACGTATGAAGAAAAAACAGATCATAGGTCTGGTAGTAGCGGCAGCACTGTTCGTTGGAGTCAGTGCTGCCAGCGTATTTACCAATACAATTTCAAAAAATCTGCTTCAGAACAGTGCAGATGATATAATTAATCTCGGAGGTTCGTATCAGTTTAATCCACCGTCTGAAGATTATATTGCAATCGTAAGAGTAGAAGGTACGATCCAGGAACAGAGTGGAAGCAGTACACTAGAGGCATCCAGTGGATATCAGCATGATTCAACGATGAATTATATCGATGAATTGATGGATGATTCTAACAATAAAGGAATTCTTCTGTATGTAGATTCTCCGGGAGGAACTGTCTATGAATCCGAAGAACTGTATCAGAAACTGAAAGAATATAAAGAGACAACAAAACGTCCGATCTGGGATTATATGGCACATTATGCGGCATCCGGTGGATATATGGTGTCTATGGCATCGGATAAAATCTATGCAAATTCGAATACAACGACCGGTTCCATCGGTGTGATCATGTCAGGATATGATATGTCCGGGCTGTATAAAAAGCTTGGAATCCGTTATGTAAGTATCACGAGCGGAAAGAATAAGGACAGCAGCAAATTTACGGACGAGCAGATTGCTATTTATCAGGATCAGATCAATGAAGCTTATGAGAAATTCGTGAATATCGTGGCAGACGGCCGTGATATGTCAGTGGAGGATGTAAAGAAACTGGCAGACGGAAGAACTTATACTGCAAAGCAGGCGAAGAACAACGGTCTGATCGATGAGATCAGTCTGTATCCGGATATGAAAGATGCAATGAGCAAAAAACTTGGAACATCTACATTTTATGAGATGGAATCAGATGAAGGACTTTTGCAGTCGCTGTTTTCCAAAGCAGAATCATTAGTTCCGAAGTCAGAAGCGCAGGTTCTGACGGAAACCGCCAAAAGTGTAGAAAGCGGGGTGCCGATGTACTATGCAGAACAGTTACGATAATCAGGAGAAGTTAGCCAGACAGAACAGTTGTTGTGCCAGTGGGAATCTGGAGTATGCAGGGTTCTGGGTGCGGATGGCGGCTTATATGATCGACAGTGTGGTAGTATTTGCAGGCCTCCTGATCGTGCGGCTGATATTTGCAGGTATCTCACTGGCTGGCGGTGGTGCGATAACGGGAACGTATATCCTGTTTCATTATTCGTTGAAAGATATCATACTGTATGCTTTGAAAGTGTTATATTTTATTGCATTTACCTATCTGACAGGAACGACACTTGGAAAGAAAGCGATGAATCTCCGGGTAGTTTCAAAAAATCCGGAAGAGAAGCTGACTCTGTTCAATGTGGTGTACCGCGAGACGGTTGGAAGATTCTTATGTAGCCTTCCGGTGAATATCGGTTATATTGTTGCAGGAATTGATTCGGAAAAACGTGGATTTCATGACCTGCTTTGTGATACCAGAGTGGTCTATCAGAAGAAGATAAAAGCATGGATGGCGCAACCGGGAACAGTTGTACCAGAATGTGAAAAGCCAAATGTAGAAGAGCAGAAACAGCAGACATCAGAGGGTGAGCTGTCAAAAACGCAGGAAAATGTCCAAATGAAAGAGTCTGGGATACAGGAATTGAAAAAAACAGAAAATACACAGAGTTCTGTAGTTGAGAAACTGGGAAAACCAGTGTATAATGGCTATCGTCTGGTAGAAAATAAATCAGAAAAAGAAATAGCTTCAAATGCAACTGTAAATGAAAACATATCAGAAAAAGATACGTAAAGAATAAAAGGGAAAGGAATTCATAATTATGAAACGTCAGGATTTTTATTATGAATTGCCGGAAGAACTGATTGCACAGGATCCGCTTGAGGATCGTTCGAGCTCCAGACTTCTTGTCCTTGACAAGGAGACCGGGGCTTTTTCCCATCATGTATTTAAAGAAATCACAGAGTATCTGCATGAGGGAGACTGTCTGGTAATCAATGATACAAAGGTTATTCCGGCAAGACTGATTGGTTCCAAAGTAGAGACCAATGCCAAAATCGAAGTATTATTATTGAAGAGAAAAGAAAACAACGTATGGGAGACGCTGGTAAAACCAGGTAAGAAAGCAAAAGTCGGAGCAAAGATTAGTTTCGGTGATGGCCTTCTGATGGGAGAAGTCATTGATGTGGTAGAAGAAGGAAACCGTCTGATCAAATTCGATTTCGACGGAATTTTTGAAGAAATCTTAGACCAGCTTGGCCAGATGCCGCTGCCTCCATATATCACACACCAGCTGGAGGATAAGAACCGTTACCAGACGGTATATGCAACTCACACAGGTTCGGCAGCAGCACCGACGGCAGGACTGCATTTTACACCGGAACTTCTGGAAGAGATTAAGGCAAAAGGTGTGGATATTGCGAGAGTTACACTTCATGTGGGGCTTGGAACATTCCGTCCGGTAAAAGTGGATGAGATTACCGAGCATCATATGCATTCGGAATTCTTCATGATCGATGAAGAAGCGGCTGAGAAGATCAATCGTGCAAAAGAGACGGGACACCGTGTTATCTGCGTCGGAACGACAAGCTGCAGAACGGTAGAATCGGCAGCAGATGAGAATGGACATCTGGAAGCGAAGAGTGGATGGACACAGATATTCATCTATCCGGGCTATAAATTCAAAGTACTGGATTGTCTGATCACGAACTTCCATCTTCCAGAATCTACATTAATCATGCTAGTATCTGCGCTTGCAGGACGGGAGCACGTGCTTGCGGCTTATGAAGAGGCTGTGAAGGAGAGGTACCGGTTCTTTTCATTTGGGGATGCGATGTTTATTCAGTAGAGTTGCTATTTAATTTATCATGTCGGCTGTCACCGATCGGAATAAACTTACAAGGTCCTATCCTGTGCTGACTCCAACATGGGGAAATTCTAAAGCAAAAAGTTGACCTAAAACGAGCTCACCAAAAATCCAAACTCGACTTTCGTCTCAGACAGTGGATTTTTTGTGAGCAAACGGTCAACTTTTTTACTTAAGAATTACCAACCATGAGTCCGTATGCACAGAATAGGACCTTGTAAGTTTATTCCTGCGGTTTCGCATGCCATAATAATTAAATGGAGAACTGTAAGCTTTTATTAGGGTTCGGGGATTTGGCCTAGTGAATTAAATAGAAAAAAGCCGCACATATTTATACTCTTTTGCATACCATAAATGCGAAGGAACGTGATAATATGATCTATAAAGCAATCCAGGGACTTCGCAGGCCATGCCAGGATAAAGGAGCAAAGAATACCCTGATATTCGTGGAAATGTATATCTCTATGAAGTGTATAATGGCACAGTTCTTTTAGGAGAACTGATGGGAATCCCGGAGGAACTGGAGAAGAACATCCCAGACATGCAGGAGATCTGCCGCCGGTATTAAGTAATGATGGAACTGCATGGATGGAGATTTATACTGGAAGATTTTATCCAATGGATGTTGTCGGCAGGACAATCGTACTTCATGAGATGCCGGATGACTTCAAGACCCAGCCGTCCGGAGATTCGGGAATGAAGATTGCATGCGGTGAAATCAAAGCATGGGAACAAGAATGTAAGAACAAAAATGGTAACGAATAAGTGGAGAACCGTCATACAGATAATTTGACATGTAAGTATGAAAACGCTAAAATTGGTGGAGGAATGTAGAAAACTGCAGTACCTCCATTTTTGCGTCAGGGGATATTAAAAAAGCCAAAATCTCGCTCCCTGATGGAAAGGAGTCCATATGCCGAAAAAAGAATTAGCAAAAGGGTATACAACCGGAACCTGTGCACAGGCTGCAACGAGGGCAGCAATGCAGATGCTTTTTACAGGTGAAAAAGTAGAGCAGGTGTCGGTAGAACTGCCGCAGGGAGAAAAGCTGCAGTTGGATATCACGGATATACAGAGAAAATATACAGACAGGGAATTGCCGGATATGGTATCCTGTGCGGTCAAAAAAAACAGCGGAGATGATCCGGATATCACGAATGGAGTACTGGTTTACAGTCAGGTAAGGCTTTCTGAAACAGGACAGATTCATATTGATGGCGGGATCGGGGTAGGAAGAGTGACCAGGCCCGGACTGAATCAGCCGGTGGGAGAAGCCGCAATTAACCGTGTGCCAAGGCAGATGATAAGAAAAGAAGTAGAAGAAGCCTGTGAAGAGGTTGGCTATACCGGTGGAATTGATGTAGAGATTTCGATTCCGGAAGGGGCAAGACTGGCAAAAGAAACATTTAATCCAAGACTTGGAATAGAAGGAGGACTTTCAATACTTGGGACAACCGGTATTGTGAATCCGATGAGTGAACAGGCGCTGATCGATACCATTGAAGTAGAGATGAAGGTATGCCTTGCGGAAAAGTACAGGTATCTGATCATTGCACCGGGTAATTACGGATTGGATTTTCTGAAAGAACAGTATAGTATAGAAGAAAATGATGTGGTAAAATGTAGTAACTATATTGGTCAGGCCATAGATATGGCGGTAGAACAGGATTGTAAAGGTGTCCTGCTGGTCGGACATATCGGGAAACTGATCAAGGTATCCGGCGGAATCATGAATACCCATTCCAGATGGGCAGACTGTCGGATGGATTTATTCGCCACGGCCGCATTGAGAGCGGGAATTGCCGGAGAGAAGGCAGTCGAATTTCTTGACTGTGTGACGACGGATGATGCATTGGAGAAATGCAGCGAGGAAGAACGAACACGCATTATGGAAAAAATCATGATGCGTATGGAGGAATATCTGAACTACCGGGGGAAAGGAGAGATACAGGTGGGAGTGGTCACGTTTTCCAACGTATACGGAATCCTTGGAAAGACAGAAAAAGCAGAAGAACTGATAGAAAGATTCAGAAAAGAACGACATATACAATAGATACCAGAGTATGCAGGAGAAGTTGCTGGTGGCAGGTTCTTTGCAGGACAGGAAGGAGTCGGAAAATGATACATTTTGTGGGAGCAGGTCCGGGAGCCGAAGATCTGATCACGGTCCGTGGACAACGTTATCTAGAGCAGGCTGATGTGGTGATCTATGCGGGATCACTGGTGAATCCGGGGCTGTTAAAGAGTACAAAGGAGACATGCGAGATATATAACAGTGCGAAGATGACACTGGAAGAAGTTCTGGAAGTGATGGAACAGGCAGAATGGGAACAGAAGATGACGGTTCGGCTGCATACAGGTGATCCGTGTCTGTACGGTGCAATCCGGGAACAGATGGATCATCTGGATGAACTGGGAATTGCATATGATTCCTGCCCGGGTGTCAGTTCCTTCTGCGGGGCAGCAGCGGCACTGAATCTGGAATATACACTTCCGGAGGTGTCACAGAGTGTTGTCATCACACGTATGGAAGGAAGAACACCGGTTCCGGCGAAGGAAAAGGTTGCAGCGTTTGCAAGTCATAATGCGACGATGGTACTTTTCTTAAGTACAGGACTTTTGGAAAAGCTGGAAGGCCAGTTGATAGAAGGCGGTTATAAAGAAGATACGCCGGCAGCAATTGTATACAAGGCAACATGGCCGGAGGAAGAAAGTTACATCTGTACTGTCAGTACACTGGCAGAGACTGCGAAAGCACATGGAATTACAAAGACAGCATTGATCATCGTTGGAGATGTGGTGACACATCATGCGTATGAACGTTCGAAACTGTATGATCCGGAATTCACCACCGAGTTCCGTCAGGGAGTAAAATAAGATGAAGATTGCAATGATCAGTTTTACCGGAAATGGAAGAAGACTGGAGAGATCTTTAGCACATGAACTGGAAAAAGAAGGACACCAGGTGCTGCAGGCGGTAAAATGCAAAGAACTGGAATCGGACAAGGATGCGGTAAAATGCAGTGCCAGAGAATGGACAGGTGAACAGTTCCGGACGCGGGATGTACTGATCTTTATTGGAGCAGTACAGATTGCCGTGCGCTTGATCGCATCTTTTATAGGATCAAAGACAACAGATCCGGCGGTACTGGTACTGGATGAGAAAGGACAATATTGTATCCCGATCCTGTCCGGGCACATTGGCGGAGCAAATGAGATGGCTGAAAGAATTGCAGAGATGGCAGGAGCACTGCCTGTGATCACAACAGCTACAGATATCCGGGGAAAATGGGCAATAGATGTATTTGCCAGAAAGAATCATCTTTATATAGAAGATATGCAGAAGGCAAAGCAAATTTCGGCAAAGATTCTGGAAGGAAAGACAGTCGTGGCCGCGATTGAGAGCGGAAGAGATTCGATAGAGGGTACTGTGCCGGAAGAAGTGAAGATCGTACCGGAAACCTATGAGAATCCAGATATCTATATCGGGATATATGAACGAAAATTAAGCAGTCATGTATTAAGGCTGATACCACAACGGATCACGGTGGGAATCGGCTGCAGACGGGGGACATCCGCAGAGCAGATAGAACAGCTGGTGGATAAGATACTGAAAGAATCACATATTAATAAGAAAAGTATTGGCAGGATCGCAAGCATTGATCTAAAAAAAGACGAAGAGGGATTGCTTACATTTTGCAACAAATATAACATAGAGCCGGAATTTTATCCGGCAGAAGAATTAAAAAAAGTAGAAGGAGAATTCAGTGTTTCTACATTTGTAAAAAAGGTTACCGGAGTGGATAATGTATGTGAAAGAAGTGCTGTATATACAGGTGGTACACTGCGGATCAGAAAACAGGCAGAAAATGGTGTGACAGCAGCATTTGCCTGGGATAATTGGAGGGTGAAGTTTGAATAAGGTATATGTGATAGGAATGGGACCGGGGGCATATGAACAGATGACGGTGAAAGCAGTCCGGACGCTGGAAAAATGTGATGTGATCGTCGGATATACCGTATATATCGAATTATTAAAAGAATATTTTCCGGATAAGAGATATCTGACAACGTCCATGAGACAGGAGGCAGCACGGTGCAGGATGGCATTCGAAGAGGCAGCAAAAGGAGCTGTAACGGCAATGGTATGCAGCGGAGATGCCGGGATATACGGAATGGCAGGACTGATGTATGAAATCGGTGAGGAATATCCGGAAGTCGCGATCGAAGTAATCCCGGGAGTGACAGCGGCACTGGGAGGTTCTGCGGTACTTGGAGCAGCAGTCGGACATGATGTCAGTCTGATCAGTTTAAGTGATCTTCTGACACCGTGGGAATTGATCGAAGAAAGGCTTCGCTGTGCGGGAAAAGCTGATTTTGTGATCTGCCTTTATAATCCGTCCAGCAGGAAACGCAGTACCTATCTTGCAAAAGCATGTGAGATCATGCTGGAATATAAGGCGGAAGATACCGTCTGCGGAATAGTGAAAAACATTGCCCGCGAGGGAGAAACAATGCAGACACTGACACTGAAAGAATTAAAAGAGACAACAGTAGATATGTTCTCTACTGTATTTATCGGAAATAAACAGACAAAAGTAATTCGGGAAAAAATGGTTACACCAAGGGGATATCGTATATGAAAGACAAAAAGATTCTATTATATGCAGGGACAACAGAAGGAAGAAAATTAGCATCTTATCTCGGAAGAAGAGGCGTAAGACTGCACGTCTGTGTGGCAACCGCTTATGGGGAGAGTCTGCTTCCGGAAGAGAAGAATATAACGGTGACACATGACCGGATGGACAGTGGGCAGATGGGCGAGTTTATGAGGGTGTTTGAGCCGGAATTATGTGATCGATGCAACGCATCCATATGCCAAAGAAGTGACCAAAAACTTGAAAAGTGCCTGCGAGGTTATGCAGGTTCCGTATTTAAGACTGGTCAGGGGAAGTGAAGAGACCAAAGAAAGCATCTGTGTGGAAAATATGGATGAAGCGATAAAGTATCTGGAAAAAACAGAAGGAAATATTCTGGTAACAACAGGAAGCAAGGAGCTGGAATCCTATACAAGACTGACGGATTACGAAAGCCGGGTATATGCGCGCGTTCTGTCTATTGGCCAGGTGGCAGTTAATTGTGAAGAACTTGGATTCTCCGGACGTCATCTCATCTGTATGCAGGGACCGTTTTCTACGGAAATGAATCGTGCCATGTTAAAGGAATATGATATTGCTTATATGGTAACGAAAGAATCAGGACTTGCAGGCGGATACCCGCAGAAATGTCAGGCTGCACTAGAAGCCGGTGTGAAAATGGTTGTGATCGGAAGGCCGGAAGAAGAAGAGGGAATGAATTTTGAAGAAATGTCCAAATTCCTTCAGAAAGAACTGGAACTGGATAATCACTGGAAAGTTACACTGGTGGGAATCGGTGCAGGTGCCAGAGACCAGGTTACACTGGAAGCAAAAAGATGCTGTCAGGAAGCAGAACTTCTGATCGGGGCAGGCAGGATGATCGAGGCAGTGGCAGAAGTCGGACAGACCATATATGAAGCATACCGCCCGGATGAGATCATTTCTTATATCAAAGAAAATCCGGAATATGAAAATGTAACGATTGCGTTGTCCGGTGATACAGGATTTTACAGCGGTGCGAAGAAGATTCTGGAATTGACGAAAGATGACCCACAGATTGAGACAAAAGTGGTGCCTGGAGTATCATCCATCATATATTTTGCATCAAAGCTTGGCGTAACATGGGAGGATGCGGCACTAGTAAGCCTGCATGGAAGAAAAGAAAATCTGATGGCGGTCATTAAGGAGAATAAAAGGTATTCGCCCTTGTAAGTAATGCAGAAGAGATCCGTCAGATCCTGACGAAAAATGACGGAATATGGAATGGGCGAAGTAACAGTCAGGATCGGGACAGAACTTTCTTATAAGAATGAAGAGATTCAGACAGGAACAGCAAGATCACTGCTTCATTACAAAGGAGAGAATCTGGCGGTCCTTTATATTGAAAATGAATCCGGCGGCGAAAGCCCGGTGATTCCGGCAATTCCGGATGATACATTTGTACGTGGCGATGTACCGATGACCAAGGAAGAAGTAAGAAGCATTTCGATTGCTAAACTTAAGATTAAGAAGGATGCAGTTGTATATGATGTCGGAGCAGGAACAGGCTCTATTTCCGTAGAGGCCGCCATGGTTGCAACGCAAGGTAACGTCTATGCAATCGAACAGAAAGTGGAGGCGCAGGAACTGATCCGTGAAAATGCAAGGCGGATGCACGTGGATAATCTGCATGTGATAGAAGGTATGGCGCCGGAGGCACTGGAAGAACTGCCGGCACCTGATTGCGTATTTATCGGGGGGCAGTAAAGGAAAGTTGTATGAAATCCTGGATGCTATCCGGAAGAAGAACCCATTTGTACGGGTGGTGCTCAATGCAATCTCACTCGAGACGATGATGCAGGTGTTAAAATATACGGAAGAGAATGAGATAGAAGAGGCAGAAGTCATTCAGGTAGCGGTAAGCCGTGCGAAAAAAGTGGGCAGTTATCATATGATGAATGGACAGAATCCGATTTATGTGATCAGCTTTACGAGCAGACCGGCAAAAAAGGAAGCAGATCCGGAAAATGAAGACGATTTCGTTCTGGAAGAAATCAATCTGGACGAGGTGGAACCGGAAGATATGACCGGAGATATTGTGGAGGATATTACGAAAGTGATCTCTGTAGGGGATCTGACACCGGAGAAAATCCGGGAAGAAATGGAGGAATCTGAGTAATGAAACTTCCTAGAATTCTGATTACTGCGATGAGAAGTGGCGCAGGTAAAACCATGCTGACCTGCGGAATATTGAAAGCAATGAAGATGCAGGAGATAAATCCTGCGTCTTTTAAGTGCGGGCCGGATTACATTGATCCAATGTTCCACAAGACTGTGATCGGCATCAGCAGCTATAATCTGGATTCCTTTTTGTGTGGAGAAAATGGAGTCAGAGAGATCCTGAAAAAAAATGGTGCCGGAGCAGATATTTCCGTAATGGAAGGTGTTATGGGATACTATGATGGGATCGCAGGGATCTCTTCAGAGGCGAGTGCTTATGACATTGCCAGAATTACCGATACCCCGGCTGTGATGATCCTGGACTGTAAAGGACTAAGCGTGTCTGCAGTGCCGTGTATCCAGGGGTTTTTGCATTATAAAGAAGACAGCCGTATCAAAGGCGTAATTCTGAACCGTTTGTCTCCGATGATGTATGGAAGAATGAAAGAGATGATCGAGGTGCAGACAGGAATCAAAGTCTACGGCTATGTTCCGGTTATGAAAGATTGTGCACTGGAGAGCCGTTATCTGGGACTGAAGCTTCCAAAAGAACGAAAAGATACGGAAGACAAACTCACAAGACTGGGAGAACAGATTCTGAAAAGTGTAGATATCGCAGGCCTTCTGGAACTGGCAGAAAATGCACCGGAGCTGCAGGAAAAGAAAACGCAAGGATATACATCAGAAATGGTAGAAAATTTGGCAGAAAATGCACAGTATAGTACAGAATCGGTTAGAACAAAAGATACGGTACGGATCGGGCTTGCAAGTGACGATGCATTCTGTTTTTTCTATCAGGATAATCTGGAACTGCTGCAGGAGATGGGAGCGGAACTGATTCCTTTTTCTCCTCTTTACGATAAGCAGATTCCGGAAAATCTGTCGGGACTTTTGTTCTATGGCGGTTATCCGGAACTATATGCAGAAGAACTAAGTAAAAATGAGTCAATGAAGACGAGTATTAAAAAAGCATTGAACGGCGGAATGCCATGTATCGCGGAGTGTGGAGGATTCATGTACCTGCAGGAATATATCAGAGATGAAAGCGGCACAGAATTTCCAATGGTTGGATTTTTAGAAGGGAAAAGTTATCCGACAGGTTCCTTAAAGCGATTCGGCTATGTTACCCTGACAGGGGGAAGAATATTCGGTAAAGAAGCAGGAGGTATCCCGGCACATGAATTTCATTATTATGATTCAGAAGTATGCGGGGAAGCATTTCTGGCGGAAAAACCAATGTCAAACCGTTCGTGGAAATGCATGATCAGTACCGATACGGTACTGGCAGGATATCCGCATATTCATTATTATGGAAATGAAAAGATTCCGGAGAACTTTCTGGAACAATGCAGAAGATGCAGGGAACAAGAGAAAAGAGCCGGGGAAAGAGATAGAACATAGAGAACAGAGAGGATAAAAAGCATGGCAGAGCAAAGTTTAGAACAACTGGAACAGGAATTCCATCAGATCGTATCTGGCATTCATCCGGCAGATGTAGTAACGAAAGAAAATGCGCAGAAAAAGTGGAACTCCATTGCGAAACCGTTACACAGTCTGGGAAAACTAGAAGATCATATTATGCAGATTGCGGCACTGACCGGCGATACAGACGTGAATCTGAACCGGAAGGCGCTGATCGTGATGTGTGCGGATAACGGAGTGGTAGAAGAAGGTGTAACGCAGACAGGACAGGAAGTAACTGCAATTGTTGCAGAGAATTTTCTGACATGTAATACCAGTGCGGCGATCATGTGTAAAAAAGCCGGTGTAGACATCTTTCCCATCGATATCGGTATGGCAGCGGATACAAAAGTCCCAAGATATAAAACGGCAAATGGAACCGCAAATATGACCAAAGGTCCGGCTATGACAAGAATGCAGGCGTTACAGGCAATCTTAACCGGGATCCATCAGGTGAAGGAAAAGAAGGAAGCCGGATATAAGATCATTGCTACCGGAGAGATGGGAATCGGAAATACGACGACCAGCAGTGCCGTGGCTTCCGTACTTCTGGGAGACGAACCGGCAGAGATAACGGGACGGGGAGCAGGACTGACGAACGAAGGATTGGAAAGAAAAATACACGCGATCGAGAAGGCGATAGCGGTCAATCGTCCGAAATGGGATGATCCGGTGGATGTACTGGCAAAAGTAGGCGGATTCGATCTGGCAGGGAATCACCGGACGTCTATCTGGGAGGTGCTGTATATCGAATCCGATTGTAGTTCGATGGATTTATCTCAGCGGTTGCGGCACTTGCGGCCGTCAGAATCTGTGAGTGGGTCAAAGATGCGATGATTGTGTCACATGTCTCGAAAGAACCTGGAATGCAGAAGATCCTGAAAGAGTTACACATGGATGCACCATTGCATGCAGATATGTGCCTGGGTGAGGGAACCGGAGCTGTGGCATATCTTCCGGTGCTGGATCTTGCGGCAGAAGTGTATGGACGGATGAGTACATTTTCAGAAAATGACATCGAAGATTATAAAGAATTAGGTGAGAAAGAATGATACATCTGGTGACAGGCGGAAGCGGAAGCGGTAAATCTGAGTATGCGGAGAACTGGCTGACAGGCAGAAATAAGAAGGATGGTACTTACATATATATTGCAACCATGCAGCCATACACAGAAGAAACGATGAAAAAGATTGAAAGACATCACAGGCTGAGAGCCGGAAAAGGATTCCGGACATTGGAAAAATATACAGATCTATCAGAACTTGAGATACCAAAGAATCAGGGAATCCTTCTGGAGTGCATATCGAATCTGGTGGCCAATGAGCTTTACAGAGAAGATGGTACATTGAATGATTTAAAAGAAACAAAAGAAAAAGTATTGGCAGGAGTACGCAGACTGAGCAATTCTACGACACGTCTTGTAATTGTTACAAATGAAGTGAACGCAGATATAAACGGCTATAGCGAAGAGACGGAAAAATATCGGGAATGCATCGGAATGGTGAATCAAAGTCTTGCAGAGCTTGCAGATATAGTAACGGAAGTTGTGTATGGAATTCCGGTATGCATTCGTAAGGAGCAAAAGAAGTATGAAGAGTATAAAAAGAATATGGAATAGTTTCAAAATTGCGTTTTCCATGTACAGCAGGATTCCGATGCCGCGCAGCGAATGGACAGATGAAAATAAATCGTATGCAATGTGTTTTTTTCCATGGATCGGTGCGGTGATCGGACTTTTGTCTTATGGAGTGTTTCGGTTTTCAAAATGGTTTGATGGGAATGGAGGAGGAAATTATTCCTTATTTTTTGTAATATTTCTGATCCTGATCCCGGTATTTATTACGGGAGGAATTCATCTGGACGGATTTCTGGATACACAGGATGCGCTGAGTTCCTGGCAGACGAAAGAGCGGCGTCTGGAAATACTGAAAGATTCCCACGCAGGAGCATTTGCTATCATTTCATGTACCATCTATTTTCTGATGTATATTGGCGTGTATTCTTGTCTGAGTGTACGGAGTATGGAAGTGATCGCATATAGCTTCATGCTATCGAGAACATTGAGTGGACTGTCTGTAGTTACATTTCCACAGGCAAGGAAGAAAGGTATGGTGGCAGATTTTTCGGAAAGTGCATCGACCAGAATTACAAGAATGGTATTGGGCATTTATCTGATTGTACTGTGTTTCCTGATTCCACTGACCGGAGGGATCTGCGGAATCGGATGTGTGATCTCGGCAGGCGTGGTATTTGGATATTATTACCGGATGGCGATGAAGAATTTCGGTGGTGTGACCGGGGATCTGTGTGGATATTTCCTGCAGGTATGTGAACTTGTGATGTCGCTTGTCGTGGTAGTAGTGGATATCGTAGTAAAAAGCGGAATCATCAAATGATGAACAGGCTGGATAAAAGTGTGGAAAGAATGAAGAAAACAAGTGGCAGAAAGAAAACAGCAGAGAAATAGTAGAAAATAACAGAAAGATGAAAATACAGGATTGGAGGAAGGAAAAGAAGTCATGATCATGATAATAGGCGGCGCATATCAGGGAAAACTTGCATTCGCAAAGAAAATCTACCCAGATGTCACATGGGCAGACGGTGCGGTATGTACGGAAGAAGAACTATATAGCTGCGAAGGGATATATCATTTCCATCAGTATATCGAAAGAAAGATAAAGGAAGGAGAACCGATAGATGATCTTGCAGAAGAACTGATTCGGAAGAATCCGGAACTGATCCTGATCACAGATGAGATCGGATACGGGATCGTGCCGGTTGACCGGATGGAACGGGAATACAGAGAGCAGACCGGAAGAGTGTGCACGCGCCTTGCGGCATATTCGGAGAAAGTATACCGTGTGATGTGCGGAATCGGACAGGTGATAAAGGAAGTATGAGGATTTATCTGATACGTCATTCGATGACGAAAGGAAATAAAGAAAAACGCTATATCGGAACGACGGATGAATCTTTATGTCTGGAAGGAATACAGCTTTTGGAAGAGAGAAAAGGAATGTATCCTGAGGTTACATATGTCTATGTAAGTCCGATGAAGCGGTGCGTGCAGACGGCAGAGATCATTTATCCGGAGATGATGAAAGCAGGAGCATATAGCTGTAATGAAAAGTTACGGGAGTGTGATTTTGGCCTGTTTGAAAATCATAATTATATCGAACTTTCCGGCTGCCCGGAGTATCAGGCATGGATAGACAGTGGTGGGAAGCTGCCATTTCCGGAAGGGGAAAGCAGGGAAGCGTTCATCCGGCGGACACTGGAAGGGTTCCGGGAAGTCGTACGGGATGCGCAGGCACATGACCGGGAGACGATTGCGGTTGTGGCACATGGCGGAACGATCATGAGTATCATGGAACGGTATGCAGTAAAGGAAAACGGGACACCAGCAGGAAGTTATTATGATTATCAGATAAAGAATGGAGAAGGATATGAACTTAGAATTTCAGAGAATGACATATATGACGATCGCGATCGTGGCGGGCTTTGTTCTGGATCTGATCTTCGGGGATCCAAGATGGCTGTATCATCCGGTGAGGCTGATCGGGCATCTGATATCGGGAACCGAAAGAATTATCAGAAACTGTCTGCCGGCGAATAAGACAGGGGAACGCATCGGTGGAGGGATTCTGGTGCTGGTGGTTGTGACGGTCAGTACAGGAGTTCCGGCGGTGATCTTATCGGTTGCATATAAGTATTTCTGGCAACTTGGACTTGCACTGGAAAGCTTCTGGTGTTATCAGATCCTTGCAACGAAATCCCTGAAAGTAGAAAGTGACAGGGTCTACATAGCACTGAAAGACAAGGGCCTGGAGGCCGGGAGAAAGGCCGTGTCCATGATCGTCGGAAGAGATACACAGAATCTGACGGAAGAAGGTGTGACCAAGGCGGCCGTAGAGACGGTGGCAGAGAATACATCGGATGGTGTGATCGCACCGTTATTTTATATGCTGATCGGCGGAGCTGTTCTGGGATTTACATACAAAGCGATCAATACGATGGATTCGATGGTTGGATATAAGAATGACAAGTATCAGTGGTTTGGAACGGCAGCAGCGAAGTTAGACGATGTGGTGAATTTCATTCCGGCAAGGGTATCGGCAGTGTTGATGATCCTGGCTGCATATCTGACCGGAATGGATGGAAAGAATGCAGCGTGTATCTTCCGAAGAGACCGCTTTAATCATAAAAGTCCGAACTCTGCACAGACAGAAGCAGTCATGGCGGGGGCGCTGGATGTGCAGCTTGCAGGAGATGCATGGTATTTTGGAAAGCTGCATAAGAAGCCGACGATCGGAGATCCGGTCCGGGAGATGGAACTACTGGATGATCCGGAGATCACATAAGCTGTTATATGGGACGGCAATGCTTGGTCTGATACTTGGAATCATCCTCCGGATTCTGGTTCTGTAGATGATATTGATAATAAAAATTAAAAACAAATAATATTATCTGCAAATTATGAATAAAAAGTTAGAATTGCGCAAACAATGTTCCTGTTGACTAACATAGTCAGTGCAACTTACAATATAAAAAAGAGGTAAAGAAGGTGTTAGTTATGCAGGCATTGTCAAAGGCGGCGGCTGGAAAAAGCTACACCATCAAGTGGATGTTCGGCATCCCGGAAGTTCTGGATAAGATCCGAAAATGCAAGATTGATGAAGGCAGTGAGATCACAGTCATTCAGAATTCCGGAAGAGACCTGATCATCAGAAGTGGTGAGAAGCGGATCGCAATGAGCAGCGATGCGGCAACAAGAATTCAGGTATAAGATTCCTGTTGACTATTTCTGCAAAGTGAGTAAGATGGTTGTAGCAAAATAGCAGAGAGAGCGGTTTATCCGCACAGGTGAAGGAACGTTGGCAGAACCAAAAAGAGACAGTTCACGGTGGAGACATTACCGGAATCCATCTGTTACAGATTATTCTGTAAACAGTAACCCGCTGGGAGTTCCCGAAGCGGTACGAAAGAGCGTACAGGAAAGTGCAGACAGGATCATGTATTATCCGGATGTCAGATGCGACAGACTTCGGGAGTCGATCAGTGATTTTGAGAGAATAGAAAAAGAAAAGATACTCTGCGGCAATGGTGCTGCAGAGCATTTTTTTTGCTGTTGTAATGGCAGTGAGACCGAAAAAAGCACTGGTGACGGCACCAGCATTTTTCCGAGTATGAGCGGGCACTTGGCACAGTTGGAGCAGAGGTACAATATTACAGATTAAAAGAAGAACAGGATTTCCGGATACAGGAGGATATACTGGAACAGATTACGGAAGATACAGATATGATATTTCTGTGCAATCCCAATAATCCGACCGGACAGACAACGGAAAAAGAACTGCTGATCCGTGTGATGAACAGGTGTAATAAATGCGGTACGATACTGGTCCTGGATGAGTGTTTTATAGAGTTTCTGGAAGAACCAGAAAGATATGAATGCCGGGGGTATCTGACACAGTATCCGAATGTGGTCATTATCAAAGCATTTACGAAAATATTCTGTATGCCGGGTGTAAGACTTGGATATGCATTGTGTGAGAATACAGCTCTTAGGAAACGAATGAGGGCAATGCTCCAGCCGTGGAATGTGTCGGTAACGGCACAGGAAGCAGGTGTGGCAGCACTTGTTGATTGCGAAGCATATTTAAAGAGAACGAGAGAATATATAAAAAAAGAAAAGTTCTGGATGACAGAGCGGATGAGAAAGCTTGGTCTGAATGTATGGGGATCGGAAGCAAACTATATATTTTTTAAAGGAAAAGCAGGGCTGTATGAGAAGGCACTGAAAAGCGGACTGTTGATCCGGGACTGCAGTAACTATGAAGGACTGACAGAAGGGCATTACCGGATTGCAATAAGATCTGAAGAAGAGAATGAAAGGTTGATAACATGGCTGGAAAAATTATGATACAGGGGACAATGTCCAACGCAGGAAAGAGTCTTCTGTGTGCGGGACTTTGCAGAATATTCAAACAGGACGGATACCGGGTGGCTCCGTTCAAATCCCAGAATATGGCACTGAATTCCTTTATTACAGAGGATGGATTGGAGATGGGACGTGCACAGGTTGTGCAGGCAGAGGCAGCAGGCGTGGCGCCGCAGGTAGAGATGAATCCGATCCTGTTAAAGCCGACCAACGATGTAGGATCACAGGTGATCGTAAATGGTGAAGTCTTGAAGAATATGAGTGCAAGAGAATATTTTGCTTATAAAAAGCAGCTCATACCGGACATTATGAAAGCATTTCACAAATTAGAAGAAGAGAATGACATCATTGTGATCGAAGGAGCGGGAAGTCCGGCAGAGATCAACCTGAAGAAAGATGATATTGTAAATATGGGGCTGGCGAAGATGGTAGATGCGCCGGTGCTTCTGGTCGGAGATATTGACCGCGGAGGAGTATTTGCCCAGCTTCTGGGGACGCTTATGCTCCTGGAAGATGATGAGAAAGAACGTGTAAAGGGACTGGTCATCAATAAATTCCGCGGGGATAAGACAATCCTGGATCCCGGTATTGTCATGTTGGAAGAAAGAGGCGGCATTCCGGTAGTCGGAGTTACACCGTATATGCAGGTCGAGATTGAAGATGAAGACAGTCTGACAGAGCGTTTTAACATGACAAAGGGTGGAAAAGGTGCAGAAGAAAGGATCGGTCTGGTGGATATCGCAGTCATCCGGACACCGAGAATTTCGAACTTTACGGATTTCATGCTGTTGGAAAATGCTCCGGGAGTGAATCTGCGTTATGTAAAGAATCCAAGAGAACTGGAAAATCCTGATATGATTATCCTTCCGGGAACAAAAAATACGATGGGAGATCTGAAATGGTTAAGACAGAGCGGAATGGAAGCGAAGATTCTAAAGGCGCATGCCGGCGGCTGTGTGGTCTGGGGAATCTGCGGCGGCTATCAGATGCTGGGGCAGTCGCTCAGTGATCCGGAAGGCGTGGAAGATGGCGGCAGTATGAAAGGACTCGGCCTTTTGCCGGTAACGACTACATTTACCACAGAAAAGACCAGAACAAGGGTGAATGGAACACTCCTTCATGTGGAGGGAAATCTGAAAGCACTTGAGAATCTGAAGTTTGAAGGATACGAGATCCATATGGGAAAGACCGAACTTCTGGAAGGATGTCCGATGAATCAGATTCACGATACGGTGAAGAAAAAGGACAGACAGATTCCGGATATGGAGCCGGAAAACAGAATAGAGAACAGTACAGACGGAATCTCGCATGGAAATGTATACGGAACATACATCCACGGCATTTTTGATAAGGAGAAAATTGTATCGGAGATCGTAAAATCCCTGGCAGAAAAGAAAGGACTTTCAATGGAAGAAGTGGAAGGTGTGGACCTGAAAGCATTCAAAGAAAGCCAGTATGATCTTCTTGCAGATACACTCAGAAAACATCTGGACATGAAGGCAATCTATCAGATCATGGGAATGCAGAAATAATTTTTCGGGATTACTATGTATTCGTAAGGAGCTGTAGATACCAAAGTATGCAAGAGAAGTTGCCGATGGCAAGTTTTGTAGTTAGAAAAGATGAGATGTGGGTTATGACGGACTATGAAAAGAAAGGAAGAAAAAGTTGAATATACAGAAAAATGATCACGCGGCACATACAAAAATAGAGATAGAAAATGTCCTTCCGACAGAGATCGAAAAGCGCAGCTTTGAGATCATTACGGAAGAACTGGAGCAGGAAGGCATCGTGCTTCCTGAGATTCAGGCACCAATTACAAAGCGCTGCATACATACCAGTGCGGATTTTGATTATGCGAAGAATCTGGTGTATTCCGAGCATGCGGTGGAGAAAGCACTCGAAGCGATCAGAGGCGGTGCTTCCATCGTAACCGATACACAGATGGGGCGTTCCGGAATTAACAAAAAGAGACTGGCACAGTACGGCGGTCAGGTATACTGCTTCATGTCAGATGAAGATGTGGCACAGGCGGCAAAGAAGAATGGAACCACAAGAGCTGTTGCCAGTATGAAAAAGGCGTGTGAACTGAACGAAAAACTGATCTTTGCCATTGGAAATGCACCGACAGCACTAATTCACCTGTATGAACTGATCAAAGACGGAAGAATCCGTCCGGAGCTCGTGATCGGTGTACCGGTCGGCTTTGTAAATGTGGTACAGTCCAAAGAACTGATCCTGACTCTGGAAGATACCCCGTATATTGTAGCGAGGGGGAGAAAAGGCGGAAGTAATATTGCGGCATGTATCTGTAACGCACTGATCTATATGCTGTAGGGAGGAAGAATTTATGACATTACAGCAGTTAAGGTATATTACCATGGTTGCGGAGAAGGGGACGATAAGTGAGGCGGCAAAAGAGCTGTTCATTTCCCAGCCGAGTCTTACCAATGCGATTCGGGAACTGGAGCAGGAGATGCAGGTGACGATTTTTCACCGGACGAATAAAGGGGTGACGATCACCGCAGAGGGAGATGAATTTCTCGCCTATGCAAGACAGATTCTGGATCAGGTCGGCCTCATGCAGGAGAGGTATCTGAATGTAAATGAACGGAACCCGAGATTTTCCGTATCCTGCCAGCATTATTCTTTTGCGGTCAATGCATTTGTAGATGTGATCCGTAAATTTGATGCGAGAAAATATGATTTTACACTGCGGGAGACACAGACTTATGAGATCATCGAAGATGTGGCGAAGCTGAAAAGTGAGATAGGTATTCTGTATACTTCTTCACAGAATGAGACGATCATCATGAAACTGATCCGTCAGAATGATCTGAAATTCGAAGAGTTATTCGTAGCAAAGCCACATGTATTTATCAGTTCAAAGCATCCGTTGGCAGATAAGGAAGCACTGACACTGGAAGATCTGGAGGAGTATCCGTATTTGTCATTTGAGCAAGGGGATTATAATTCCATTTTAGTTTTTTCCGAAGAGATATTAAGCACACTGGACCGGAATAAGAACATCAAAGTCAGAGACCGGGCAACGCTTTTCAATCTGGCGGTCGGCCTGGACGGGTATACGGTAAGCTCCGGCGTGATCAGTAAAGAACTGAACGGTGAGAATATCATCGGGAAGCCGCTTCTGGTGGATGAATATATGCGGATCGGAACGATTGTGCGGAAAGATGTGGCACTGAGCCGGTATGGAAAGGTGTATATGGAAGCGTTGAAAAAATACACAGGCGGGATGTAAGAATAATTCAGAATAATAATGAAAAGCAGTGGAAAAAGGTTTCGTTTGTAAAAGAAGTTGCAGAAGAAGTCTGGAAGGCTTAATATCAAATTGAATATATAAAAAAGATATGAAAGATATATCAAATATACGTTTCACATTTTTGATATTCTCTCGTATAATAGTCTGCTGAGAGGGATGGATCGGAAAACGTAAGAACGTATGAGAATCATCCTCCGTTTTTATTCTAAGGAGATGAAAACATGGGAGTAATGAAAAGTTTATTTTCCGGGAAGCAGATGTCGGAGGCATTCATCTGTAGTGCATTTCTGGCCTTGTCGGGTGGATTTCAGGATGCGTATACCTATAATACGAGGAATGAAGTATTCTCGAATGCACAGACAGGTAATGTGGTGCTGATGAGCCAGAATTTCATGACGGGGAAAATGGGAGGCTGGACTGAAATATTTATTTCCGCCTTTTTGCATTTGCTTTAGGTGTTCTGATTGCGGAGCAGATCCAGAATAAGTACAAATATGCCAGGCGCCTGCACTGGAGACAGGGAATACTGGGAGCAGAGATCCTCATTTTGTTTGTTGTAGGATTTATTCCGCAGCGGGGAAATATGATCGCGACTGTTCTGGTATCCTTTGCCTGTGCGATGCAGGTGCAGAGTTTCCGGAAGGTAAATGGATTTTTCATATGCAAGTACTATGTGTATCGGAAACTTACGGAGTGGAACGGCGGCATTATCCTTCTATCTGAGAGAGAAAAAGCCGGAACAATTGCGGCAGGCAATGTATTATTTTGGAATTATAGTTCTTTTTGCGGTAGGAGCCGGAATCGGAGGCAATCTTTCAGCCAATTATGGAATCCATATGATCTGGGTATCCTGCGGACTTTTGATCGTCAGCTTCCTGCTGATGTTCCTGGATATAGAATCCCGGAGAAACGAAAGATCAAAAAAAGGGACAAAAAAAGAGACATTGATCCGTCATCAGATACGGATCAGTGTCTCGATTAGTTTTTGCGCTGCAATGCTCTGTGGTCTGGAAGCATTCTGTACAAGACAGATTTGTCTCGCAGGAAGGGATTCTTTCAGATGGATCTGAAGAATTTCTCCACGCTTGAGCGGTTCTTCTGCAAGCTTCTCCGGATAGAAGCCGATACCAAGATTGTGCTGGATCAAAGCCAGGCACTGGTCGGTGGATGTAACTTCAAGATCCGGACGGAACGGAAGCCCGTGAGAAGAAAAGTATTGAATATGAAGATCTCTGGTGCTGGTGTTATTTTCCAGCGAGACGAAAGGGTAGTCCGTAAGTTCTTCCAGTGAGCAGATGCGGGAAGCCGGTTCTTTGTATTTCGGGCCGGCAATCAGAATTTCCCGGAAAGAACCCAGGGAGATTTTCTGAAACTGTTTTTGAACAGAAAGTGGAGTTGTTACAATTGCAAAATCCACTAGTCCGCTTTCCAGGGAAGCAATCGCCTGCGGAGTGGAATGGTTGGATATCTTAAGCCTTACATGTGGATAATGATTGTGAAATGCTTCTAATTTGGACAGAAGCATAATACGAAGTGCATTTTCACTGACTCCGATGGAGATGAGTCCGCTTGTAAGACTCTGGTCACGCTTGAGCTCGGCTTCTCCGAGTTCAAGCTGTTCGAAAGCAATCGCAACGTGGTTAAAAAGCTTCTGGCCTTCAGGCGTCAGTGAGACTCCGCGGTTCGAACGGACAAAAAGGTGACATCCAAGTTCTGTCTCAAGATTATTCATACAACGGGTAATGTTCGGCTGGTTATTGTGTAATACCTCTGCCGCTTTTGTAAAACTGTGATGTTGTGCAACATGGTAAAAAATACGGTAATAATCGTATGTACTCATAATATCCTCCAAAATAATATATAAAATTGATATATATATATAGTTAGTTATCTTTAATACGGATGATGCCAGATAAGTATAATATATTCTAGGTGAAAAGACAATGTTAAGAAATAAAAAAATATATTACATAGTAGAAAAAAACGTAGTATACTGATTTATATTTTTCTTATAAACAGATGTGTTTGTAATGAAAATGATGGATACACCTGAGAGGAGAGACTTAATTATGATAAAAATGAATGTAAAATTTGAAACACCGGAACAGCTTGTAGAATTTTCAAGAATGTGTCAGAAAGTAGAGGCTGATACCTTGATTGAAGATACAGCACATAAACTTATCATTGATGGAAAATCAGTTATGGGAATGATGACAGTTACGCTGAATCAGAAGATGATTTTTGTAGTAGATGGTTCTGATGCGGAAGAGGTAGTTCATACATTTGAAAAATTCCGCACCGAAGAGGCAGTACAGAAGCAGAATCTGGGTTAACAATTGCATTTTACAGGTACTTATGGTATCGTAGTCAAGATGAGAAAAATAGAATGAAAACTGCAGGTGCCGGCTGGATAAGATTGATAGAGCCGGTGAAAAGGGAAACAGGTGCAAGTCCTGTGCGAACTCGTCACTGTGAGCAGGGAATATCAGAAAAGAAAAAAGTCACTGGATAACGGGAAGACAAGATTCTGATGTATGGATCTGTGAGTCAGGAGACCTGCCTGTAGTGTACATGGAAGTAAATCCGGACCACGAGTAATTGGTTGTACAAAAATGGAAGAAAATTATAATAAATTAACAAGGCCATTTTGTACCCTTTTACGGATGATTTCGTGGAAGGGTATTTTGGTTGACAGAAAAGTAGTAGGGAGAGAGTATAAGATGAAACATAATTCCAAGCAATTTTTGGCCTTATTTATGGCTGTGTCTATGGCAGTTGCACCGGTATCGGGAGTGTATGCGGAAGATCAGAATGCAGCCGTAGAAGATACATTGAGTGAGAATAAACAGGATAGTGATGAAGCTGGACAGACAGAGCCGGAAGCCACTGCCGGACAGACAGAGTCGGAAGCCGCTGCCGGACAGACTGAGACAGAAGCCGCTGCCGGACAGACAGAAAGCAGTGTGACGACAGATACAAGTCAGGAAGTCACAAAAGAAGCCGGGAAAAATCAGGTAGCTGTCGAAAAGGTACAGAATACGCAGGAAGACGGAACCGCCCAACAGACGGAACCAATCGGCGAAGACGAAATATTTGAGAACATTACTGATATCAGCAGTATGGCAGGTGCTTTGAAAGACGGAGAATATGGTGTTGATGCGGATCATTTTTCGGCAAAACTGACTTCGGGTGGTTCAAGCAAGGTAAAGATTGAGTGTCAAAAAGTAATCGTAAAGAATGGAAAAGCAACAGCCTGGATAAATTTTAGCAGTTCTAAGTATGATAAAGTATGGGTGAAAGTGAATGGAACCCAGAACATATATCATGCAAAACCGAGAGAAGGCGAGGCCGGAGTTACATTTGAGATTCCTGTTAATTTAAATAGTTCAATGACTTTTATGGCACATACCAGTTCCATGAGTGGAAAAAATATTGCATATACGATCAATATTGCAATCCCGGAAGATACAGTCCCGTCGACACCATCCACACCGGATCAGACCGTTATTACGGAATTAAGTTTCAAAGAGGGATCTGAACTCAGCATGAAAGAGGGAGAAGTTCAGGAACTGACACCTCAGTTCACACCAGCATTATCAGCCTCTGAGACAGCACCGGATATGACATGGACTTCTTCTGATCCAAAGATTGTAACCGTTGCAAAATCCGGAACACAGGCTGAGCTGACCGCAGTGAAAGCAGGAACTGCTGAGGTGACTGTGTCTATTAAGAATGCGGAAGGAACAGAGCTTAAAGCTACATGCAAGGTAACGGTAACAGCATCGGAAACAGAAAATAAAACCCTGACAGATGGAAATTATCAGGTAGATGTGGATACTGGAAATAAGATGTTCAAAGTTACGAATTGTATCCTGACATCTGAAAAAGGTAAGATGTATGCTGTAATCACATTAAGCGGAACCGGATATGATTATCTTTATATGGGATCAGCAGCCGATGCGGCAGGAGCTGCAGCAAAAGACTACATTTCATATGTGGCTGATGAGGCAGGAAAATATACATACAAAGTTCCGGTAGAAAGTCTGGATAAAGGAATTGCAGTTGCGGCACATTCCATTAAAAAAGATAAATGGTATGACCGTACACTTATATTTTCATCTGCCTCTGCAAAACGTATCATAGCAGACGGAACCTATCAGGTGAATGCTGAAGCCGGCGGAAAGATGTTCCGTGTTACGGATTGTGTTATGACTGTAAAGAATGGACAGATGACGGCGGCAGTTACATTAAGCGGTCAGGGTTATAACAGAATCTATCTGGGCGATGTAAATAACGCACCGGATGATGAAAAGAACTGGATCCTTCCGGATTCGCTTCTTGCAGAGCAGTATACATTTCAGATTCCGGTAGAGAAACTAGATGAGGTAATGACAATTGCCGTTCATACGACAAAGAGTAATAAGTGGGACACCAGAACACTGACATTTCATTCAGAAGGCATGACTAAGATTGCGGACAGCAATAATGGAAATGCTTCGAATGGTAATAACGGAAGCAACGGCTCATTGACACCGGGCGGAAATAATAACAATCCGGGAAATGGTTCCAACGGAAATAACCAGGGAAATGCAGAAAACAATAATGGAAACAGTGGAACTACAGGAAATAATACGACAAACAATGGAAAACCGGATCAGGAATCAAAATACGAGTCTGATCTGAATAAGTCAACAGCCAGAGTCAACAGTACCACAGGATTAAAAGACGGTGTATACACACCGGACAGCTTCTCATGGTCAGGCGGAACTGGAAAGGTAAACATCACTTGCAGCAAGGTAACGGTTACAGGCGGTCAGGCATATGCAACGATCACATTCAGCAGTCCGCATTACCAGTATGTAAAAGCGAATGGAAATGTATATTATCCGAGTGCGAAAACAGGAAGTTCTACATCCTTTGTAATTCCGGTAGAACTGAATAAGAATAACTCGGTTGTGGGTATGACAACGGCGATGTCTACGGCACATGAGATTAAATATACGATTTTTGTATACATTGCCGAAGCAGCAAAAGCCAATGCATCAGCGAGAGCCAACGGAAAAGAAGTAACGGTAATCGGTGCAAACGGAAGTGACAGCAGCAAGACGGCAGCAGCAAACAAAAAAATGGACGAGGTAGCACCGGAGATCATCGGCCTGGAGTATCAGTCTGAAACAAAAGCCGAGCATGCGAAATATTTCAAGATATATCATTATGATCAGGGAATCACATTGTTGGAGATCGATATGAATAAAAAGACCGGAAGAAAAGCAGCCGGTAAGAAATGGAAAGAAGCATCAGAAATAAGCGGACTGAATCCGGCAGAGCAGGAGCAGGCAGCACTGTACCTGAACAAAGTGATCAAATATCTGATCGTTCCGGAAAATGCAGAGATTCCGGCGGGGCTGGATAAGGAAGTCATTGTGGTAAGACAGCCGGCAGATCATGTTTATGCAGGCTCGAATAAGACGATTTCCCTGATGGAAGAACTGGGACAGCTTGATAAAGTGACAACAGTCGGTGTGAAGAAAAATAAATGCAAGAATGAAACTATCAAAGAAAAAATGGCTGAGAAAGAAGTCATTTATGCGGGAACGTCCGGCAAATTAAATTATAAAAAACTTGTAAAAAACAAATGTAATCTCGCACTCCTTTCATCCAGCGTGCTGCCGGAAAAAAGAAGCAGCAAAAAAGCGGCAAAGAAAAAGATGACAGCTTATCGAAAGATGACAGAGAAGATGACGCTTCTTCAGATTCCGGTGATCGTTGACCGTGCAAAAGATGAAAAAGGAAAAGATGCACAGAAAGAATGGGAAAAGGTCTACCAGGTGATTTTGGGATGTGACGGCCAAAGTGCAGAATAGAGATTGCGTAAGATAGCAGAGTGTGGACAATGCTCTTGTGATCAGAAAAAGTGGAGAAAAGGATGAAAAAGAGAACATATCGGCTGTTGTGTGTACTTGCAGGTACAGTGCTTCTGGTAACAGGAGCACTGACCGGGTGCAGCGGCTCAGGCAAATCGGGTGTATCGAAAGGTGACGGAATACAGCAGACGGAAGAAGCAGGGGCGACAGAAAAACATGCTCCGAAGGATAGACGGTCTTGAAGTATGAGAAAACAATGAAGCTGAAATATGCTACGGGTTTTGATGTCTATTATTATAAAGAAGGATATAAATTACTGGACGTACACGAAGACAGGCAGTATCTGATCGTGCCGGAAGGTAAGAAGAAACCGGCAGATCTGGATAAAGAAATTGTGGTATTAAAACAGCCATTGGAGCACATTTATCTCGCAGCAACATCGGCAATGGCATTGTTTGATGCGATGGATGGGCTGGACAGTATCCGGATGTCGGGAGCACAGGCTTCGGACTGGTATATTGATCATGCGAAGAAAGCAATGGAAGACGGTAAGATCCTGTTTGCAGGAAAATACAGCGAACCGGATTATGAAATGCTGATAGATGAGGACTGTGATCTTGCAATTGAATCCACGATGATCCTGCATACACCAAAGGTTCAGGAGATGATCGAAGATCTGGATATTCCGGTGTTTATTGACCGTTCCAGTTATGAAAGTCATCCGCTTGGAAGGACGGAGTGGATCAAAGCATATGCAGCAATGCTGAACAAAGAAGATGCAGCAGATACATTTTTTGATACACAGACAGAAGTGATCGGCAGTCTGAAAGATTTTAAGAATACAGGAAAAACAGTTGCTTATTTCTTTGTGAATACAGATGGAACAGTGGTCGTAAGAAGCAGCAGTGATTATATTCCGAAGATGATCGATATTGCCGGAGGAAAATACATTTTTCAGGATCTTAAGAACACAAAAAGCAAGAGTGCTTCTGTGGAACTGTCGATGGAAGAGTTTTATGCAAAAGCAAAGAATGCAGATTATCTGATCTATAATGCATCGATCGACAGTCCGATCAATAGCATTGCAGATCTGACAGCGAAGAGTGAATTGTTCGCAGATTTTAAGGCAGTGAAGAACGGAAATGTGTGGTGCACCGGAAAATCACTGTATCAGGCAACGGACATTGTGGGAAATCTGATTACGGATATCAATCTGATGCTGACAGATGGAGATGAGAGTGGTATGACATTCTTGTATCGGGTAAAATAATACAGCATAATAATCAGGTGGGCGTTTGAATGTGTTCACCTGATTTTTTTAAAAGGAGAAACGATGGAGAAAGAGAATTTCAGGCGGCGTTCCAGATACATCCTGGTATTCGGGGTTCTGGCAGCGGCGTTCTGTGTTGTAACAGTTTTAAATATTAATACGGGAAATGTCCATATTTCAATAGCAGAAATATGCAAGATACTGATTCGAAGAGGCGGAGAAGGAACAGAGGCAAACATTATATGGAAGATACGACTTCCGAGAGTACTGATGGCGGCAATCCTGGGAGGCGCATTGTCATTATCCGGATTCCTGCTTCAGACATTTTTCTCAAATCCGATTGCAGGTCCGTTTGTTCTGGGAATTTCTTCCGGGGCGAAGATGATGGTAGCGCTGGTAATGATATTTTTCCTGGAGAGATATGCTTTTGTATCTTCTTATACGTTGATCATTGCTGCATTTGCGGGTGCACTTATTTCCACTGGATTTATCCTGTTGTTGTCCAGGAAAATGACACATATGGCAACCCTTCTTGTGGGTGGGATCATGATTGGATATATCTGCTCGGCAATTACTGATTTTGTTGTAACCTTTGCGGAAGATTCCGATATTGTCAATCTGCATGGATGGTCACAGGGAAGTTTTTCGGGAATGAGCTGGAGTAATGTAGAGGTTGCCGCTACTGTAATCGGTGTGACGGTGGTACTTACATTTTTTCTGTCAAAACCAATCGGGGCATATCAGCTGGGGGAAGCATACGCACAGAGCATGGGAGTAAATATCAGATTTTTCAGGGTAGCACTGATTCTTTTGTCCAGTGTGCTTTCTGCCAGTGTGACAGCTTTTGCAGGTCCGATCTCATTCGTGGGAATTGCTGTTCCATACCTGATAAAGCATGCGCTGCAGACATCGAAACCGTTGGTTGTGATACCGGGAACATTTATCGGAGGTGCAGTATTTTGTATGATCTGTGATCTGATTGCAAGGATGGCATTTGCACCGATGGAACTGAATATCAGTACGGTGACATCGATATTCGGTGCACCGATAGTCATATTTATGATGGTACACGGACAGAAAGGCAGGTAGGAAATGAAAGATTATTATATAAAGACGAAAGACCTTTCTGTAGGATATCAGGGAAAGGTGTTGATCCATGATATCAATCTGGATATAAAAAAGGGGGAGATCGTTACCCTGATCGGACCAAATGGTGCGGGAAAATCCACCATATTAAAGAGCATTACCAGACAGTTGAAACTGATCGGGGGCGAAGTCTATGTGGATTCAGATGAGATACGGAAACTCTCTTATAAGAGTATGGCCAGGAAGATAGCAGTAATGCTGACGGAGCGGATGAAACCGGAACTGATGACCTGTCACGATGTAGTGGCGACAGGGCGCTACCCGTATACCGGAAGATTGGGAGTCCTTTCCGGGGAAGACGAAAACAAGGTGGATGAAGCATTGATGGCTGTGCATGCTCAGGAATTAGGAATCCGGAATTTTCTGGAAATTAGTGATGGACAGAGACAGCGTATATTACTGGCAAGAGCCATCTGTCAGGAACCGGAAGTCATGATCTTAGATGAGCCGACATCCTATCTGGACATCCGGCATAAATTGGAACTGCTGGAAATCTTAAGAAAGATGGCAAAAGAAAAAGAAATAACAGTGATCATGTCCCTGCATGAGATCGATCTGGCACAGAAAATTTCAGATAAAGTAGTCTGCGTAAAAGGAGACAGGATTGCAGGCTTTGGAAACCCGGAAGAAATATTTACGGAAGAAAAAATAAGGGAGCTGTATGGGATTGATAATGGTTATTATGATCCATGCTTTGGAAGTGTGGAACTTCCAAGGGTAGTGGGAAAACCGGAAGTTTTCGTCCTCTCATCCTGTGGAACCGGAATTCCGGTTTACCGGAAACTTCAGAAAGCCGGAATCCCATTTGCTGCCGGAATCCTATATCCGGGCGAGTGCGACTATCAGCTCGCAAGACTGCTCGCATCCGAGATCATCAGTGAAGAACCATACGAGCCAATATCCTGCGAGACCTACCGAAAAGCATTAGAAATGATGGAACAATGCAAAAAAGTGATCAATGCCGGAGTCAAAACCGGAAAGATGAATCAGAAAGCAGGGGAACTGCTTAAGATTGCGGAAGAGAGAGGGATGTTAATTTAATTGGGATTTAATTTATGAACGGGGAAGCGGCCTCTCAGTCCTTGAAGGAAACAATAGATAAGGCTTCTTGTTCAGGTTCCATACCATAAGAAACACTAAGAGAGTCAGAATCACCTAAAAG
>ENA-OPYX01000079-OPYX01000079.1-human-gut-metagenome-genome-assembly--contig:-NODE-79-length-49531-cov-5.218262_pt1 | contig 49531 bp, 47 predicted proteins | sample MGYA00242639_ERZ504486 | MGnify/ENA primary metagenome ERZ504486 (study PRJEB26092, sample SAMD00036296) | human gut metagenome | host: Homo sapiens | study: EMG produced TPA metagenomics assembly of... | reverse complement strand
TTGTTGATATAAACAGTATATCATACAACACACAAGGACACAAGCACAAAACGAGCAGTTGCCTGTACAACATTTCGACAAAATTCGACATCATTGTCCGATAATTGCAAAAAGTTTCTTGGCTTTCCCGCCCGACTTTTGTCACAAAGCCAGTCGATATGGAACTTGTGTGTCATGTGCTGCAGAAGTGGTTGAAAAAAATAGTCTTGTGATTACTGTTTGAATATGATAAGATACTGATATACAGGTTCTGTGCAGACAAAAGTCAAACAAAACACAGACAAGAAGGGAGAACCAATGGGATTTTTAACAGGTAAGACAGCCATCATTACAGGAGCAGGACGTGCTGTTTTAAGTGATGGAAGATGCGGTTCCATCGGATACGGAATTGCAACTGCTTATGCAAAAGAGGGAGCAAATCTTGTAATTACAGGACGTAATGTAAAGAAGCTTGAGGACGCGAAGGAAGAATTAGAACGTCTTTACGGCATCAAGGTTCTGATCATGCAGGCAGACGTTAATGCAGGAGCAGACAATGAGGCTGTTGTAAATAAGGTTGTAGAGGAAACCGTAAAGGAGTTTGGCGGTATTGATGTGTTGATTAACAATGCACAGGCATCTGCATCTGGTGTTTCTATCGCAGATCATACAACTGAGCAGTTTAATCTTGCTATGTACTCTGGTTTGTATGCAGCATTCTACTACATGAAGGCTTGTTATCCATATCTGGCAAAGTCAAAGGGTTCTGTAATCAATTTTGCATCAGGCGCAGGTCTGTTTGGAAATTATGGACAGTGCGCATACGCAGCAGCAAAAGAAGGTATCCGTGGCTTATCTCGTGTAGCAGCTACCGAGTGGGCAAAGGATGGAATCAATGTAAATGTAATCTGCCCGCTTGCATGGACTGCACAGTTAGAGCAGTTTGAGAAGGCATATCCAGACGCATTTAAGGCAAATGTAAAGATGCCGCCGGCAGGTCATTTTGGTGATGCAGAGCTTGAGATCGGCCGTGTTTGTGTACAGTTAGCATCCCCGGATTTCAAGTATATGAATGGTGAGACTCTTACACTTGAGGGTGGTATGGGTCAGAGACCATAATAAGCGAAAAAAATATTAGTAACCAAAAGTGCAGCCGCCTAAAAGGTGCTGCACTTTTTTGTAGCCAAAATAAATATTTTGTGGTAGAATCAAGTTAATAGTGCAATAAATAAAAATATGTACCAGAAATGATACACAGCGGAGGAAACAGGTATGGAAGCAGAATATCAGCTGACAGCAGAAGAAGCAGAAAAAGAGATGGAACAGTTAAGAAAGTATTTACAATTGTTCGTCTTGTAGATGCAAATAGGATTCAAGTGTTTGGCATCAGGAAAGCCTTCATCAAAAACTGACTGTTCCTGTTATGTTTCTGGGGAAAAAACAAGCCTTGCGAGAATTGTATTTCAGCGATTGCCTTTCGTGATAAGGCAGAAAAGACAAAGCTTGAGTTTTAGACTCTGTGCTTTATCAGGTGTTTTCAAATATGTGGAAATTGATGGTGTTCCATATGTAATTGAAATGCTTAAAAGTTAGATTTAGAGACACTGATTGATAAAAATGACAGTGATAAGCTTGTAAATCAGATATTTGGTTTTGATGACAGGATATATCGTGATGTTTTAACAGGTGCATATAATAGACGTTACTACGAGGACGAATTAAAGACATCAGTTAATATACAGGGTGTTGCAATGATCGACCTTGATGATTTTAAGATTTATAATGATACTTTTGGTCATTCGGCAGGCGATGCCGTTCTTAAAACAGTTGTAAAACAGATTAGAAGCTGTGTTAGAAGTACAGACAGCATAGTGCGTTATGGAGGCGATGAGTTTTTACTTCTGATTCCAGGAATCGATGAGGATACATTTGTCAAGAAGCTTCGAGAAATTAAAGAGCGCGTATTTGCAGCAGATGTTCCAGGCTATTCAACTATACATCTGTCTGTCAGTGTTGGAGGTTTGTTCTGTAGCAATGAGATGCTTGAAAAGGTAGTGGAAAGGGCAGATCGTCTGATGTATCAGGCAAAAAATCAAAAAAATACAGTAGTAACGGAAAAAGGAATTGTAGACGCCAATGGAAATACGGATCTGGTAAAAAAAGAAAAAATGCGTCAGCAGATTCTAATCGTAGACGATTCAGAAATGAACAGAGAGATTCTTTCTGATATGCTCAGTAATGATTTTAGAATTTTAGAGGCTGAAAACGGTGAGGAATGTCTGCAGCTGTTAGATCAGTATGGAACGGGTATTTCTGCTATTCTTTTGGATATTGTTATGCCAAAGATGGATGGCTTTGAAGTGCTTAATGTTATGGAACGTAAGCATTTAATCGAGGATATTCCCGTCATTATGATTTCAAGTGAGGACTCCGATGTGTATGTGCGTCGTGCATATGAGCTTGGCGTATCAGATTATATCAGTCGTCCATTTGATGCAAAGGTTGTCTATCAGCGTGTATTTAATACGATTAAACTCTATGCAAAGCAGCGCAGATTATCTACACTTATCAGTGATCAAATTTATGAGAAAGAAAAGAATAACCACATGATGATTACGATTCTTAGTCATATTGTGGAGTTTAGAAATGGCGAGAGCGGTATGCATGTGCTTCATATAAACCGACTTACAGAAAAGATTCTTGAATGTCTCGTACAAAAGACAGATCGCTATCACTTAAGCTATTCTGATCGATATTTAATTACAACAGCGTCAGCTTTGCATGATATTGGAAAAATCGGTATTGATGATAAGATTTTAAATAAACCAGGGAAGCTTACAAAAGATGAATTTGAGATCATAAAAACGCATACATTGATCGGTGCGCGAATGCTTGAGGGGATGGAGGTCTATAAAGACGAACCGCTTATAAAGATGGCCTATCAGATTTGCCGCTGGCATCATGAGCGCTATGACGGAAAGGGATACCCGGATGGTTTAAAGGGGGACGATATTCCTATCAGTGCGCAGGTGGTTGCACTTGCTGATGTTTATGATGCACTTGTGAGTGATCGAGTTTATAAAAAAGCATATTCCCATGAGAAAGCTATGGAAATGATTCTTGCAGGTGAGTGTGGAACCTTTAATCCACTTCTGTTAGAGTGTTTGACTGATATTCAGGACACACTGCAGGAAGATCTAAATGCGGGGGGGTGTAATGCAGACACAAAACAGGACGAAAAATTAGAATAGCAAATGCTTTAGGAAATCCTGAAAATTGCAGAAAAACCATTAGACATTTTTTGAAAAAAGAGGTATAATGGCTAGCATACTTCACGACATTCAAGGAGGAGAAAAATGAGAAAAATACAGAAAATGTGTGCAGCATTACTGGCAGGCGTTATGACTGTTGGAACATTTGCACCATCCGTATTTGCAGATGAGGCAGCTAAAGAGCTGACTGATGAGCAGGTAATCAATGTAAGAACAACTGCTTTCGGAAACAACTACGATGTTCAGGACATGGGCTGGAGATGGATGATGGCAGCTTGCTACGAGGGATTATACCGTGATGTAGCAGACGAGAATGGAGATGAATTCATCTTAGCAGGAGCAGAGAGTGTTGATATTTCTGATGATGGAACTGTTTACACCTATCATTTAAGAGAGGATGCAAAGTGGTCTGATGGTGTTCCGGTTACTGCTCATGATTATGAGTATGGCTGGAAGCGTCTGTTAAACCCAGATTATGCATATGACTATGCATCCTTCATCTATAATGTAGTAGGAGCAGAAGAGTACAACTCTGGCGAAGGTTCTGCTGATGACGTTATGGCAGTAGCAGTTGATGATTATACCTTCGAAGTTACATTAAAGGTAGCAGACCCAACATTCGAGTCTAAGTTAGTAGCAACTCCTCTGTATCCGACACGTGAGGATCTGGCTGAGGCAGCTGGCGATAACTGGGGTAAGGATTGGACACTTTGCGTATATAACGGACCATTCTGCATGACTGATATGGTTGTAGATAATAAGATGGTATGGACAAAGAACGCTGAGTACTGGGATGCAGAGAATGTACATCTTGATACAATCAACTGGTACATTGTAGCACAGGAGTCTACAGCAGCTACCATGTTTGAGAATGGTGAGTTAGATCAGTATCAGCCAACTGGTGACTATGCAATTAAGTTTGAAAAGGAAGCAGAAGAAGGCAAGTATCAGTACATGGTAACAGATTATCCGGGAACAATTGGACTTCGTTTCAACTTTATTAACGGTGGTACATCCGGATTGATGAGCAATGTAAAGATTCGCAAGGCAATCTCCTACAGTATTGACCGTGAAGAGATGATCGATGCTGTTTATGGAAGATACAATCCGGCATACAGCTATGTAGCACCGGCTATCACATTCAATGGTTCTTCTTATCGTTCTCAGGTAGGCGAGATCATTGAGGATGAGTACAATGAGTATGTTGGTGATCCAGATAAGATCGTTGCTTTGTTCCAGGAAGGTCTTGATGAGTTAGGCGTAGAGACTCCAATCGAAGATATCACACTGACTTATCTGACAAGTGGTTCCACAACTGAGGTACAGGCAGAGAGAGAGTACATTCAGCAGTCTCTGGAAGAGACACTTGGACTTACTGTTGAGTTAAGTGTAGCTGGTGATACATCCCTGTTCATCGCAGACAGAAATGAAGGAAATTATGACTTCTTCCTTGGTGGCTGGTATTCAGATTACAATGATCCGCTTGACTTCTTATATACTAACTATACTGATGCTTACGGTATGTCCTTTGGTGGATACAGCAACACTGATTATGATGCATTAGCAGATCAGCTTGTTGGTGAGACTGATATGGATAAGCGTCTTGATATCTATAAGCAGATGGAGCAGATTCTTTTATTAGATGATTGTGCATTTGCACCAATCTACTATGCTACAAAGCAGGTTCTGCTTCAGAACTGGGTTAAGGATTATCGTACTTCCTCTTTTGGTGCAAGTGCTGAGTTTATCTGGACTTACATCGATGGAAAAAATCAGTAATAGAGCGCAATTAGTAGAAGGTAATGCTTAAAATTACGGTTTTACAAAAGTAAACCCAAAAGTTTGGAGGGGCTCGTTGTTCGGGCCCCTTCCTTTTCGCAATGATAATAAAAAAAGAACAGGAGATAAGGCTATGGGTAGATATTTAATCAGGCGTTTTGCTGAGCTGATTTTGACAGTCTTTTTGATTGCAACAGCTACCTTTTTCCTGCTGGAGGCGGTTCCAGGAGATCCGTTAACCCAGAGGGCAGACCATTTGCCGGAACAGACGAGAACTGCTTTGTACCAGCGCTACGGACTGGATAAGCCGGTAATGGAACGTTATTTAATAACAATGAAGAAAATGTGTAAGGGTGATTTTGGTGAATCATTCGTATATGCCGGACAGACAGTAACAGGCTTGTTAAAGACAAAGCTTCCAGTATCTGCAAGACTTGGTATTCAGCAGATGTTACTTGGTGTAACACTTGGTTTATTGCTTGGAATTGTGGCGGCGATGAAGCGAGGAACCTTCATCGATTACTTGATTGTAGGCTTGTCGGTATTGCTTATTTCAGTGCCGCATTTGATATTTGGACTGCTTTTGCAGAAGGTTTTTGCAGGTAATCTTCGATGGTTTCCGACAATCGGATGGCCAGAGGGAAAGGATTTGTGGTTTGGAGGATGGAAGTATACTGTTCTTCCAACTCTGACAGGATGTTTCTCCTATATTGCAACTTACACGAGACTCTTAAAGACCTCTATGCTTGATGTTGTAAATCAGGATTACGTACTGACAGCAGAGTCAAAGGGCTTAAGCAAATCTGCAATCATTCGTAAGCATATTCTGCGTAACTCCTTTATTCCAGTTATGACGCAGCTGCCAATGTCTGTTGCTATGTGTATTACAGGTTCCTTCTTTATTGAGAGTATTTTCTCAATTCCAGGAATCGGACAGTATTATGTAACTGCCGTAAATAATCAGGATTTGTCAATTGTACTTGGTGAAACAGTGCTGCTGTCAATTCTGTATATCGCTGTCATCTTTATTACGGATATCTTATATGTATTTGTCGATCCGAGAATCCAGATGCCAGGCAAAAGAAGTAAATAAGGGAGGAAACATATGCTTACAGCTGATAAATTTAAAAGGGTTGGCTATACAAAAGAAGAAGCAGAGCGTATTGACCGCCCAACTATTTCTTACTGGCAGGATGCATGGAGACGATTGAAGAAAAATCCAGTTGCAATGGCATCACTTGTCGTGCTTGGACTGATTTTAATTATGGTTATTGTTGGACCATATATTAGAGGCTACGATTTTGTTTCAAAGAATGTAAAAGAGAAGAATCAGGGAATGAGCGCAAAGTACTGGTTTGGAACTGATTATCTGGGACGTGACTTGTTCTCGCGTGTTTGGATGGGTGCAAGAGCATCTATCATTATTGCGCTTGTGGCAACAGCATTAAAGCTGATTGTAGGAACACTTTATGGTGCAGCGATGGCACATTTTGGCGGTTGGATCGATGACGTAATGATGCGTATAATTGAGGTAATCAACTCTCTGCCAAGTCTTTTGATCACAATTTTGATCATGATGGTTCTTGGCAACAATTTGTTCGCTCTTCTCGTCGCACTTAGTATTACTGCATGGTGCAGCACTGCCAGACAGGTTCGTGGTATGATTAAGCAGTTAAAGGAATCAGAGTATGTATATGCGGCAGAGGTACTTGGTGCAAAGCCATCACGTATTATCTTAAAGCATTATGTGCCGAACATGCTTGGAATTTTGATCTTAAATATGTCTACCTCCATTCCAGCCTTCATCTTCACTGAGGCAGGACTTAGCTTCCTTGGAATTGGTCTGACTGCACCAGAGATCAGTCTTGGCGTTTTGATTTCACAGGGACAGCAGACACTTGATTTCTACCCAACACAGCTGATTTGGCCGTGTGTGATTTTATGTGTAATCGTTATGGCATTTAACCTGCTCGGCGATGGACTGCGTGATGCACTTGACCCGAGACTTCGCCAGTAAGACAAAGGAGAAACTATGAGTGACCAGAAAAATGATAAGATATTAGAAGTGAAAAATTTAAAAGTGTCCTACCATACCTATGCAGGCGAAGTAAAATCAGTGCGTGGTGTTTCCTTTGATTTGAAAGAAGGAGAGGCAATTGCCATTGTAGGTGAGTCTGGCTGTGGAAAATCTGTTACAGCAAAGTCCATTATGGGCCTTATTAAAGGACCGCAGGGCGAGATCAAGCAGGGCAGCGAGATTTTATATCACGGTGATAATATACTTAATTATAATAAGAAGCAGTGGCAGGCATATAAGGGTGGTGAGGTTGCAATTATCTTCCAGGATGCACTTGCTTCATTAAATCCAACCATGCGTGTTGGAAAGCAGATCATGGAAAATCTGATGGCACATAAGAATATGACAAAGGATGAGGCAAAGAATGAAGCAGTAAGAATGCTTCAAAAAGTTGGTATTCCTGAGCCGGAAAAGCGTGTGCGTCAGTATCCGCATGAGTTCTCAGGCGGTATGAGACAGCGTGTTATGATTGCAATTGCGTTTGCCTGTGACCCGAAGATCCTGATTTGTGATGAGCCGACAACAGCGCTTGACGTAACCATCCAGGGACAGATTCTTGATATCATTAAGGAACTGCAAAGAGAGCATAACACATCAGTCATCATGATTACACATGATCTTGGTGTTGTAGCAAATATTGCGCAGAAGATTGCCGTTATGTACTCCGGTATGATTGTAGAGCGCGGAAACTGCGAGGATATTTTCTATCGTCCGAGACATCCGTACACATGGGCATTGATTCGTTCTGTGCCGAGACTTGACCTTGAGAATAAGCAGGTACTTGCATCAATTCCAGGAACACCGCCAGATTTGTTAAATCCGCCGGTTGGATGTCCATTCTGTACAAGATGTGAGTACTGCATGGAAATCTGTAAAGAGCAGATGCCTGAGGTTACAGAGTTTGGTGATGGACATGAGGCGAGCTGTTGGCTGCATCACCCATTAGCACCAAAGGTGGAGATGCCGGGAGAAGCTTGACGTTTCTAAGCTCAAGCATGTCGAAAGGAATATTGAATATGAACAACGAAAAAGAAGTGCTCTTTTCAGTGAGCCACTTAAAGAAATATTTTCAGGTAGGCAAAAATGCTACCTTAAAGGCTGTTGACGATGTTTCCTTTGAGATCTACAAGGGAGAAACGCTCGGCATGGTAGGAGAGTCTGGATGTGGAAAGACCACATGTGGACGAACCTGTATCGGATTGTACAGCAGAACTGATGGAGAAGTTTTGTTTAAAGGAAAGGATCCGCAGAAATTGACTGGAAAAGAAAAACAGAACTACAAAAAGTCTGTTCAGATGGTTTTCCAGGATCCGTATGGCTCTCTTGATCCGCGTATGACAGTTGCTGAGATCATTGGAGAAGGAATAGATATTCATCATTTGGCTAAAAACAAAAAGGAAAGAAATGAGCGCATCTACCATTATTTGGAGCTTGTCGGCTTAAACAGAGAGCATGCGAATCGTTTCGTTCATGAGTTTTCAGGCGGTCAGAGACAGCGTATCGGTATTGCACGCGCGCTTGCAGTAGAGCCAGAGTTTCTTGTACTTGATGAGCCAATTTCAGCGCTTGATGTTTCCATTCAGGCACAGATCGTAAACTTATTGATTGACCTGCAAAAACGCATGGGATTAACATATTTATTTGTTGCTCATGATCTGTCCATGGTAAAGCATATCTCAGACCGTGTTGCAGTATTGTATTTAGGTACCTTAGTTGAGCTGACCACTTCTGAGGAGCTGTACGCAAACCCGCAGCACCCGTATACACGAGCATTGCTGTCAGCAATTCCGATTCCAGATCCAAAGATCGAGCAGGAAAGAGATGCTAAAAAGATTCGTCTTGAAGGTGAAGTGCCAAGCCCTATCAATTCCCCGGCAGGATGTAAGTTCCAGGGAAGATGTAAATGCGCAATGCCAATCTGCAGACAGGAGATGCCAAAGCTTCGTGATATTGGCGGAGGTCATTTCGTTGCCTGTCATATTTGCGATCCATCAAATGGATGTGAGACAGGAAAATGCGTATGACACTGAGTAGAAAAGAGATGGTAAAGAAGGCCGCATTAGATGTATTAAAGGCATTTATAATCGGAGTTGCTGTCGCAGCTGCCGCAGCTATCATTTTATTTGCATGTGGATTTCTCTTTGGCAGTTTTCAGATAGTAAACGGCTTTGAAGTTGTAAAGGACGGTCTTTTGCTGATTGGTGCAATTGGTCTTTTTCTGGTGGCAGGAATGCTTCTTGCAAAAGGAAAAAAAGAAAAATGCAGATGAGAAAAAAGAAGCAAAGAATGGATGGAGACAGCATTTTAGCGTAATTGGTTTAAAGACAGTTGTTCTGATGATAAGTGTTGCATTTTTGCTGCTTGCGTCTGTGGCAGACTTGATTTTACTTAATCTTTGATGCGTATTTATTGTAGTAAGTCGCTATAGAATATTCCTATAGCGACTTATTACTTTTTTCTTATAGACAATAACCTAGAAAAAAGGTATGATTTAAAGGAATTGTACGAGTAAAATAGTACTAAAAGGTTTAAACTTTTGATATAGAAGGAGATTACGAAAATGGATTATAAATTTGAGACACGATGTATTCACAGAGACAATGAGCATGAGGAAGGCCATCCATACGGTTCTGTATGCACACCGATCTACCAGACGGCAACTTTTTATCATCCAGGTATTGGACAGACAACGGGATTTAATTATACAAGAGAGAGCAACCCAACCAGAACGGAGTTAGAGGATATAGTGACTTATCTTGAGGAAGCAAAAGATACCGTAGCTTGTGCAAATGGTATGGCAGCAATTGTGCTGTGCATGGAACTGTTTGAGTCTGGAGACCATATCGTGTGCTCAGAGGATTTGTATGGTGGATCTGTGCGTATGTTCCAGACAACAGGTGAGAAGCGTGGCTTGACCTTTACTTATGTAAATACAGCAGATGCCGCAGCAACAGAGGCAGCAATAAAGAGCAACACAAAAGCTCTTTACATAGAGACACCAAGCAATCCGACTATGCAGATCACCGACCTTGCAAAGATGAAGAGTCTTGCAGACAAGTACAATCTTCTTTTAATCGTAGATAATACCTTCTTATCTCCTTATTTTCAGAAGCCAATCCGTTTTGGCGCGGACCTTGTTATTCACAGCGGAACAAAGTTTTTAGGAGGACATAACGATACATTGGCTGGATTTTTATCTACCTCAAGAGATGATCTGGCAGCAAAAATCCGTTACTTATACAAAACTGTTGGAAGCTGCCTGGCTCCGTTTGACAGCTATCTGTTAATCCGTGGCATAAAGACACTGCCAATTCGTATGGAGCGTCAGCAGGAGAATGCACTTGCAATAGCAAAGTGGCTGCAGACACAGAAAAAGATTAAGCAGGTTTACTACATTGGTCTGGAGGATCATCCAGGATATGAAATCAATAAGAAGCAGACGACTGGATTTGGAAGCATGATTTCTATTCGTACCGACAGTGAGGCGACAGCGCGCCGCGTACTTGAGCGTATTCGTCTTATCACCTACGCAGAGAGTCTTGGCGGAGTTGAGTCATTAATGACATATCCTATGCTTCAAACACACGGCGATGTTCCAGTTGAGACAAGAGAGCGTCTTGGAATCACCGAAGACTTCCTACGTTTTTCAGTTGGAATCGAAAATGTAGATGATTTGATCGCTGATCTTGATCAGGCATTAAATGGAGAAGACTGATATAAAATGATGATTTGACAAGACAGAGCAGACAAGATGTGGAGGTTTCAATTTGAAATACGATTTTGATAAAATTACAGACCGCAAAGGTACAGACTGTTTAAAATATGATTTTGCAAAAGAGCGTGGCAGACACGAAGGTATTTTACCTCTTTGGGTAGCTGATATGGATTTTCCAACACTGCCACAGGTCAGTGAGCGTCTTAGAAAAATCACTGAGCATGGAATTTATGGCTACAGTGATGCTAAGGAGCCGTATTTTCAGGCACTTTTAGGCTGGTATGAAAAGCATTTTTCATGGAAAATTCAGAAGGAATGGCTGATCAAGACACCAGGTGTTGTTTTTGCACTTGCAGCGGCAGTGCGCGCTTACACAAAGCCAGGTGAGGCAGTTTTATTACAGCAGCCTGTTTACTACCCATTTAGTGAGGTAATTGCAGATAATGAGCGTGTTATAGTAAATAGCCCGCTAAAGCTGATTGACGGCCATTATGAAATTGATTTTGACGATTTTGAGCAGAAGATTCGCGATAATAATGTAAAGCTGTTTTTACTGTGCAGTCCGCATAACCCAGTTGGACGCGTATGGAAAAAATGGGAGTTAGAAAAGATTGGAGAAATCTGCATTCGCTATGGAGTAATTGTAGTAAGCGATGAAATTCACAGCGACTTTACATGGGGAGAGAATAAGCATCTGATGTTTGCATCTTTATCTGACGATTTTGCAAACATAAGCATTACATGCACGGCACCTAGTAAGACCTTTAATTTAGCTGGTCTTCAAGTCTCAAACATCTTTATTCCAAACGAGACACTTAGGTTTAAGTTTAAAAAGGCAGTAGATGCAGCTGGCTACAGTCAGGTTAATGTGATGGGCTTAGAGGCGTGTCAGGCAGCTTATGAGTACGGTGAAGAATGGCTGACTCAGCTAAAGGAATATCTGAAAGATAACATTGCATTTGTGCGTGAATTTATTCAGACAAGGCTTCCAAAGCTTACTATGATTGAACCAGAGGGTACTTACCTTTTATGGATTGATTTTCGTGCGCTTGGTCTGACAGAGGCACAAAGGCAGGATCTGATCGAAAATAAGGCAAATCTTTGGCTGGACAGCGGTGCAATGTTTGGACCTGACGGAGAGGGCTTTGAACGCTTTAATGTTGCATGTCCGCGCTCTGTATTAAAACAGGCATTTGAGCAACTAGAGGCAGCTGTAAATAGCTTATAAGGGAAAATTGAGATTTATTATGTAGAAAAGGAATGACAAAAAGTATGGGAAAATTACTCGAACCAAGCCAGAATATTGAACGCAGCATCATGAAGAAATATAGAAAAGAGCTGTGGAATCCATTTATTAAGGCAGTAAAGAATTACGAACTGGTTCAGGAAAATGATAAGATTGCAGTTTGTATATCAGGCGGAAAGGATTCTATGCTGATGGCAAAGCTGATGCAGCTGCTTCAGCGCTATGGCGATGTTCCATTTGAATTAACCTTTCTGGTTATGGATCCGGGATATAATGAAAAAAATCGTAAAAAGATTGAGGAAAATGCAAAGATACTTAATGTTCCAATTACGGTTTTTGAAACGAATATTTTTGATGTTGCAAATAGTGTGGATAAGTCACCATGTTATTTGTGCGCAAGAATGCGCCGTGGTTATTTGTACAGCAAGGCTAAGGAACTTGGATGCAATAAAATTGCGCTAGGTCATCATTTTGATGATGTAATAGAGACAACATTGATAGGCATGTTTTATGCATCGCAGTTAAAGGCAATGATTCCCAAGCTGCACAGCACAAATTTTGAGGGCATGGAGTTGATACGTCCGATGTATTGCATTCATGAGGAAGATATTATTTCATGGATGAATTACAATGGATTAGAATTTATTCAGTGTGCCTGTCGCTTTACAGAAAATTATACTTTAAATAATAATGAAGGCGGAATGTCAAAGCGTCAGGAGATAAAGATGCTGATTCGCCAGTTAAAGAAGGATAATCCACTGATTGACAAAAGTATTTTCAACAGTATCCATGCAGTAAGCCTTGACACGATGCCGGGCTACAAAACACATGGAAAGACATATTCCTTCTTAGATAACTATTATAATAATGAAAGAAGTGAAGAGCAGCTGTAAAAATGGAAGGAAAAAATGGAATACGAACATATTGTGCATTCATTTGAGCCGATTTTTGACAGTGCATCACAGATCTTAATTCTTGGTACGCTGCCATCAGTTAAATCCAGAGAAACTAATTTTTATTATGGACATAAGCAAAATCGCTTTTGGAAGGTTTTGGCAGCATTGTTTCAGGAACCGATACCAGAAACAATAGATGAGAAGAAGCATTTGCTTCTTAGGCATCATATTGCCATATGGGACGTAATTCAAAGCTGTGATATTAAGGGCTCAAGTGACAGCAGTATTAAAAATGTTAAGCCGACAGAGTTAAGAAAGATACTTGATGCATCAAATATAAAACAAATCTATGCAAACGGCAGCAAGGCAGGGCAATTATATAAAAAATATCAGCTTCCACTTACAGGGATGGAAGCTGTTGTTTTGCCATCAACAAGTCCGGCAAATGCAGCATGGTCACTTGAACGTCTGTGTGAAGCATGGAGAAAAATAAAGTGTTAGGAATTTTATTATTATGGATGTTTTTGAATATGGAAATCCGAATGCATCGCTTATTCTTTTGCAGATGATTGGTGATCATGATATTGAAATGATTGATCACGAATTTGATCTGATTCAGAAAGCAGTTTCGGACGAATTATGCCTTATTGCATGTAAAGTGGATGACTGGAATCGGGATTTGTCGCCTTGGAAAGCACCAGCTGTTTTCAAAAGCGAATCTTTTGGAGAAAATGCAGCCAAAACGCTGAGCGAGGTTCTTACATATATAGGAGAAAAGAAACAGCCCTGCATCATTGGTGGATATTCGCTTGCAGGGTTGTTTGCTCTGTGGGCAGCAACAAAGACTGACCGCTTCAGCAAAGTGGCAGCAGCGTCTCCATCCGTCTGGTTTCCGGGGTTTACCGAGTATATAAAAGAAAATAATATAAAAGCAAAAGCAGTTTATCTCAGTCTTGGAGATCGTGAAGAAAAAACAAGAAATCCTGTTATGGCAACAGTAGGCCATGCGATACGCAGTGTGCATGAAACTATTTCTGATAGTGGAATCAATACAATTCTTGAGTGGAATCAGGGAAATCACTTTAAAGATGTGGACATAAGGATGGCGAAAGCGTTCACGTGGAGTGTTAGAGCTGCAGTTCACGGATAAGCTAATATTTTGCTTGCATAAACAGAAAGAATACGATATATTGAATATAGAGTAACGACCGTGGTTTTGTAGAAAGGAGAAAAAATATGAAGAGACGATCAAAGCTTTCTATTCAGGTATATCGAGCGATAACAGTGACAGCGATTGGACTTATGATTGGAGCAGCACCTATGCGCGTGATGACGGTGCAGGCACAGGAAACACAGAAAAATCAGGAACAGCAGTCAGATTATCAGAAATTGGACTATAAGGTATTTGAGGACAGTTCAGAGAGACTGCTTGAGTGGTCTGATATTTATATGCTGTCAAATGAGGATATTCGAATTGCAAAAAATGAGATATATGCGCGTCATGGACGACGCTTTGCAAGTACAGATCTGCAGTCTTATTTTGATCAGATGGCATGGTACAATGGGACAGTTCAGCCTCAAAATTTTGATTCTGGATGCCTGAATGCAGTTGAAGTTGCAAATATTAGTTTTTTGGACAGTGAGCAGCAGGCAGGGACAGGATCAGATAACAAGTCTGTTGTAGAAAAAGAGATTACCCTGCAAAAGCAAGAGAAAGAAATGTACACAGCAAAGATCAATGACAGAATTGGTCTGAGCAGCTTTGCAGATACTGCTGTTGTAAAATACAATGCATCAGATGAACTGACATCTTATGATGCGGAGGCATCGGCCGTGCAGATGGGTGCTTTTTATGAGAAAAATGGCGAAATTTTTGGAAATATCGGATTTGACAAGAGTATTAGCTATGCAAATGAAGGAAGTATATGCGCCTGGTATCAAAATCATGAATACAGACTTGTATGTGAAAACAGTGTGGCAAGTGAAGATTATAGTCAATATGAGGATACGTATGTCATGTATGAAGATGACAGAAGGCTGTTTGAATACAAAAAGATGGATGAGCATATAAGCGGCGGTGCCAGTCCGGGTTATTGGCTTCTGACGCAGGATGCGATTTATGTGGGCAATTATGATGGTCTTTTGGTATTGGACTGGAATGGAACTGTATTGACACGATCTGATCAGTACATATATGCGTTTGATGTGTATGAAAATCAGGTATATATGAGAACAAAAGATGATCATCTGGCATGTGCAGACGTACAGACGCTTGCTAATGCGCATGAGATACGCTATGCATTTGATGAGGAAAGCGAGCGTTCCTATGAAGCGGCTGGGAACTTTATTTATCAGTCGTATGGTGAACTGTGGCGCTACGATATCGGCGAATCGGATGCAAGTGATAATATGAAGGTGCTGGATGTAGACTGTGATTGGGGACAGTTGTGTACATCAGATAGCTATGCCTATGGAATCAGCACCACACCAGTTAGAGATGGAGTGGCAATAGAGCGGATTTCTTATTTGACAGGAGAAAAAGAGACAGCTTGTGTGATTAAAAATGTGGGTTTTGCATTCTTAGATCACGCACAAGGCAGCAAACTTTATTTGCAGTTAGGACCAGATAAAAGTGACTGGACTGGCCAGGAAAGAAACTTTAATATGGTTACAATTGCAATTGACTTTTGGACAGGAACTGTGGAAGTACTTGCCGCAGGATGGTATTCGTGATAGTTTAACATAAAAAAAGCCAAGGAAGAGTCTGGATATATTAGCAGACTTTTCCCTGGCTTAAATTTTAAGCTTTCTTTGTTTCCTTGCTTACAAGACGCTTTCCGGAATGGAGTACGATTGTAAGACCAAGGATGATCAGAAGAACTGCGATAATTAACTGAAGTCCTTCAACCATGAATACGGCTGTTCCAGCCTGATATGCTTTTACAAGAGCAATGAAACGCTCAACAAGTGCGGTGAAGGTAACACAAAGCATGATGATTAACGGAGGGAACAGAGTCTTGTTTGTGCGGCCTGTAACTTTTAAGAATACGCAAAGAGTAATAAGTACAAGTGCACTTAACAGCTGGTTGGCACTTCCAAACAGTGGCCAAATATTTGTATAGCCAACCTTTGTCAGGATATAGCCAAATACAAGGGTGATAACAGTTGCAAAATATTTATTGCAGAATAACTTACGCCATCCCTCTGCATGCTCCATATCATCAACAGAGAACAGTTCCTGGAAGGACATACGGCCGATACGGGCAACAGAATCAAGTGTACTGAGTGCAAGTGCAGATACACACATCGTCATGATACACTGAGCAATGTGAACAGGAATACCAAACATCTCAAGAAATCCGGCAACACCTGCGGAGAAGATCTGGAACGGAGTTCCGGTAGCGGCAGTGCCGTCAGCGGAAGCAGCAGCACCAGCAACGCACAGTGCCAAAACAGCAAGCAAACTCTCAAGAATCATAGCACCATAACCAACTTTTAACATATCCTTCTCATTGGAGATGGTCTTAGAAGATGTACCAGAAGAAACAAGGCTGTGGAAACCGGAAACAGCACCACAGGCAACAGTTACAAACAAGATTGGGAACATATCGCCAAGCTTTTCATTGTGGAAACCAGTGTAAACTGGAAGATTCATTGTTGGGTGAGCAACAAGAAGACCAATTGCAGCGGCAGCAATCATAAAGATAAACATGAAGGTGGTCATAAAATCTCTAGGCTGCATCAAAAGCCACATTGGAAGGATAGCAGCAAAGAAGATATATGCGAATGTAACATAGTTCCAAGTTTCTCTTGTAGCAACAATTGGGAAGCTGATACCAAGTACAAAGCAGGCAACCATGCATACCAGTCCAAGAACAACCTCTTTCCAACCAGTAAACTTCATCTTTTTCTGAATCAGACCAAAGACAACAGCGAAGGCGATAAACATAATGGAAATACTTCCGGCAGCACCGTTAACTGTAGACTTTGTGATCTCACCTGTGGCAGCATCAGTGACAAAACCATTGAAAGTGCCAGAAACCATATCTGCGAATGCAGCAGTAACAATAAGGGTAAATAACCAGCAGAACAGTAAGAAAAGCTTTCTTCCAGTTTTGCCGATGTACTGTTCAATTAACATACCCATGGACTTTCCTTCATTTTTTACACTGGCATACAGTGCACCAAAATCAGTAACAGCACCAAAGAAGATACCACCAAGTAAAATCCATAACAGAACTGGGAGCCAACCAAATGCGGCAGCCTGAATTGCACCCGTGACAGGACCGGCACCTGCGATAGAAGAGAACTGATGGGCAAATACAGTCCAGCCATCAGTTGGAACGTAATCTTCTCCATCCTCGTGTGTGTAAGCAGGCGTCTTTGCCTTTGGGTCAATTCCCCATTTTTTTGCCAGCCAGCGTCCATAGAAAACATAACCAGCTAACAGACATACAGCAGCGATTAAAACAATAACTAAAGTGTTCATACCTTATTGCAGCCCATTTGGGTTGCTTCCTCCTTCTTTATAATAATGAAACAGATGAAGCGTGAGTAGATAAAGTGTTCATGGAAACGTGCGCTGTTTTTTGCAACTCAACAAAAAAACGTCTCCCCGATTTGGATTTTTCCAAATCGAGAAGACGAAATCAATTCGCGTTACCACTTCTCTTGCCGGCTATGCCGACCACTCAGTCAGATCAGAGCTTCTTCTAAATCTGTACCCCGTTAACGGTGGGTTTCCGTCCTTCACTACTGCCAAAACAGGATTCGCAAAGGCTGCTTCAAGGGGATGAACTCATTCGACATCACTGCCTCGCACCATACGGCAGCTCTCTGGAGATGCTTGAAGAATGAAAACGTATCCTTGTCAATGCATTTCTTATTTATGGTTGCTATTATAGTCAGAAAAATATATTTGTCAATTGCAAATTTACAACAAATATGGACTGCAGAATAGATGAGTACATTGTCACTTTATTAAGGTGATTTAACAAAGCAAGTGGGTGACTGGTGAAAAAACAGACAGGCAGAAGCATGTTAAAACGAAGCGCTGTTGTAAAAAAGGAAAACTAGAAATGGCGCAAATACTAAGGATAGAACAACACTTAAAAGGTATCATGTTAGCCTGGATTTGTTCGAAAAAACAGGCACAAAAGAACAGTTGAAGAAAAAATTGAAAAATTTAAAAAAACTGTTGACAAATCGCTTGTGATGTTATATACTAATAAATGTCTTGAGGAACACGAAAGACAACAACAAAACATCGGGGTGTGGCTCAGCTTGGCTAGAGCGCATGGTTTGGGACCAGGAGGCCGCAGGTTCGAATCCTGTCACCCGATCCTTTTTATGGAAAATTGTTTTATACTATGGTGGGTATAGCGCAGTTGGTTAGCGCGCCAGATTGTGGCTCTGGAGGCCTAGGGTTCGAATCCCTATATCCACCCTTGCAGGTTAAGTCCCTGCGACGTTGGGCTATCGCCAAGCGGTAAGGCACAGGACTTTGACTCCTGCATTACGTTGGTTCGAATCCAACTAGCCCAGGATGGGATACTAGCTCAGTCGGTAGAGCACTTGACTTTTAATCAAGGTGTCGCGGGTTCGAATCCCGCGTGTCTCACGATTTTATACCTGAGAAGCAGATGATGCTCCTCAGGTTTTTTTATTGCAAAAAATCAGAAGAAAAGAGGTGTGAATTATGTTGAGCCTTTTTAAGAAAAATAAAATCAAATTAACGAAGGAACAACAAAAATTGGATCAGATATGGTCGTTGTGGGAAGAAGGACAGGCGGACTCACCGTATGCGGAATTAATGACGTATCAAAGTGAGGTCGGCAATGGAGGACATGACCAATATTTTTATAATATGGAAAATACAGGTGATCTTAAAAAAGAAATGGCAGCTTTGAATACGATTCTGCCGATAAAGTTAAAAAACAATTTGGACAAGGCATATGAAGTATATCTGCTATTAAAAGAAAAAGAAGGTGACGAAAAATCAAAGGAAATTCTGGAACAGTGTGATGATGTCATTTATGAAAATGAAGAGGCATTGAACTATATATTAAGAGAATATGCAAATAAGATCGAATTATAATATATAGCCTGTGAATGTTGGGAGAAATTCTGATATTTATAGGCTTCTATTTTTCGAAAAGAATAAAAATATTTTCTTGAGTTTGTAATATGCTTGCACATAATAAAAAAAACATGTATGATGATATTGTACTGAACTGTGAAACGGAATGCTTGATAAAATTTGTGACTTTAGAGAGGAGAAAATGACAATGAGAAGAAAAATTCAGGTAAAAGAAAGACAGCCGCAGTTTTGTGTAGTAACAGGAATCACATTCACACAAGTGGATGCCTGGTTTGGAAACACGATGAGAGATTTAAAGATGGATCTCATCTATCCAAAGGATGCTGGTAAAAAGTATCCATGTGTTGTGTGGATCTGCGGAGGAGCATGGATTCAGATGGATCGTTCTGCGCATTTGGCTTATTTGTCTAACCTTGCACAGCAGGGATTTGTTGTTGCATCGGTAGAATATCGCACAAGCAACGAGGCAAAGTATCCGGCACCGTTGCAGGATGTAAAGGCAGGAATTAGATATTTGCGCGCACATGCAGAACGTTTTTGCATTGATCCAGATCGTATAGGTGTTATGGGAGAGTCGGCAGGCGGCTATTTGACATGTATGGCAGCCCTGGCAGATGATCCGATTTATGATGTTGGAGAAAATTTGGAATATTCAAGTGCCGTACAGGCTGCATGCCCATGGTATCCGCCTACAGATTTTCGTGGATTTTTGTACAGCGATCCAGAGCAGTGTGCAGCAGCACCAGAATCACTTCTTTTAGGAAAAAATGTGATGAGACATCCAGAAGAAGCATTAGCGTGCTGCCCGGTCAGCTTTGTAACAAAAGATGCGCCGCCATTTTTAATTATTCACGGAGATAATGATCATACTGTGCCGTTTGGACAGGGAGAAGAACTTCACGATGAGCTTGAAAAGGCAGGCTGTGATGTGACGCTGCTTTCCATTGAAAATGCAGATCATGCAGATATCCATTTCTTCCAAAAGCAGATATGGGATGAGATTTGTGCTTTCTTTAAGGCAAAGCTGTAAACAAAGAAAAAGAGGACTGCTTTTCTTTCGAAAAGCAATCCTCTCGCCCCTGCCAAGGAGTGCAGTTGAGGGGACTTGAACCCCTACCCAAGTACATGGACATGAACCTGAATCATGCGCGTATGCCAATTCCGCCACAACTGCAAATACACTTGTCTACATTGGTTATTATGAAAACAGTGCGGGCGACAGGACTTGAACCTGCACGTCATTGACACTAGAACCTAAATCTAGCGCGTCTGCCAATTCCGCCACGCCCGCTTGCTATTATTCACAATCTGACATCGTGACGCTTGCCCCAATGCATGAAGTATAGTATCATAACAATATCGTTTTGTCAACAAGAATTTTCAAAACTTTCAAAAAGTTGATAAAAATAGCAATAAGACTTGCAGTTTTACGCATTTCCTGTTACAATAAACTACAGTTATGCCGATGAAAACAAAATTGGACACAATATATAGTGGTACTGTATATTGTGCTTCGTACAAAACAACAGCAGGCAGAATGAGAGGTAGCACAGCCATGATAGAAAAAGAACGTCAAAGTGAATTAATTAGAAAGTTCGTCGTATCACAGGAAATGCCAGATGACGAGATTGCAGATCTGAGCCTGGACGAGCTTACTTATATTTACTTCAACACAGAAATTGCAAAAAAAGATGAGAAATACAAGGCAATTCATTTCCCGATTAAGCAGCAGATTATTTATTGGGGCGTTGTCGATGCGATTAAGAAAGCAGAGACACTGTATGTTGCATTTACAGAAAGACCGAAGTATCCGTATCTTGATCCGGGCAGAAATGTATGGCTGTTTTCAACAGAGGATAACCTGACTAGAGCACTTAAGAAACTTGAGGAAGATCGTGGAATGCATCTGATTTATCAGAAGCTGCCAAATCAGGTAATTGTTCCGTTTTTTGCTCAGCTGTATTATTGGGGCATTGAGCAGGTGATTATTGACAACATGAATCATCCGATGATCGTAAAGCGTTCTGATGTGATGCCAGAGATGGATCAGAAGAAGGATGAGAAGAAGCAGGATCTTTGTAATGGAAAGCTGCAGGCAGCATTAATTCAGCATGCACAGTTTATGGCACAGAATCCTGATGCATCTGTATTTAAGGATGATAAAGAAAAGTTAAAGGTTTATACGATTTTAGCTAACAATGTATTCTTTGAAGTATGTGACGCTAAATTTATGGCACCGACAGTTATGGAGAAGGATGGAAAGACCTTCCGTGCGGGAGAGGAGATTCCAGAGGGTGCACGCCCTGCAATTGTGTTTATGGGAAAGAAGGATTCTGATCAGAAGGCACTTCCGCTGTTCACTGATATTACAGAGTTCATGAGAGTATATAAGCCGCATGAGATGGGTATTTCAGTTATGACTTACGAGGCAGCTGAGAAGATGGCAAAGGCAAACAATGCCGAGATTGTAATCAACAGAAATGGAACTGGACTTACTGTAAACGAGCATGTAATGGGTCTGATTGATAAGATCCGTGCAAAGAAGGAAGAAGTAAAGGCGAAAGCTGCTGAGGCAGCAGAAAATGGTGAGGAGTCCGCAAGCAAGCCAACACCTGCACCAGTTTCAAATGTACCAAAGACAGTAATGCCGACTGAGACAAAGACAGAGAGCGCATCTAATGAAGCGCAGGGTGAAGTCACATATGGAGATCTTGTTGATGAACCAGATATGCTGATTGGCGCCTTAAAGAGAACTGCAAAGGCAACAAGACAGGTAAAGCGTATGTGGTTAGCACAGCGTGTACAGGGAAGCAAGGAAGGTTACCTGTTGGTAGCAGAGACTACAAGCAGCTCTGATACCGTTCTTGAGCAGTTAAAGCTTGCTGCAAAGGATTACTTAAACGGAAAAGAAATTGAATGCCGCAGAGCAGATCCGGCAGCGTTAGCAATCGTAGATAATATTAAACCATTTTATAAAAAAGGTATTTTTGGCTAATGCTAAGAATAACGGGCCATTCTGAATCAGGCAGAGTGGCCTTTCCTTTTGATTAATAGGAGGAGCAATGAATATTCTTGATATTATTGGACCAGTTATGGTCGGCCCGTCAAGCTCCCATACAGCGGGAGCTGTTCGAATTGGCCTGGTAGCAGGAAAGCTTTTGGCAGAACCGATCAAAGAGGCACAGATTCATCTGCATGGTTCCTTCTGGGCGACTGGAAGCGGCCATGGCACAGATCGTGCAATTGTCGCCGGACTTTTGGGACTTGCAGTAGATGATGCAAGGATTCCACACAGCTTTGAGTTGGCAGATGAGGCTGGAATGAAATTTTCATTTGACCATGTGGAGCTAGTCGATGCACATCCCAATACTGTCAAGCTAAATCTTACAGGTGTAAATGGAAGTGTGCTTGAGGTAGTAGCAGCTTCCATAGGCGGCGGACGCATTCGCGTCTGTGAAATTGATGGCCTTCCAGCTAATTTTGAGGGTGATTATCCGACATTGATCGTGAGAAATATTGACCAGCCAGGACATGTGATGGAGGTTACGGCAATGCTTGGTCACAAGGGTGTCAATATCGCTACGCTTCAGCTGTTTCGTCAGAGCAGAGGAGGACAGGCTGCGATGGTCATTGAGTGTGATCAGGAGGTTCCGGCAGAGTCAATCAAGTGGCTGTCCAGACAGGAAGGAATTGTCAAAGTCACATATTTGAGTCAGGCACAAAGGGAAGATTAAAATGATGCAGTGCGAAAGGATTGAGATATGTATAAATCATTAGAAGAAATTGCGCAGGTGTCAAAACAAAAAAATATACCGTTTTGGCAGGTGATCCTTGAGGATGACTGTAAGGAGCGCATGGTGAGTCCCGAGCAGTCAAAAAAAGAATTGATGGCAATGTATCAGGCGATGAAAGAGGCAGATGCAGCCTATGATGCCAAACAAAAGTCAAGAAGCGGTATGGTAGGCGGAAATGGACAATTGTTTCATGATGCAGTCGTATCTGGAAAAACAATCTGCGGTCCAGTAATTGCATCGGCAATTGAAAAAGCACTGAAGATGGGTGAGTCAAACGCCTGTATGAAACGTATTGTGGCAGCACCTACGGCTGGTGCCTGTGGCGTGGTTCCAGCCGTATATCTAACGCTTCAGGAACAGCGCCAGATTGATGATGAGCGTATGCTTGAGGCAATGTATATTGCATCAGGTGTGGGCGGTGTCATTGCAAACCGTGCATTTCTTGCGGGTGCGGCAGGAGGCTGTCAGGCAGAGATTGGTTCTGCAAGTTCCATGGCAGCAGCAGGAGCTGTTTACCTTGCAGGAGGAGACACCGAGGCAATCATCCATGCAGCAGCTATGGCAATGAAAAATCTGCTTGGCCTTGCATGTGATCCTGTAGCCGGTCTTGTGGAGGTGCCTTGTGTGAAGCGAAATGTTGTAGGTGCAGTTAATGCGCTCTCAGCAGCTGATATGGCACTGGCTGGTGTTCGAAGCATCATTCCGCCAGACGAAGTGTTTGATGCTATGAGAAGTGTTGGAATCAGTCTTCCTGAAGCTATTCGTGAGACAGGAAAGGGAGGACTGGCTGCAACAACAACAGGACAAAAGATTGCGCAGGGGCTTCAGCATGAGTAATCAAGTCCATTGCAGACGACCTGTCAGAAACTTAACTTTGACAGGTTGTTTTGCCGCAGTATTAGGCGGGCTCATTTTATTTTTGTGCCTTGTCTGTGTAAGTGTAACTGTTACGCTGAATTTTCGCCCACTCTACTATTTAGATATGAAGCTGCTTCATATCTCAGACAGCAGCGGTTACAGTAATGACGTGATCAGAAAAAACTTTGATGCGTTGATTCGTTACAATAATATCTGGCATACGGTGATACTTAATTTCCCAGATTTTCCAATGTCAGAATCTGGGCGTATTCACTTTGAGGAAGTGAAAAAAGTATTTAGTGTTTTTGAGTATGGAGCATTGATTTTAATTCCACTGTCAGCTGTTGAAATTATAGCGGCAAAGAAAAAGCGTTTTGGAAGTCTTTTTGCAGCAGCGGGAATTATTAGTGTTGGTATACCGGCATCACTTGGTCTTTTGATTGCAGCAAACTGGGAATGGGTATTTATTACATTTCATAAGCTTGTGTTTCAAAATGATTATTGGCTATTTGATCCATATACGGATCCAGTTATTACGATTTTGCCAGATGAATTTTTTATGCACTGTGCAGCAATGATTCTGCTTCTTGTACTCGCAGGAAGTGCCGCTTTCTTTGTGACGTGGAGAAAGATGAAAAGACCATCGAAAACATCAAATATGGCAGCAAAAATTTAGAATACAGGTGTGGGAATCCTCGGCCATTCAAGGACTGAGGATTTTATGCGAACAGAAAAGGAGAAAGAAATGGAAAGGATTAAGGAAGCAACCGGAGCAACGATTCGCCCAGAGGATTTTGCTTATGAAACCGTGTTCTATGCATCTGATTTTGGTGCATCACCAGAAAAAAGTGCAGTAGAGAATACAAAAGCAATCAATCTTGCGATTAAGAAAGCGTCAAGTTGTGGCGGCGCAACAGTTGTGATTTCAAAGGGTGAGTATCGCACCTATACTATTGAATTAAAAAGTCATGTGCATCTTCATTTCGAGGAAGGCGCAGTAATTCGTGCAGCGAGAACTGATATTAAGCATTCTTATGTCAATCAGGATGGCGAGGGTGGCAATTACCTTGAGCCGGAAATCAATCGTTTTGCAGGTCTGCAGGATCATGGTCACAGCTATTTTGCAAACAGTTTGTTTTATGGTGCAGATCTGTGTGATATCATGATTTCTGGTGATGGACTGATTGATGGAAGCAGCTGGAATGAAGAAGAAAAGTGCCGTGAATATGTGCTTTTAGGCGGTGATCCGTCTGAGCCGGCTTTTAGAAATGAGAAAGGCCATAACGGTGAGTGGTTTGGAAATAAGGCAATTGCACTTGTGCGCTGTAAAAATGTTGTACTGACAGATTTCTCACTTGTAATCGGCGGCCATTTTGCCATTATTGCAGAAGGTGTTGAAAACATGTATGTTGACGGCATTTTGATTGATACAAATAGAGATGCATTTGATGTAGACTGCTGTAAAGATGTGACGGTTAGAAATAGTGTATTCAATTCACTTACAGATGATGGTCTTGTTATGAAAAGCTCCTATGGTGCTGGTATTTTTATGCCGCTTGAAAATGTGCTTATCGAGGATTGCAAGGTATCTGGCTACGATGCAGGAAGCGTCTATGCAAAGACCTACACAAACGAAAAGCTTGTGGCTGAGGATCGCTGTGGCCCGACAGGCCGTGTAAAGCTTGGAACCGAGTCTTCATGTGGCTATCATCAGGTAACAGTGCGCCGTGTTGATTTTGAGCATTCAAGAGGTTTTGCATTAGAAGCAGTAGACGGAAGTGATCTGACAGATATTATTTTTGAAGACAGCCATATGAAGTATATTAGCAGCTCTCCAATTTTTATCCGCGTTGGTGATCGCTGTCGCTTCCCTGTGACAGGTATGCAGATGAGTGAGGAGATTCAGGCTAAGGCACCTAATATTCGTCTGGACAACAGGGGCTTTGTTATTCCTGATAATGAGCATTATCCAGTAATTCCGGCAGTGCGTTATACACCGTCCTACAATAAAACAAAGCTTGTAAGTGTGGACGGACGTTCCTTCTTCACAGTTGTGGATGAAGAAAATCCAGTTACGCTGAATCAGGCAAATTTAGTCAAAGAAGATGGTGTAACTTATGGCAAGATATATGTGGCAGGAGAAGGCTATGTGGCAGACCGCACGAAAGCTCTTGACGCACCAGAGGCAGCATCAAGGGCAAATGGATGCTCAAGACCACTTGCAAAGGTAAAAAATATTAGAATTGCACGTGTCAGCGCAGAGAGTGTTGATCCAAGATACCCGATTCTTCTTGCCGGTCTTGATGGCAGCAACATTGAAAATGTACAGCTGGAAGATATTAAGGTAACTTACCGCGGCGGATTAACGATGGAGCATGCGACAGAGCAGCGTCAGTTAAATACGAACTGGGAGTATACACAGTATCAGACAAAGCCGTCCATTCAGAGCCTTCCTTGGCTTGTGAATACATTTTTCCTGAAAAACGAGGGCTTGCTTCCAAGAGTCGATTGGGACGAAAAGACAAAGAGCTGGAAGGATGATCCTTATAATGTGCCAGAGCTTCCAACTTCTTACCCAGAGCCAAGTATTTTTGGTATCTTGCCGGCATACGGATTTTATGCCCGTCATGTAAAAGGATTAGAGGTAAAGGGTCTGTCAATTGGTTTTGAGAAAGAAGATACGCGTCATGCAATTGTTCTTGATGATGTGGAAGATGCAAGCTTTGAAGATCTTTCTCTTCAGACAGCAAAAGAAACGCAGGAAGTAGCGTTTGTAACAAGTATGTATAAGCGTCCGGCAAATCTAGAATATGTACCAGATCAGCCATATCATATGACAACGATTACAAATGTAACACTGCCAGAAAATATTTCTGTTAAGCTGGCAACAGTTGAGGCACCAGCGCCGGGAACACCAAGAGATTCCTTCTATAGCTGCCCAACACTGCCAATTCCGGAAAATGGCTACCGCTATCAGAAAGAGACAGATGTATATCCATTACCGCTTACTGTTTTTCCACCGTTTGAAAATCGTACAACTGGAAAGACAAGAAATCCGGCAGAGGAGACGAGCCGTAAAGAGGTGCCGGGCATGATTTATAATGAAGGCCTTGCACAGCGTGAGTACACTGTTTATCGTGATCATGGCAAGCATGTATCTGTTACTATGAAGAAAATGACAAAAGAGCAGGTTGGAGAGATTGCAGCAGTTGAACGTGCATGCTTCCTTCCGGCAGAGGCTGCATCCGAGAAAGATTTTGAGGAGCGTTTTTTCAAGTCCGGCGTTTGTTTGCTATGGTGCATACAATGAAGAAGGAGAGCTGATTGGCTTTATTGATGGTGCTTCCTATGATAAACCAGAGCTTCCTGATGAGCTTTATCATGATACTACAAAGCTTGTAGAAAATGGTCCATGGCAGACTGTATTTGGTGTTAATGTGATTGCACGTTACCGCAGAATGGGTGTTGCAGGCCAGATGGTACGTCACTATGTTGAGGAGAGCCGTAAGCGCGGACAAGACGGTGTTGTGCTAACATGTAAGGATCATCTGCGTCCTCTTTATGAAAAAGCCGGATTTATCTGGCAGGGTGTATCAGCTTCCACACACGGCGGTGTGAAGTGGAATGATATGCTACTTCGCTTCCGAAAAGGAGAATAAAAGAAATGAAGAAACTGTTGATTTATTTAAAGACATACCGTAAGGAGGCATGTCTGGCACCAATTTTTAAGATGCTTGAGGCTGTCTTTGAACTGTTTGTGCCGCTTGTTATTAAAGGAATCATCGACTACGGTATTGCAGCAGAAGACCGCGCATATTGTCTTCGCATGGGACTGCTGCTTTTACTGCTTGCCGTAATCGGTCTTGCAATGGCAACTACAGCGCAGTGGTTTTCTGCAAGAGCGGCAGCAGGCTTTGCAGCGAAAATTAAGCAGGTATTAATGGAGCATATACAAAAGCTTTCTTATACAGAGCTTGATACTATTGGTACATCAACGCTGATCACACGTATGACAAGTGATGTCAATCAAGTTCAGACAGGAACGAATCTGGTGCTTCGTCTGTTCATGCGTTCTCCATTCATTGTATTTGGCTCTATGATTATGGCATTTACTATTGATTTTAAGGCTGCCATGATCTTTGTGATTACAATTCCGCTTTTGTCTGTTGTTGTATTTGGCATTATGCTTTCAAGCATTCCGCTTTATAAAAAGGTACAGTCACAGCTTGACCGCGTACTTGGTATTACAAGAGAAAATCTGACAGGTGTGCGTGTAATTCGTGCATTTAATAAGGAAGGAGAAGAAATCAGCCACTTTAAGACAGAGAATGAGCAGTTTACAAGACTACAGACTTTTGTTGGAAAGATTTCAGCATTGATGAATCCATTAACATTTGTTATTGTTAATTCTGCAATTCTTGTTCTTGTCTGGACTGGTGCTTGGAGAGTAGAGGGAGGCATTTTGACACAGGGTGCAGTTGTAGCTCTTGTCAACTATATGTCTCAGATATTAGTCGAGCTGATTAAATTAGCAGATTTGATTATTAATATTACAAAGGCAGTTGCATGTGGAAACCGTATCCAGAAGGTGCTTGATGTAAAGCCGTCCATGGAAAATGGAAGCGATAAGGAAATTGCAGAGAAAGCGACTGTACCTGCAGTTGATTTTGATCATGTATCCTTAACATATGCTGGTGCCGGTGCACCGTCTCTTACTGATATTGATCTTCATGTAAAGACAGGTCAGACAGTCGGAATCATCGGAGGAACTGGTTCTGGTAAGACTTCTGTTGTCAATCTGATTCCACGTTTCTACGATGCGACAGATGGAACTGTTCGCGTATTTGGAAAGTCAGTGAAGGATCAAGATATCGAGTCACTTAGAAGCCAGATTGCGGTTGTTCCACAGAAGGCAGTCTTGTTTGCAGGAACGATCCGCGAGAATATGAAGTGGGGCAAGGAGGATGCAACCGATGAGGAGATCATGGAAGCACTTGCCATTGCTCAGGCAACTGAAGTCGTAGAAAAGAAGGAAGGCGGTCTTGATGCTTTTGTTGAGCAGGGTGGAAAGAATCTTTCTGGTGGTCAGAGACAGCGACTGACTATTGCGCGTGCCCTAGTCAGACAGCCACGTATTTTAATTTTAGACGACAGTGCATCTGCACTTGACTTTGCAACTGATGCAGCTCTTAGAAAGGCAATTCGAGAGATGAAAAATGCACCAACTGTATTTATTGTATCGCAGAGAACTTCCTCTATCAGATTTGCTGATCAGATTTTAGTGCTTGATGATGGAAAGAGCGTTGGTGTTGGAACGCATGATGAGCTTCTTGCAAGCTGCAGCGTATACAAAGAGATCTATGATTCTCAATATAAAAAGACAACCACAGGCAATCAAAAATCAGGAAAGGAGGCATAAAAATGGCAGCAAAGAAAAAATATGATCGTACCAAGCAGAAAGAAACATTAAAAAAGGTACTAGAATATATCGAACAATATCGTGCCGTGCTTGTGTTCTCTTTGATTTTGGCGGCAGTGACAGTTGCATGTACTTTGTATCTTCCAATTTTAACAGGAGATGCAATCAACCTGATTTTGGCACCAGGAAAGGTTGACTTTGATGGCATCAAGCCAATTTTATTTAAAGGTGCTATTGTTATTATCATCGGTGCAGTGGCTCAGTGGGTGATGAACATCTGCAACAACCGAATCACCTACGCAGTTGTGCGTGATATTCGCCAGGAGGCTTTTGAAAAGATTGAAAGACTTCCATTAAAATATATCGACAGTCATCCATACGGTGATATAGTAAGCCGTATCATTGCCGATGCTGACCAGTTTTCCGATGGTTTGTTGATGGGCTTTACTCAGTTATTTAGCGGTGTTCTTACAATTGCAGGTACACTGATTTTCATGCTTACAATTAATATTCCAATGACAGCAGCAGTTGTTGTTCTGACACCAATTTCCTTCTTTGTGGCAGGCTTTATCGCAAAGAAGACATTTCATCTGTTCAAGAAGCAGTCCGAGACTAGAGGTGAGCAGACTACGCTTATTGATGAGATGATCAATAATCAGAAGGTCGTTAAGGCATTTGGTCAGGAAGAAAAGGTAATGGATCGCTTCAATGAGGTCAATGAACGTCTTCGTGATTGCTCAGTGAAGGCAACTTTCTTCTCCTCAATCACAAACCCAGCAACACGTTTTGTAAACTCTCTAGTTTATGCAGCAGTTGCCGTATTTGGAAGCTTCTTTTCGATTGCAGGTGGAATTAATGTCGGTCAGCTGTATAGCTTTTTAAATTATGCAAACCAGTATACAAAGCCGTTTAATTCTATTTCAAGCGTTGTCACCGAGCTTCAGAACGCGCTAGCATGTGCAGGAAGACTTCTTGATCTGATTTATGAAGAGACAGAAGTACCAGATGCAGATAATGCAGAGGTTTTGCAGAATGTTGACGGAGCTGTAAAACTGTCTCACGTAAACTTCTCTTATGATCCTAAACAGAAGCTGATTGAAGATTTAAATCTGTCTGTAAAGCCAGGACAGAGAGTAGCTATTGTTGGTCCGACTGGATGCGGAAAAACTACATTGATAAATCTTCTTATGCGTTTTTATGATACAAATGCTGGTACAATTGAAGTTGATGGTCATAATATTCGTAATGTGACAAGAAAGAGCTTAAGAGAAAATTATGGTATGGTACTTCAGGAGACATGGCTTAAAAGTGGTACTATCCGTGAAAATCTGATGATGGGACGCCCAGACGCAACAGAGGAAGAAATGATTCAGGCAGCAAAGGCAGCTCATGCACACAGCTTTATTAAGAGAATGCCAAAGGGCTATGACACCGAAATCGGTCAGGATGGCGGTTCGTTATCACAGGGACAAAAACAGCTTCTTTGTATTACACGAGTTATGCTTTGTTTACCTCCGATGCTTATTCTTGATGAGGCAACCTCATCAATCGATACCCGTACCGAGATCAAGATTCAGGAAGCATTTAACCGCATGATGCAGGGACGAACAAGCTTTATCGTGGCACATCGTCTTTCAACTATTCAGGAAGCAGATGTGATTCTTGTCATGAAGGACGGTCATATCATCGAGCAGGGTAACCATGAGTCGCTTCTTGCAAAGAATGGCTTCTATGCAAAGCTGTATAATAGTCAGTTTGCTTTATAATTGCAAAAAAAGTGTTACAACTGCAAAATAATCTGTCAGTTAGTTCATTCGAACGGTATTGACAAATTTTATCATCAATGGTATACTTTCGAAAGTTCCAAGAGGGAGTAGTCGGCGTACAAGATGTACGCAGTATTATCGACAAAATGGTGTAAGCACCCGGTATTACTTGAAATGATGAGACTCAGGGACAGCTTCGGCTGTCTCTGGGTCTTTTTTTACGGCAAAACCAAAACTATAAAAAATGAAGAGAGGGAAAAACGAATGAGTTTAGTGGAGCTATTCATCTTGGCAGTAGGACTTTCTATGGATGCGTTTGCCGTATCAATCTGTAAAGGTCTTTCGCTAGGAAAAATTTCAAAGAAGCATATGGCAATCGCAGGTGCGTGGTTTGGAGGCTTTCAGGCACTGATGCCGCTTATCGGATATTTCCTTGGAAGTTTTTTTGCTGATATGATTACAAAGTATGCGCACTGGATTGCGTTTGTGCTGCTTATTATTATCGGTGGAAACATGATTAAGGAAGCGATGGGAGAAGAAGAAAAAGTTGATGCCTGTATGGATGCCAAAGAGATGTTCATTTTGGCGATTGCCACTAGCATTGATGCACTTGCCGTTGGTGTAACCTTTGCATTCTTAAAGGTACAGATAGTTCCAGCTGTAAGCTTTATTGGCTGTGTAACTTTTGTCTGTTCTGCAATTGGCGTTAAGATTGGAAGTATATTTGGATCTAAATACCGCTCAAAATCAGAATTTTGCGGAGGCATGATTCTTATTTTGATTGGACTGAAGATTTTACTTAATGGTTTAGGAATTATATAAAAAAGAGAGCAATCACCCAGATGTTAAATGTCTGAATGATTGCTCATTTTTATTCTTAAGTTTCGTCTTGATTGTCAAGCAGCGCAAACCCTGCAACCTGCGTAGTAGGAAGTGAGAATACAATCGTTCCGGCTTTGCTGTCAGGACCTGCTTTTTTTAGGATAGACTGCATTATAGCTGTCTTTTGGGAAGCTGCTGCAACGATCAGGATCATCTCTTTTTCCTGCGCAATTGTGATGTTATAAAATTTTGGTGCGCCATTTGCACCAGTTCCTTTTCCGTGAAGGACGGTGCCGCCTCGTGCGCCAGCTGCACGTGCCGCATTCATAACCATATCGGTGCAGCCTTGGCTGCAGACGGCAACGATGAGCTCATGCGCATAATTAAGCGAAGGCGTGTAAGCTGCGTTATCTGTTTCTCCATTTAAAAAGGCCACTGTTTTTCCTCCTCCAACACTTTTAATAGGGACAGCAATCACGATTCCATGACCAGGAACCCCAATGTGCATATGGCGTTTTTGCGCCTGAATCAGTTTTTTTGTTTTTTCTTCACTGGCCACGGTAAACACAATACGTCGTTCATTAGATTCTATGCCAAGAAGATCAAGCATACTTTGCACTGCTGTGCCGCGGCCTGCCATTGTAATACTAAGCGGCAGATCAAGCTGATTGCAAAGATCCATCAGAATGGAAAGTGAGTCCGGGTTTATGATTGAGATTATGTAATTCATTTAGCATGTTCTCCTTCCCACAATTCAACAATATCGTAGTCGCCATAGACAACAGTAGTTTCTTTGGTACGTTTTTGCTTGCGTTCATAGAAAAGACCGACAAGCTGAATGGAGACGAGAGGCATCATAGCGACGAGTGCAACAACGCCAAACGCATCTTGGAGTACATTACCGCCAAGTGCGATGCTCGCGCCCATGAAAAACTGAAGCATAAATGTTGCTGTCATCGGACCAGATGCAACACCGCCAGAGTCAAATGCAATAGCTGTGTAGATATCTGGAACGAAGAAGGTCAAAATTAATGCAGTTGTATATCCTGGAATTAAAAACCAGAAAAGAGAAATTCCAGTGAGAACGCGAATCATGGAAAGTCCCATTGCAAGTGCAATCGCAATGGAGAGACTGCGCTTGATTACCCGGCCAGGTATAGCACCGGCACTGACTGTTTCAATTTGTTTTTCAAGAACTGCAACAGCCGGCTCAGCTGATATGATAAACCAGCCAATTGCCATGGCAAGAGGAACGAGCCACCAGACACTTTTTCCAGAGGAAAGTGCTGCACCAAGTTCTGCGCCCAGGGCAGAAAATCCGATGTTAACGCCGGTCAAAAAGAGTACAAGACCAATATACGTATAAAGTAAGCCAATCATAATCTTTCCGAGATTTCTACTGTCAAGATGAAGTAGTGTAAACTGAAACAGAAAGAAAATCACGATAATTGGCAGCATAGCAATGGCAGTTTCCTTTAGATAATGTGGAATAGCATGAAGAAAGGCATATCCAATATCTGTGGTCGTGCCATAAGAAGCAGTGCTAAGATCTGCAACGGCGGCATTGTCCTTGTAGAAAAATCCAAGAATCAAAACTGCAAGAACAGGACCAATCGAGCAAAGCGCAACAAGACCAAAGCTGTCGGCTTCAGCATTTTTATCGCTTCGTACATTAGACACACCAAGTCCAAGTGCAAGGATAAAAGGAACAGTCATTGGTCCAGTTGTAACGCCACCAGAATCAAAAGCAATGCCAAGAAAATTTTTGTCAGCAAAAAAAGCAAGCAAAAAGATTATGGCATAAAAGAAGATCAGCAGCAGGCGAAGGCGCATTCCTGTTAGAATACGCAGCATACATACGCTCATAAAAAAACCTACTCCAGCACCAACTGTGATAAGCAGTACCGTGTTGCTGATATGAGGGACGGTCTGGGCAAGGACTTGGAGATCCGGTTCAGCGATTGTGATCGCAAAGCCCAGAAGAAAACTGACAGCAAGGATCAGCGGGAGATTTTTTGTACGTGTGAGCGCAGTTCCAATTTGGTTTCCAATTGGTGTCATGGATTGCTCAGCTCCCAGCGAGAAAAGGCCCATACCGATAATCAGCATCAGGGCTCCGACAAGAAATGTCAGGAGAAGATCCGGCTGCATAGGGGAAATGTACAGGCACAGAAGAAAGACGATAATAACGATTGGTAAAACCGAAAATAATGATTCTACCACCTTTTCTGTGACTGCGGTGCGTGTTTCTCTCAGATGAATCTGTCTGATAATGATACCTCCTTTAATGTGTTTTCTTTTAGTATACCAGATGACATTTGATCGCGCAACCTGCAAAAACAATTGACATAAAGTTAACAGATGAGTATAGTTGGGAGTGGACAAAAAGTGAAAAATATATATGAAAACAGAGGAGATAAATTTCATGGAAAATAAAATTTTGACAACAAATTTTCATACGCATACAACTCGATGCAACCATGCAGCTGGCGAGGATCGCCAGTATGTAGAGGAGGCAATAAAGGGTGGTCTTAAAGTACTTGGCTTTTCGGATCATTCCCCATATTTCTTTTCAGGAGATTATTACTCCACATTCCGTATGAAAAGAGAGCAGGTGCTAGGATATGTAGATTCTATTCTGGCACTGAAGAAGGAATACAAGGATGATATTGAAATCAAGCTTGGATTCGAGACAGAGTATTATCCGAAGTATTTTGACAAGCTGTTGGAATTTTACAGTCAGTATCCGGTTGATTACATCATTATGGGGCAGCATTTTGTATTAAATGAGGAAGAACATATTTATAGTGGTGAGCTGCATTATGAGGAAGATATGATGATGCGCTATGTGGATCAGGTTATTGAAGGTCTTGAGACAGGCTGCTTTACTTATCTGGCTCATCCTGATCTGCTTAATTTTGGTGGTTCTAAGGAAAACTATGAAAAGGCAGCAGATAAGTTGTGTGCTTATGCAGCAAAGAATAAGGTGCCGCTTGAAATTAATATGCTAGGTATGAGAGAGCATCGTCATTATCCTAATTTTGAATTTTTTAAGATTGCAGCCAGACATAACTGCGATATTATTTTAGGATGTGATGCGCATGAACCAAAGGATGTGTGTGATCTTGAATCAGCAAAGACTGCGCTTGAGTGGTGCCGCGAGCTTGGACTAAATAGGATTGAATATCCTGAGCTAAAGAAGCCATGCAGAAAGTAGGATGATAAAAACAAAAAGAGCCTGTCAGTGAATTGCGCAAAATAGTACGTAATCCACTGATCAGGCTTTTATTTGTTGCCAAATGAAAGATTAAAGTGCAAGTGATCCCATTGGATCCCACGGCTCAAGCATGATTGGCTCAGAATCATACTCTGCAATGTAAGAATCAGGCAGATATTTTTTATTGACAACGATCTGGTACATATATTCGTCAAACCATTCGTCGCTCATGACATAATAGCCCTTTTTGCCAGGTGCATCGCCCCAGCTATTTTCTACGCGCCAGCGGTTTGGCTTGCCTTCTTCATCAAGGTTTACACCCTGAAATACCATTGCATGCGTCATTAAACTTTCACCATAATCAAGACGCTCAGCCTTATTCATGCCAAATGTAACACCAAGAAGTTTGTCAGTCTGATATGTATTAGTATCAAGAAGTCCCTCATCACGAGAGGAATCCTTGCCGACATCACAGCCAAACCATACAGGAGAACCATCCTTCATCTGTGCGATTGCAGCTTTTTTAAGTTCCTCAATCGGAAGATTTAAGTAGCGAACAGGGCAGCCTTCCTTTACATTTCCGAGGAATTTCACGCTGTAGCTTCTGTGATAAGGCTTATCAGCAGTAGGAGCGTTGATTAAGCTGACATAATCATCAAGATTTAAGCCAACATATTTTTCAAAGAACGCAGTTCCGGTAAGATTAGTGTCGCGTATAAATTTATCATCTTTATCAGTAACCTCAAGATCAAAAGTCTTTGGAGGTTCGCCAAGGCAGATGCAAAGAATTCGATAAATTTCTTCCATCATAGCTTCCTTCTTTTTGCGAAGCTCGTCTAAAGTGGAACCGTCAGCATAGGCCTTGCGCAGACGGCATGCATCCTCACGAAGCTTTCTTGTCAGGGCAGCTGTCATTTCGCGCGTAGCAGAGGAGGCAACCGTCTCAGGCATAGCTTCCTTTGGAACAACACCATATTTGCGAACAAGATTGCATAACATATCCCACTGTCCACCATCACCAAGCGGAGCAGATAAAAGGAATGAGATAAGACGTCCCTGTGTTGGCTCATCGAGTGTTTCAAGAATGCTTTCAAGGAAATAGTTGGATTTTTCCAGCTTGTCGTAGAAAAGCGTATAGTTTTGAGATAGCTCAAAAGTCTTTAAATTTAAATTTTTCATTACCTCAAAGCGAAACGTGTTAAGTGCTGCAAACATCCAACAGCGGCCGCTTTGCTTCTGGTTTGTAATTTCACCCTGCTCAAGAGAAATAGAGTAGGAGTGACGGCTTTCGCGCTGTGCCATTGGATTTTTAGATGCTGCTAGTAGTCCGGCAGAGGTAACGGCATTCATAGCAATGTGATTAACTGGATTCGACGAAAATGCAGTGGAAAATTCAGTAAGAACTTCGTTTGTAATATCATGATTCATAATAAAACCCTTCTTTCTGCGTATTGTATACTGCTGTGTTTTGATTGTAGCACCGTACATGATTTTTGTAAAGTATGACAAAAAAGAGTAATTTTTTCAACAACGCGATTGCATTTTTTTATGATGCACTTTATAATGAAGAGCAAGAAACAATAATAAATATGAATATGCAAGTTTTTGATTAGGAGGAGAGAAATGATGAGGAAAACAAAAAGAAATTGGACAGCAGCAGTGTGTGTGCTTACAGCAGCACTTTCTACAACACCTGTGTTTGCAGCGAAGGAAAAAGAGGGGAGTACTTCAAAAGCAAACACAGAGAGCATTTCGACAGATGCATCAGCGAAAGACAATGGCGAGCGTACAATCATTGATCATGCAGGCAATGAGGTTACACTTCCAGAGGAAATAAACAGAATTGTTGTGACTGATACACTTCCGTTTCCGTCTGTACTGTCACTCTATCTTGATTCAGCAGAAAAGCTAGTTGGTATCAGTCCGGTCAGCATGAGCGCAGCAAAAGCTGGACTTCTTGGTGAGCTGTATCCAGAGATTTTGGATGCGGATACGTCCTTCTTTGAAAACAGTGAGTTAAATATTGAAAGCTTACTGGCATTAGAGCCGGATCTAGTATTCTACAATGCGCAAAATACTGAACTTGGAGAGTCTTTGACATCTGCCGGTCTGACAGCAGTAGCGGTATCCGTTACGAAGTGGGATTACAATGCAGCAGATACGTTTGATGCGTGGATGGATTTGTTGGCAGATATCTTCCCAGAGGAAGAAGAAAAGGCAGAGGCAGCAAAGGAGTATTGCGAAAAGGTAGAAGATCAGATTGAAGAAAAGACGAAAGATCTAACTGATGACGAGAAAAAGAATGTTTTCTTCCTATTTAATTACAGTGACACAGCACTTGTTACCTCAGGCAAAAATTTCTGGGGTCAGTATTGGTGTGATGCAATAAATGCAGTAAATGTAGGTGAGGAAATTGAGGCAGAGCGTTCAAATGCATCTGTCAATATGGAACAGGTTTACAGCTGGGATCCAGACATAATCTTTATCAGTAACTTCACAAAGGCAATGCCGGAAGATCTTTACAATAATACAATCGGTGATAATGATTGGAGCAGCGTTAGTGCTGTAAAAGAGGAGCAGGTTTACAAGATGCCGCTTGGCGCCTACAGAAGCTTCACACCGGGAGCAGATACTCCGATGACGCTGATGTGGCTTGCAAAGACAGTTTATCCGGATTTGTTTGAGGATGTTGATATGACTGATGAAGTTCAGAACTACTATGACGAGGTGTATGGAATTGAACTGACAGACGAGCAGGTGGCACAGATGTATACACCGTCAACAGACGCGGCAAATGGATATGGAATCAGCAAATAAAAAAAGAAAATGGAATACAAGGCGCAGTCTTGCGGCAGGGGTGATTGCCCTTGTCGCATCTGCTATTTCTTTGGGATGCGGGCGCTATGCAATTGCACCATATGATGTGCTTCGTGCCATTTGTGATTTGTTTACTGGTTCTGATACAGTGAGCGATACTATGCGTCATGTGGTTTGCTTTGTGCGTGTACCACGTATATTTGGTGCTCTTTTGTGCGGAGCAGGTCTTGCGGCAGCAGGAGCAGGGTTTCAGGCAGTATTTGCCAATCCACTTGCTACACCTGATACGCTTGGCGTTGGAAATGCAGCATCATTTGGTGCGGTGGCAGCCATTTTAATGGGAGCTGGGAGGACAGGAATACAAAGCAGTGCACTTTTTTGCGGACTATTTTCTGTATGTCTTGTTTATTTATTTGCAGGAACTGGCGGTGAGAACAGAACACTTCGTCTTGTGCTTTCTGGTATGATTATTGGTTCATTTTTCTCATCAATGGTATCATTTGCAAAGTATGTGGCAGATCCACAGGATGAGCTTCCGTCAATTACATATTGGCTTTTGGGTAGCTTGAAAAATATGAGCTGGCCATTACTTTTATCTGGTGCAGGCTGGATTTTAGCAGGAATTGTGATTCTTCTGCTTTTCAGGTGGAAGCTGGATGCATTGATGCTAAGCGAGGAAGAGGTGAAAAGTTTTGGAATATCAGTGCACGGTTTTCGCTTTATGACGGTGGCAGCTTCATCAGCAATCACAGCAGCAGTCGTCTCTATGTGCGGACAGATTGGCTGGATTGGTCTTTTGATTCCACATTTTTGCCGAATGATTTATGGCGGAAGCAACAAAGACGTAATTCCGTCTTCGATAGTATATGGTGCATTGTTTTTACTTATTACGGACACGGCATCGCGCTGTATTACAGCATCAGAAATTCCGGCAGCGATCCTTACAAGTTTGATTGGAGCGCCACTTTTTTTTAAATTCTGCTTGCTAAAAATGGAGGGCTTCGCGGATGAAGTTAGAGGTAAAAGACGCTTCAATTGGCTACAAAAAACAAGTGTTGTCATCAAATATAAATATGGCGAGTGAGCCGGGAATGGTTACAGCTATTCTCGGACAAAATGGCTGCGGTAAAACAACATTTGTAAAGAGTCTGATGAAGCTTATACCATGGTGCGGTGGAGGTGCATTTTTAGATGGTGTTGATATGAGAAATATTAAAGACAGACAGCTGTGGAGAAAAATGGCATATGTGCCTCAAAAATCGACAAGTGTGCCATATTCTGTGTTAGATATGGTGCTTATTGGCCGCAATCCATACAAATCACTTTTTGCGCAGCCAGATAGTAATGATAGAAAAATGGCAGAGGCAGCATTAGAGCGTGTTGGAATGCTTGAATTTTCTGAATACTCGTATGATAAACTTAGTGCAGGACAGCAGCAGCTTGTAAAGCTTGCACGAGCACTTGTCGCATCGCCATCAATTTTAATTATGGATGAGCCTGAGAGTGGACTTGATTTACGTCACATAGCACAGCTGATAAAGCTGATAAAGGAATTATGCAAGACAGACAATAAACAGGTTTTATTTATCACGCACAGACCAGAGCATGCGCTTATGATAGCAGATAAGACACTTTTATTTTTGCCAGATAATGAGCTTTTACATACTTCTTTTGTTTTGTGGGGAGATACGAAAAATATTTTGTGTCAGGAAAATTTAGAACAAGCTTATGGGATATCGTTTGCTATTGGAGAATACGGTAGAAAGGAGAACATATGCCAAGAAAAAAGACAGCCGTATTTGTGACTGTGATCACAGCACTTCTTGTTGTAATGGTGCTGTCAGTTGCAATGAGCGTGCATCACTATGAGAAAACTGTTTTAATTACGCTGGATGCTGCAGGTGAACAGGCAGCAGAAAATGAGACTGGATTAGCAGAGATTCGACGACAGCTAGAGGCTGATAAGGCAGATGCTTCAACGGGAACCATGTTTTGGAATGGTTCTGTTTGTGTTACAAAGTATCGCGCCTGGGGTGGCAGAACGACAACATATTATGTATGCCCTTATTTAAGTGCAGTATCGACAGAAACAATAGGTGATACACCAAAGGAGTGGACAGTTTCGCTTTCATTTGCCATGTGTGCAACACAGGGAGAGGAACTTGTTAATTTTAATAAAAAATTTGCTGTGCGAGATATCGAATTAAATTGCCGTGCAGGAAAGGATGCAGCAATCTTGTCAGCGGCATATAATGATATGGATATGACAGATATTAATGGAGATCTTCTTTCGTATACATTCCGTGATAAGGAAGAACTGACAACTGATACAAGTGTTTATGCGAAGCTGATGATGGTATCAAAAAAATCGCTGAATCAAATTGAGGCGGAAGCTAAGGAAGGAACAGATGAGAAAGATAGTGTTATGGTAAACTGGGCATTTCGTCTTGAGGAAGATGGCCGCCTAGTCAATAATTTTGATGGCGTTCAGGTGGAAATTCCGTATACAATGGAGGAAACAAATGATTGATCATGGAACATTACTGTCCATTCCGTTTTTGAAGAAAAGTCGATTTACTGGGTCAGACAGAGGAATGCGATACAGCATCTATAAAGTAGAAGAAACGCGTGTAATACCAAACGAGGATGCTTCAAACGATGCATCTGAGGAAGCGCCAAAGGAAGAAAAAGTAACGCTTCTCGAGGCAGCCGCCTGCCCAGGACCATTTTCCGTAGATTTTACAAAGCCAGAGCTGTTTACAAAAAAGCGTTTTTCATTTGATGATGAAGGACGTGCAGCCGCAGTTGACTGGCTCAATGAGCTCTACGAAGAAAAGCGCGAGTTCTTTGAGGATGTTTATAATCATCCAGATAAATATTATAAAGAGTATCATAAAACGGATGAATAAAAAGGTTTGTATGGCAAGACACTTGCATATTTATCAAAATGTGGTATGATAGCAAAGGCAAACATTGCAGCTTTTGTTGTTAAGAATTGCAAAGAAAGGGAAAAATTATGAGCAAGCAGAATCTGGCGGTTATTTTTGGAGGACAGTCCTCTGAGCATGAGATTTCATGTATGTCCGCATCTAATATTATTCAGTGCATTGATGCACAGCGTTACAATATCATTTTAGTAGGAATTACAAAGGAAGGTCATTGGGTAGAGGCCGCTGATCTTAATGCAGTTTCGGATGGATCCTGGAGACAGTCAAAGACAAGTATTGTATTGTCACCAGATGCAACTAGAAAAGGTCTTTATCGTATGAGCGAGGACGAAAAGGCACAGTTTGTTCATCTTGATGTGATTTTCCCGGTACTGCATGGTTTATACGGAGAGGACGGAACTGTTCAGGGCTTATTTAAGCTTGCAGGTATTCCGTTTGTTGGATGTGGTCTCTTTGCATCAGCTGCTGGTATGGATAAGCTTTACACAAAGATTATAGTCGATACCCTTGGCATACGTCAGGCAAAGTATGTTCCTGTTTACAAGGAAGAGCTGCCTAAAATGGATGAGGTAGTTGCAAGAGTAGAGAGTGCACTGGAATACCCAGTATTTGTAAAGCCATCAAGAGCAGGATCTTCTAAGGGTGTAAATAAGGCAGCAAACAGAGAGCAGCTTAAGAGTGCATTGGTTGAAGCAGCAGATAACGACAGAAAAATTCTGGTAGAAGAGACTATTATCGGCCGTGAGGTTGAGTGTGCAGTTCTCGGAAATCTTGATGTAAAGGCATCTGGTGTTGGTGAGATTCTTTCAGCAGATGAGTTCTACGATTTTGATGCAAAGTATTACAATTCCGAGTCTAAAACACTTGTTGATCCGCCGATGCCAGAAAATATGCGTGAGCAGATTCGTGAGGATGCTGTAAAAATCTTTATGGCACTTGATGGAAGAGGACTTTCAAGAGTTGATTTCTTCTTAACTGAGAGCGGTGTTGTGTTTAACGAAATCAATACCCTTCCTGGATTTACAGCAATTAGTATGTATCCGATGCTTTGGGAAGCACAGGGCATCCCGAAGAAAGAGCTTGTTCAGAAGCTGATTGATCTTGCATTCGAGCGCTGATTATAGTTGTGCAGGCAGGGTCTATATATAGAAAGGCAAGTGAAAAACATGACAAAGGACGTACTTGTAACGGTGCGCGGACTTCAGATGACACCGGACGGAGACGACACTATCGAAGTGACAACGACTGGAAAGTATTATGAAAAGGATGGAAAACGCTATCTTTTCTATGATGAGATTGGCGATGATACCAACCTAATTGTAAAAAATTCGATCCAGATTACAGAAGAACATGTATCTGTCAGCAAAAAAGGGCTGATCAATGCGCAGATGAATTTCGAGAAGGAAAACAAGCTTGTCAGTGTATATGAGACGCCTTATGGACAGATGGAGATGGGTGTGTATACGACTGGCATCTGTCTTGATGAACGCGATGATTTTTTAGAACTGAAGCTTGAATACTTGTTGGAGATAAACAATCAGCATGTCAGCGATAGTGAAATTTTGCTTCAGATTCGCCCACAGCAAAACTGATCAGAAGATAGTAAAATAAAAAGCCATGTATCAATGCGATACACGGCTTTTTGTTTGTTGCTTTATTTGTTTTTCTTTCCCTTAGACTCTGTTTTCTCAGCAGTTGTATTCTTTACGCTCTTATCTTTTTTGAAGCGTGCAAAGAAACCTTTCTTCTTCGGCGGTGCCGGGATTGCTCCGCCGCGTACACTCTTAATTTCAGTGATGTAAATACCGCTGACAACAGCCTTGACTTCTTTTTTTACCGGGATGATTTCATACACCTTCGGGTCAGCAATAAGAGTCATGATTCTAGGACCAACCTTTGCTTTTACAAAAGGCATCTTCATGCGGCGCATGTACTTTGGAGTCTGTTGCAAAACCATATCCGGAAGATTTGCATCCTTAAGTTTCATTTTCTTTTTGTCGATAATTAACATGGATAGCGTTTGTTTCATCGCATCCATCTGCTCTTGAGAAACGGCCTGTTTTCTCTGCATTTTGGAGCCTACAAAATAAAGCACTACCAAAAGCACAAGAATTACGGCAAGAATAATGAGCAAAATTTGCCACCAAGTCATTTGGCTTCCTCCTATCTGTCGTTCTGCCTTCTGCAGAACATTATCAGAAATATTATAACATCTTAACAAATAGGTTGCAACACAAATTTATCTTGAATTTGTCTTGAAATAAGTCATATTGAAAGAAAACGCAGAATAAAATAGATGGGGAAATAGATTTGCTTAGGAAAGGCGGTGCTATAATGAAGGGAAAGATCGTGACATTAGTATTATTATTTTTGGCATCGCTTTTGTTTCCATATACTATGACGATTCTTTGTTTTGATACTGGTCTTATGTCTTATCAGCCAGAAGATTTGTATAGCGTGGTTCTTGAAAATGAAAAAACAGTTTCAGCAGAACAGTATCTTGTTGGCATTTTAGCGCAGGAGATAGATCCTTCAATGGAGCAGGAAACATTGAAGGCACAGGCTATTTTAGCAAGAACGTGGCTGTATCGTGCTATGGGAACAAAAACTTCTGTCTCAGAGAGTGAGCTTGCCATTCATGCGATGACGCTTTCACAGATGAAAGCAGTGTGGGGCGATGATGAATATTTGTATTATGAAAAACTATATGCAGCAGTAGTGGAGACTGCCGGGCAGTGTCTTTATTATGGCAATGAGCTTGCGGCACCGCTTTTTCATAAGATTAGCGCCGGGATGACGCGCTATGACCAGACAGGAGATTGTCCGTATCTTGTTGGTGTCGATTGTGTGTATGATGCTGAATCACCGGGATATCAGACAGTAAAACAATTTACAAAAGAAGAATTTGCAGGTAAGCTTAACCAAATTGATAAAGCCAGACAGCTTTCAGCTCCAGTGAATGCAGCGGATGTGACGCTGACACTTGATGCACAGGGTTATGTTATGAATTTACAGGTGTCAGAGATTAGTTTTTCAGCAGAGGAAGCAGCGTTGGCACTAGGTATTCCGTCACTTTGGTTTCGACTTGAAGATTACGCAGATACGATTAGAGTAATCGCAAAGGGTATTGGACATGGATATGGAATGAGTCAGTATGGAGCAGACAGGTATGCAGGGGAGGGACGAGATTATAAATGGATTTTACAGCATTATTTTCAGGGATGTGAGGTAAAGGACAGTTCCGGCAGATAAAAGCTTTAAATATTTCTTTGTTTCTTCGTATAACCGTACAAATATTGGCAAGAATAGGACTAAAGGGAGCAGGAGAAAGTTCCTGATCGCCTAATATACATTGTGCAGTTGTAATCGCACAGAAATGGAGATCATTATGAGAAAGTGGTATGCGTTTTTATCGGGGAAGAAGATGCTTGGCATTGGACTTGGCGCAGTCGTAGCACTTACTGCACTTTTGGCAGTGAAATTTTTATCGTGAGCAAAATGACAGGTATGTGACAACAAATGGGAGTGAAGCGCTGACACAAGCAGAACAGGCTAATAAAACACAATCAGATGGGATGCCGTCTGAGGCAAATCAGGTGGCAGAGGAGATGAACCATGAGCTTCCAGTTGGAAGTGAAGTTGGCGAGCAGCAGCTCGCAGAGCAGTCGGGTGAAAGTGAGGAGCTTGCCGCAAATGATGCGTCTGGACAGAATGCAAATCAGGACAGTATCCAGAATACAGAACAGGCAGCATCAGATGAAGTGGCAGAGGTTGCAGGTCAGACAAGCCTTGTATCCATGAATTTAAATTTTGACTCATCAAAAAAGCTTCAGTGGCCAGTTGCAGGAAGAGAGCTTATCAAGTCTTTCTCAATGGACGGACTTGTATATTATCCAACATTAGAGGAATATAAGGTGTGCCCAGCAATTATGGTACAGGCAAAACCAGGTGATGCCATTTTAGCGCCGGCAGACGGCGTTATCTCAAAAATCGCAGCAAATGAGGAGATTGGAACATATCTTTGCGTAACGCTTGGCGATGAATATCAGGCGATTATCGGAAATATGGACAATGTTTCAGTGGCAGAAGGTGATTATGTATTAAAGGGAACTGTGCTTGGCGGACTGGCAGAGCCGACTAAATATTATGTCACAGAAGGACCTAATTTATATTTTGAACTGCAAAAAAATGGAGAGCCGGTTGATCCGCTTGATTATCTTGAGTGACAGAACTTTGATACCAGATTGCAGGCAAGCTTGTACCGATTTTGGCTTTATGCTCTTTTAACCCAGGTATCTTCAAAAATAAATCATGAAAAAACGCGCAGGACCTAAATTCTGCGCGTTAAAATTATGGCAGCAATATAAAGCCGCATCTCGATGTTAGATTGCTTCATTTAATTACGGCCGAATGCCCTTTGACATGTTGCTGTTGTGGTAGCGCGGATCAAGAGTTACATCCTCGCCAAACCACTTTGGAGGAATAAAGCTTCTGGCAGCAGATTCATCAGGAAACTCAACCTCAACGAGCAGTACACCGTTTAAAGCACCGTCAAAAATATCTAGCTCGGCAGTCAGATCGTTACCAATTGGGATGCGGTAGCGTGTCTTTGAAATTACAGTGCCGTCAGCTTTTACAATAAGATGCTCATAGGCTTCTTTTGTAAGCGGCAGGTTATATTCCTCACGAACCATCATGCCAGCGCCTTTGTATGTCATATAATAAGAATCACCGTCTCTTCGCACGCGCACGACAGGGGCAGTACACAGATATCCCTGTTCGATGCGTGTGTGTGGATATGATTCCAAATTGTCAGGAAGCTTAACAGGGACAAATTTACGTTCAATTTCCATAATAAATACCAGACCTTTCAATTGTTTATTGAAGTTCACGAGAAAAGTTTGCGAACCGTGAACGCCTATAATGATTTTCAGAAATCAGTATATCCCATGTTGACATATTCATCAAGATTTTTTTATACTGAGGTCAAAAAAAGAAAGGCAGGAAAAAAATATGGTTTACGCATTTATGGCAGATGGCTGTGAAGAGGTTGAGGCATTAGCAGTGATTGATCTTCTTAGAAGAGCAGGAGAAGAGGTAGAGCTTGTTTCTATACATAATAAAGATATGACACAGGGCTCTCATGGAATTGGAATTAAAAATGATGTCATGCTAAAAGATATTTTTGTTGATGCAGCAGATACTTTATTTTTGCCGGGCGGCGGTGTTGGAACTAAGAACTTAAAAGCGTGCGAAGAGCTTTCTAAGCTGCTTGTTTCACACAATGCAAAGGGCGGACGTATTGCAGCAATCTGTGCAGCACCGAGTGCACTTGGCATTTTAGGCATTTTGGAAGGAAAGAATGCAACATGTTATCCAGGCTTTGAAGACCAGTTAAAGGGAGCTAAGTTTAAGGCCGTTCCAGTTGTTACCGATGGAAATATTACAACAAGCCGCGGCATGGGTACATCTATATTGCTCGGACTTGAGTTAGTAAAGCTGCTAAAAGATGAGGAAACATCAAAGAAGCTCGCAGAAGCAATTATGATGCCGTAATTATCGCTTGCAATTTTGAGGCTTGTGTTGTATAATCGTATATTGCAGACATATGACTAAAATAGATAGTAGTTAGATGTGGCAAGCGTCATATGATAAGGACGAAAGTTTTTTTAGGAGGAACCAGTAATGAGTGTACAGGTAGAAAATCTGGAAAAGAGCATGGCAAAGCTGACAATTGAAGTCAGCGCTGAGCAGTTTGAGGCAGCCATGCAGAAAGCATATATCAAGAACAAGGGCAGAATTCAGCTGCCTGGTTTCCGCAAGGGCAAGGCACCTCGTGCTATGATCGAAAAGATGTACGGCGCAGGTATCTTCTATGAGGACGCGGCAAATGAGATTATTCCGGAAGCTTACGAAGAGGCAGCAAAGGAGAGTGGTTTAGTAATCACTTCTCAGCCAGAGATCGACGTAACACAGATCGAGAAGGGCAAGTCCTTCATCTTTACTGCAACTGTAGCAGTTAAGCCGGAAGTAACTCTTGGCGAGTATAAGGGTCTTGAGTATGAGGCACAGCCGGTAGAAGTTACCGACGAAGAGGTTGAGGAAGAACTGAAGAAGGTTCAGAATCAGCAGGCAAGAACTGTAACTGTAGAGGATCGTCCGGTAGCTGACGGTGACATCGTTACCATCGACTATGAGGGATTTGTTGACGGAACTGCATTTGCAGGCGGCAAGGGTACAGATTATGATCTGACCATCGGTTCTCACAGCTTCATCGATACTTTCGAGGAGCAGTTAGTTGGCAAGAATGCTGGCGAGGAGACTGAGGTTAACGTTACCTTCCCAGAGCAGTATCATGAGGCTAGCCTGGCAGGAAAGCCGGCTACATTTTAAGGTAACTGTTAAGGCAATCAAGGCTAAGGAACTGCCAGAGCTTGATGATGAGTTCGCAAGCGAGGTTTCCGATTTCGAGACTCTTGATGAGTACAAGGCTGATTTAAAGGCTAAGGCTTTAGAGCGCAAGGAGAAGGAAGCTAAGACTGCAAAGCAGAACGCTTTAGTAGACAAGGCTGTTGAGAATGCATCCATGGAGATCGCAGACGCTATGATCACTTCTCAGGCACGCAACATGGCAAATGATTTCGCACAGAGACTGCAGATGCAGGGCATGACTGTTGATCAGTATCTTCAGTACACTGGTCTGACAAGAGAGGCTCTTGTTGATCAGATGAAGCCGCAGGCTGAGACTCGTATTAAGAATCGTCTTGTTCTTGAGGCAATTGCTAAGGCTGAGAACATCGAAGTTTCTGACGAAGAGGTTGAGGCTGAGATGCAGAAGATGGCAGACGCATACAAGATGGAACTTGACAAGGTTAAGGAGTATCTTGGTGAGGCTGGCAAGGATAGCTTAAAGGATGATCTGGCTGTACAGAAGGCAGTTGATCTGATCGTAGACAGCGCAAAATAATTATAACTATAAACAGAGGCAGCGGCAGAAAGCCGCTGTCTTTTGGAAAGGATATGGTGACATATATGGCATTAGTACCTTATGTGGTGGAGCAGACAAACCGCGGAGAGCGTTCTTATGACATTTATTCCCGTCTTCTCAAAGAGAGAATTATTTTCTTGGGCGAGGAAGTGAATAATGTAACAGCAAACCTAATCGTGGCACAGCTGCTGTTTTTGGAGTCTGAAGATCCAAACAAGGATATCAGCTTTTACATCAACAGCCCGGGTGGTTCCATCAGCGATGGTATGGCAATTTACGATACGATGAAGTACATCAAGTGTGATGTATCTACAATCTGCATCGGTATGGCAGCCAGCATGGGCGCATTCCTTTTATCAGGAGGAACCAAAGGCAAGCGTTATGCGCTTCCAAATGCGGAGATCATGATTCATCAGCCGTCTGGTGGTTCCCAGGGTCAGGCAACTGATATGAAGATCGTTGCTGAACATATTCTGAAAACAAAGGCACGCATGAACAGACTTATGGCAGAGCATACAGGCCAGCCAGTTGAGAAGGTTGAGGCAGATACCGAGAGAGATAACTGGATGACAGCTGAAGAAGCAAAAGCATATGGCTTGATTGATGAGATTATCACGAATCATTGATGATTAAAGGGGATTGACTATGGCAACAAGATCAGAGGATTTACGCTGCTCTTTCTGTGGAAAGTCGCAGAGACAGGTGCGCAAGCTGATTGCGGGATTAAACGGAAGTTACATCTGCGATGAGTGTACTGAGATTTGCTACGAAATTCTTCAGGAAGAAGAAAATGGCGAGGAAGAAGCAGGCGGATATAATCCAGGAGACATTAACCTGTTAAAACCAAAGCAGATCATGGAGCATCTCAACCAATACGTAGTTGGACAGGATGAGGCAAAAAAAGCACTGGCAGTAGCTGTGTACAACCATTATAAGCGCATTACCCACATTGAAGAGAGCAGTGACGTTGAGATTCAAAAGAGTAATATTCTCATGCTTGGTCCGACTGGTTCAGGAAAGACTTACATGGCACAGTCGTTGGCGAAGTTACTCAATGTTCCGTTTGCAATTGCAGATGCAACTTCTCTGACAGAGGCCGGTTATGTGGGTGAAGATGTTGAAAACATCCTGTTAAAGCTGATTCAGGCAGCCGATTATAACATCGAGCGTGCAGAATACGGTATCATTTATATTGACGAGATTGATAAGATCACGAAGAAGTCTGAGAATGTATCTATTACCAGAGACGTTTCCGGTGAAGGTGTTCAGCAGGCATTATTAAAGATTTTAGAGGGAACCGTAGCAAGCGTTCCGCCGCAGGGTGGAAGAAAGCATCCGCATCAGGAGCTTTTACAGATTGATACCACCAACATTTTATTTATCTGCGGAGGTGCATTTGACGGTCTTGAAAAGATCGTAGAGAGCCGTCTTGGAAGTGGATCAATTGGATTTGGCGCTGAGATTATTGGAAAGGATGAGCGCAGCATCAGTGAATTGTTTGCGCAGGTGCTTCCAGAAGATTTGGTAAAGTTTGGACTTATACCAGAGTTTATCGGACGTCTTCCTGTTATGGTATCGCTTGAGCAGCTTGACGAGGCAGCTCTTGTAAAGATTCTTACAGAGCCGAAGAATGCGATTACAAAGCAGTACACGAAGCTGTTTGATATTGACGGTGTAAAGCTCACCTTTACAGAAGATGCAGTCAAAGCAGTTGCGAAGAAGGCACAGGAAAGAAAGACCGGTGCAAGAGGCTTACGAGCAATTCTGGAGTCCGTCATGATGGATACCATGTACGAGCTGCCTTGCTGATGATACAGTAGGAGAATGCTATCATTACT
>ENA-OPYX01000074-OPYX01000074.1-human-gut-metagenome-genome-assembly--contig:-NODE-74-length-52139-cov-6.308621_pt1 | contig 52139 bp, 50 predicted proteins | sample MGYA00242639_ERZ504486 | MGnify/ENA primary metagenome ERZ504486 (study PRJEB26092, sample SAMD00036296) | human gut metagenome | host: Homo sapiens | study: EMG produced TPA metagenomics assembly of... | reverse complement strand
ATCCGGATTTTTTCAGTGAGAATGTAATTCCACGATTTAAATTTTCATCATCTTCAACCACGAGTATACCTGGCATAGCATATGCACCTCTCTTTATTAACTATTTCTCCTCTTCGTTAAGACCTAGTTCATTACATATTTGTTCTGCCTCAATATCTTCGGTAGTGACTTTCCCTGTAATATCTCTATAGGCTTCTTTTATTCCATTTTTGACAGCCCACTTAACTATAAAATACAATGTAAGTAAAACGATTAGTGCTGTGCCAAAACTAATTCCTAATTCTTCAAACATTTCATTACCTCCGTCAAATCCCGCTCTATCAGACTCTTTTTATTTCTGCTGCAGTTTTGACAAAAGAACAACCGTCTCCACATGTGCACTCCACGGGAACATATCGACTGGCTGTACCTTTTCTACCTGATAGCGGTACTCGCTTTCTTTACCTTCGTTGCACACTTTTTCGGTCAGATACTTTAAGTCTCTAGCAAGTGTTGCACTGTCGCAACTTACATACACTATGCGGTCTGGATGCATAGCTGTGATGGTGTCTAAAAGTACGCTGTCACAGCCTTTTCTCGGAGGATCCACGACGATAACGTCTGCATGGCGTTCTTCTTTGCTGTCACGCTTTTCGTACCACTCTGGCAGCACTTCTTCTGCCTTTCCAACAAAGAACTCCGTATTGTCAAGACCATTTCGCGCTGCGTTTCCGCGCGCATCTTCAATGGCTGCTGGAATAATCTCTACTCCGTAAACCTTCTTTGCACTGCGTGCCAAAAACAGGGAAATCGTTCCGATGCCGCAATACAAATCCCACACTGTTTCCTGTCCGGTAAGACCGGCAAATTCGAGTGCTTTTTTGTAGAGCACCTCTGTCTGGGACGGATTTACCTGAAAGAAGCTCTGCGGTGAAATCTGAAATGTTACTTCGCCAATCTTATCCTCTAAATATCCTGGTCCAAACAAATTGACAACTTTTTCTCCAAGAATTACATTTGTCTTTTTCTTATTGATATTTAAACATACAGATGTCATGCCCTGTATCTTTATCAAACGCTCTGTAAGCTTGTCAGCATGAGGCAGACTGTCGGCATTGATGACAAGACATACAAGAATCTGTCCTGTATGAAAGCCCACTCTAATCAGCGCATGGCGCACTATTCCTGTACCACGTTCTTCATCATATGGCGCAACGTGATACTCCTCCATGAATGACTTGATCTCTCGTATAATAGTCTGATTGATTTCTGGTGCGATCAGACAATCCTCACTGTCAATAATAGTGTGAGTGCGTCCTGCATAAAATCCAGCGCAAATGCCTTCCTTATCGGAGCCAAATGGCACCTGTGCCTTATTGCGATAACGCCACGGCTTTTCCATGCCAAGCGTCATTGGCACTTCAATATCCTTTAATCCTCCAATGCGTCGCAGATTATTCTCTACCTTACGGCGCTTGAACTTTAGCTGTTCCTCATAAGTCATACATTGAAGCGTGCAGCCGCCGCACTGACGTGCGACAGGACACAGCGGCTTTACACGATTTGGCGATGGCGTGATGATTTCCATCAGGCGTCCATAGCCATAATTCTTTTTGACCTTAATGACACGGACCTTTGCAACATCTCCAATTACCGTATCCTTGATAAACAGAGGAAATCCATTCTCATTGCCAAGCTCACCCTCGCTTATCTTGCCGATGCCTTCACCTTCCACACTTAAATCTTCGATTGTTACAATGTAATCCTGATTTTTTTTCACTTCCATACTTCTCCAACTCTTTTTCTTGTTACTGCAATACTGTTTTCTTAATATTGCTGTCCATTAAACGGTTAAATCCAATCCACTCACCTGGTGTTGCTGATGCAAGCTGCTCCTTCATAATTTCAAGCTTTGCATCTGCATTATCTGCAAAGTTAAGCGCTGCTGCCTCAATGATAGCAGGCTTTTTCGGTGAACCATACTCAAACTCACCGTGATGTGCTAAAATGCAATGCTTTAACTCAGATGCTAATACTGGCGGGAAACCTGGAATCTCACGGATATGACTTCCAATCATTTCAACGCCCATTACAATGTGACCAAGCAGCTGACCATCATCTGTGTAGTCATTTTCTGGGAAATCAGACAGCTCATTTACCTTTCCAATATCATGGAACATAGCTGCGGTCAAAAGCAGATCACGATTGATCATTGGGTAAAGCGTGCAGAAAAAATCACAAATCTTAGTAACAGACAAGGTATGCTCAAGAAGACCACCGATAAAGCCATGGTGAACAGACTTTGCTGCTGAATGCTGACAGAAATTCTTTACAAACTCCTTGTCGCCAAAAAAAGCTCAAAAGAAGCTCATGCAGATGCGGCTCCTTAACCTTCTGAATAAAGCCATCAAGCTCCTTAAACATTACAGCCGGATCTTTTTCAGAAACTGGGAAATAATCCTTCTGATCATATTCGCCCTCTTTTGCCTTGCGAATGCGGCGGCAATTTAACTGCAGACTGCCATTAAACAGAGTGACATCGCCATCAATTTTAATAAAGTCAAGATTTTCAAAATGCTCAATTGCACCAGACAGCTCCCATACCTTGCCATCAAGCACACCTGTCTTATCCTGTAAAGTCAGCGAATAATATGTCTTTCCTGCTTTTGTCGTTGCAATCGTTTTATTTTTACAGAAAAAAATCTGCGACAGGCGTTCTCCCTCACGCAGCTCCTGAATATATTTCATAATCTTTTACCTCTCTCACTTTTTTGATACTTATTTAAGGGGATTATCCCCCTTTTATCTTATTATAAACAACTTCGCAATGCTTGTAAATGCTTTTATAAGTAAAAAAACTGTGGTTTTTCTTTTTCCTCTGTAGTATACTGAAGTTGCCTGTAAAACAGTTACAGTTCACGAATCATGTTACGAAAGCCCTTCGGTGCAATGGTTTCGTCGCCGTACCAAACTCCGCAGGCTCCTGTTATGCTCATTATTATTATACGTTACATTGAAAGACCTGCTCCAAGTGTCCGGCTCGTGAAAGCCATTCACCTTCGGGCTTACAGCAATATCGGCTTATCCGTAAACTGTAACACACACCAGAATCAGCGAAATTTTCTTGCACTTTATTGTATTTTTTATTATACTTCTATTGTATTTTTTATTAAGGGGAAAATTTATGAATCAAAAAGCTTTATCAACACTTGAATATACAAAAATAATCGCCCAGCTTGAGGAATATGCATCTACCTCAATGGGCAAAAAGCGCTGTCGCGAACTCGTTCCGATGAATGATCTTCAAGAGATCAAAACTGCGCAGGCGCAGACAAGCGATGCACTAGCACGCATTCTTCGAAAGGGAAGCATCTCTTTTTCTGGTGCAAAGGATATACGCGACTCACTTCTTCGTTTGAAGGTTGGCTCATCATTAAGCATCGCTGAGCTTTTGCGTGTAAGCGCACTTCTTCGCGTTGCACTTCGCGCAAGCGACTATGGCAAGCGCGACCATGAACCTGGCGAGGAGGACGATGCACTTGACGCAATGTTTCGTGAGCTTGCACCTGTCGTTTCTCTTGCAAAGGAAATTGACCGCTGTATCCTCTCTGAGGAGGAGATCGCTGATGATGCAAGCAACGGACTTCGCTCTGTGCGCCGTGCCATGAAAACTGCTGCCGAGAAGATCCGCACGCAGTTAAACAGTCTTGTTGTAAACTCACGTACTTATCTGCAGGATGGCGTTATCACAATGAGAAATGGCCGTTACTGTGTACCTGTAAAGGCTGAGCACAAATCCAACGTGCCAGGAATGGTACATGACCAAAGCTCTAGTGGTTCTACCATTTTTGTCGAGCCGTTAAGCGTTGTAAAACTAAATAATGAGCTTCGCGAATTAGAGATCCGTGAACAAAAGGAAATCGAAGCTGTTCTTGCAGCTCTAAGCAATCAGACATGTGATCATTTAGATGAGCTGACACTTGATCTTGAACTTATCGGAGAGCTTGATTTTATCTTTGCAAAGGCTGCTCTCTCCCGCCATTACCGCGGCTGTGAGCCAAGATTAAATAAAGATGGCATCATCCGTCTGAAAAATGCGCGTCATCCACTTCTTGATCCGCACCGCGTTGTACCTATTACACTTACGCTCGGTGAGAACTTTGATCTTTTGATCGTTACCGGACCAAATACTGGCGGTAAGACTGTTTCATTAAAGACAGTTGGTCTTCTGACACTTATGGGTCTTGCCGGACTTCACGTACCAGCTGCTGAGGGAACAACTCTAAGCGTCTTTACTGAGGTTTACGCAGACATTGGCGATGAGCAGAGCATTGAGCAGAATTTAAGTACCTTCTCATCTCATATGACAAACACAGTTAAATTCTTAGACAAGGCTGATAAGGATTCTCTGGTGCTGTTTGATGAGCTTGGCGCTGGTACCGACCCTGTTGAGGGTGCTGCACTTGCAATGGCAATTTTATCCTTCCTTCACAACATGAAGGTTCGCACAATGGCCACTACACATTACAGCGAATTAAAGCTTTTTGCTCTTTCCACTCCTGGTGTCGAAAATGCCAGCTGTGAATTTAACGTGGAAACACTTCGTCCGACATACCGTCTATTAGTCGGCATTCCAGGAAAGAGTAACGCTTTTGCAATTTCAAGAAAGCTTGGTCTTCCAGAATTTATTATTGACGATGCTAAAAAGCATATCGACAGTCAGGATGAGAGCTTTGAGGATGTAATCTCTAATCTTGAGGCTTCACGTGTCCAAATGGAGCAGGATAAGGAACAAATTGCGGCTTATAAAGAGGAAATGGAGTCTCTTAAGAAGCAGCTTTCTGCCCAGAAAGAAAAGCTTGAGCAGCAAAAGGCAAAAATCTTACAGGATGCCAACGAAAAAGCACGCAAGGTTCTTCAGGATGCCAAAGATTACGCTGATGAGACCATACGAATTATCAACAAAAAGGACTGATGGAGGCGAGGTTAGCCGTCTTCTTGAGGAAGAACGTACTAAGCTTCGTACTAAGCTTGACAAGACAGCATCAAAGGCACAGATTTCACAGCCAAAGGCTTCTCCATCTAAAAAGCCAGACGCTAAAAAGCTTAAGCTTGGTGATGCCGTTAAGGTAGTTTACACTTAATCTTCGTGGTATTGTAAGTTCTCTTCCAAATGCAAGAGGAGATTTATTTGTCCAGATGGGTATTCTTCGTTCTCAGGTCAATATTAATGATTTGGAGCTGATTGATGAGCAGACTATTTCTGGTGATGGCGTACCTGCAATGCGCACAAAACAAAAGGGCAATGGAAGCGGCAAGATTCGTATGTCAAAATCTGCCACTGTTTCTCCTGAAATCAATCTGATTGGAAAAACAGTTGATGAGGCAATTCCAGAACTCGACAAATATCTCGATGATGCTTATCTGGCACATCTTGAAAAGGTTCGTGTCGTACACGGACGCGGTACAGGTGCCCTTAGAAACGGTGTTCATCAGCATCTGCGCAAGCTCAAATATGTAAAGTCCTTCCATTTAGGGGAATTTGGTGAGGGCGACAGTGGTGTTACCATTGTTACTTTTAAGTAAGAAAAAGAGAGGGGAATAAATATGATCAACCATGAATTCGACATTATTCGTGTCTTAATTGCCAGTCAGGATGATGAGATGATTAAAAAGCTCATCTTGTGCCTGACAGAAAATGCATATGAAACAGTCACCGTTAACAATAAAACTGATGCAAGAAAAAATCTGCTTTCCTTTCAGCCGCATATTTTGCTGGTAGACCGTCAGATTCCAACTATGAATAGTCTTGATTTGTGCCGTGAATTTCACAATGCCTGCAATATTCCGATTTTAATGCTGTCTAATGACGATAATATCGTCGATAAGGTGCTTTCTCTTGAAATTGGATGTGATGATTTTATGACAAAAGACTTTGATTCACGTGAGCTTATTGCTCGTATCCGTGCAATTGTCCGCCGTTCCCATTCAAACATACCAGACTTCTCTACATTGTCTGGCACATCACCGTCAGCTGACAGCGATTCTTCAGCCAAATGTATTACATTCCCTGGCCTTGTTATCAATCTGACCAATTATTCGGTCAGCTACCGCGGTGCTACAATTGAAATGCCGCCGCGCGAATTAGAGCTTTTATATTTTTTAGCCTCCTCACCTAATCAGGTTTTTACAAGAGAACAGCTTCTTGATCATGTGTGGGGCTATGAGTATGTAGGCGATACCCGCACGGTAGATGTCCATATTAAACGCCTGCGCGCAAAGCTTCCAGGCAAAAACAGCTGGTCTATCGCTACCGTATGGGGAGTCGGCTACAAATTTCAAACAAAACCCGCAAAAAGCGAATAATGTTTTTACTCGTTTGGATGATTCCAGTGCAGACGATGAAGCTCACCATTTAACTGCATACTTGCAAAATGATTCTGACGAAGTGCCTCATACAGCACAATCGCAACAGAATTTGATAAATTCAAGGAACGAATCTGTGGATTCATTGGAATACGGAAACACTGGTCTTCATAGTCAAGCAAAATCTCTTCCGGGATTCCAGCACTCTCCTTTCCAAACATCAGATACGCATCCTCATCATACTGGGCATCACTATATACGTGATGTCCTTTTGTTGTTGCTAAATACAGCTTTTTAGATGCATCTGGATTCTTCTCGAGAAAATCATTGAAATTTTCATAAACGCGCACATCGAGATGCTGCCAGTAATCAAGACCTGCTCTTTTTAACGCTTTCTCATCGAGTGAAAAACCAAGCGGCTTAATCAGGTGAAGTGTTGTTCCTGTTGCCACACATGTTCTTCCAATATTTCCTGTATTTGCCGGAATCTCCGGCTCTAATAATACTACATTCATACCATTTGCCTTTCTTCTTACTTTCTAATACGCACAAGCTCATCCTGTGCAGGTTTATCAAGATATCTTACTTCATCATCTCTGCGAATCACACGTGCGTTTTCTTTTGTTACCTGACCAATTACAACGCAGCTAACTCCTGCTTTTGCAAGTGCTGCACACACCTTTTCCGGCTGCATTGAAGATATAAGACAAGCACCATCTCCCATCAGCAGATAAGGATTTATACCATAAAACTCACTGATTTCAACTGATTCCTGACGAATAGGAATCTTTCGCATGTCTATGTCGAGTCCTGCACCGATACCATCTGCATAATTCCAAAGTGCGTTTAAAACACCGCCCTCTTGAATTGGATATATACAAGCATCAATATCCTCAAGAGCTTCTTTTACAGGACGAATACTAAGTGTATCCAAAAACTGCTGTGCCTGACGTATAAAGCCCTGCGTATACTGCTTTGTCAGTGCGTCTTCTCCGTAAGCCGCAAGCAGTCCAATTCCTGCCATTCCCGCATGACCTGCCATGCAAAGTGTACTTCCTGCCTGAAGTGTTTTGTTCTGATTTTTGTCATCATTATCTGTGAAGTCTTCGTTAGCATATCCAACTGCTGTAACTGATATGACTGCCTTTTGCACGAAGCTGCTAACACCTGCTGTCACTAAGCCAAGCTTGACTGCTTCTTTCTGACACAATGCAGCTATATAACCAGTTAACTCTGCCATAAATGCTTCTTCGCTGTCTTCCGGCCAAAGAAAGCTGACATTTACAAGCTTCGTACATCCACGCTGCGCAAAAACTGTGTTGCATGCTCTGTAAAATGCAAGTGCGATATCCTCTTTTGCCGAAACTGTCATCATTGCTTCTGAGACAATCTCCTTTTTTTCATGGCAAATCACTGCGCAATCATAATTTTGTGCAAAGCCTTCTGCCAGCTTTTGCACTCTTTTAATTGGCCGTACAATGCTTCTTTGCTGCGCATTATACGAATATCTTCCTGTTCGCATATTTTTTGCCCTTTCTTTTATTCATAATATGGCCAATCTTCTCCGCTAAGCGTTGTTACTGAGATATCAATTGTCCAGCCGATGTATGGAAATACCATAGACTCGCCTGCATTTCCCGGACGAACTGATGCACTGACATTACAATCTGATGCGCGGTAAATAAGTCCCGATGCAGCCTTATAAGTGTCACGATTTAGTTCTGTTTCCTCCACAAGCTGTCCATCAATATAAATCTGCTTATAGGATACGCACGACAATGCTGGATGAACCTCGACCTCAACTTTATGCTTATAGTTAACACGAACCTCTCCAACCTGACATTCGCTATCATTTACAACAATGTTGTATAGCGTCTCTGGCCATGAAACAGATAAAATCTCTGTTCTAAATCTTACAGAACGGTTTGCATCGCGCTTCTCAATTCCCCAGATATTGATACAGATGCGGTCGTCTACTACATATGCTTCAATATAAATCGGATGATTTGAGCTGTTTACAAATTTAAAATCAGAATTATCCTGCGGCGCTACCATTGCATCCATGCCTGGATATACATAGTTAACCATCATTGAATGATTTTTACGATAGGAAACATCAAGTTCAGCACGCAAAACTGCATTATAAAGTGTCGTTGTTACCTGACAGACTCCTCCGCCAACTACCATCTCTACCCTTCCCTGATTGTAGCCTGGTGCCTCTGCGTAACCATTTTCTGTCGTAACTGCACCGTACAAATCAAGTGCAGATATTGTTTCGCCCGGATAGAAAATACGACCATTCATACCTTCTGCAGCACGGGAAATGTTATTTCGTCTGTTCTTGTCTCCAAGACCATCTGTGTAAAAGCTTCCAAGCGGCAGCTCACTAAATGCAAAATCAGCACTAGTATATGTCGCTGGTGTTTCCGTGTAAGGAAACGTATAATTTATAGGATCAGCCGTTGAAAAATCATTTATCATGCCTGTCAGCTCATTATAAATAGCCTCTGTATCAAACGCAATTCCATTTACTGCCTCTGTTACAACAAACTGTGCATTCTCACGTTTTACGCTTGCATTTGATACTGTTCTTGACAGGGTCGATGTATATTCACTTATTGTATCATGGAGAGTCTGCGTATCTAGCGAAAACTGCAGATCAAGATCCACGGGATTTACATCCATATCCTTTTGCTTTTTATACTGCTCTACGATATTTCCGCTCATAGTTAAATTGTCAAGAGAAGATACAATCTCTGCATTTGTACATGCTACGCCGAAGGAGGACGCACTGTACTCATAAGTATTTCCCACAATGTTCCATACCATATATCGTGACTGCCTGTCTTCTATATAATCAGAGATCTCGCTTTTTGCTTCTTCAAGCGTTTTTCCCTCAAGGCTTATTCCTTCATAGCTTACACCTCTTGGAAATACACCAGTCGTACTAGTATTGAGCGATAATACAAATGGTGTCTTAGCAGTATCTGCCTCTGATGCATATGATACCACTCCAACCGCTCCAAGCAGCAAAAACGCTGCCGCAGCTGCCTTTTTCTTCATTTCCTTTAATGATCTCATTCTGTGAAACTCCTTCTTACGTAGAAACATGCGCCCCTTGCAATAAGCGGCGCATGTACAAAAGTCTACTATTTAGCGTATCGTAATTTAATATGGATAATACGGCCACAGCTGACCTGAAAGCGTATACGTATCGATTGTAAACGCAATGCCAATGTTCGGGAGCGTTGCCCAGGAAGATCCAGTCGGAACTTCGTTCGGCCTTGCCTGAATGGTACAGTCTGATGCATGAATCAGTTCACCAGACGCCGGACCATAGACAGATGTATTTAGCAATTCTACAGACTGTTCTACCCCATCAATGTACACATGTTTGTAAGACTGTGCGGTAAATCCTGGATGCGGATCGGTCAGTGTCTTCTGCTTATACGCTACATTTACATTACCAACCTTACAGTTTACATCATCCACTCTCTGAACGTACAGCGGATCCTTCCATACAAAATCTGTTGTTCTCGTACTTGTGAATGCAATAGTACGGTTTGCCTCACGTTCCTCCACGCCCCAGATGTTGACGGTTACGCTGTCTCCGTCTACATAAGATTCAATGTAAATCGGATAATTGAGTGTGTTTGTGAAAGTAAAATCCAGACCTGACTTATAATCCACGGTAGCATCAAGCGCTGGCTCTACGTAGCTGACGATCATGGAATGAGATTTTCTGCTTACAACGGTAAGTTCTGCTCGAATGACGGCATTGTATAATGTGGTCGTCGTCTGGCAGATACCGCCGCCCATACTAGGCACAACCTTTCCAAGTTCATAGCCAAGACCCATCTGGTAGCCATTTTCCTCTGTTACATCATGGAACATCTTGAGCGTTGAAGCAGTCTCTCCAGGATAAATTACATTGCCATTCAGGTTCTGTGCGGATATCCGGATATTATTGGTTCTCGGTGCATCACCTAGACGAGTGGTTGTGTAGCTTCCGAGTGGGGTCGGTGAAAAATTAAAGTATGAGCTGTCATATGTCGGTGGTGTCTCTGTAAATGGGAAACTATACTGAATAGAATCAGCAGTAGAGAAATCCTCAATCTTTGCCAACAGCTCCGCTGTAATAGCATCTGTATCAAAAGAAACTCCAGTCACACCGTCAGTTACAACGAATTGTCCGTTTTCACGCGTTACAGTTGCATTCTGAGGATCCTTATAAAAATGACTTGTGTACTCTGCAACAGTACTTCTTACTGCATCTTCATCTACTGTAAACTGTAAATCAAGATCAATCGGGCTTTGATCAAGATCCTTTTGCTTCTTGTACTGCTCTACAAGATTTCCCTCTAATGTCATATTCGAAAGCTGGCTGACTACATCAGGATTTGTCCATGTAGTTGAAAAGGAGCTTCCATCATAATCATATTTATATCCAAGCACATCCCACTGCATGTATCTTGTCAGACGATCATTAGCATATTCGTTAATCTCTGATACAGCCTCATCATACGTCTTTCCTTCGAGACTAATTCCCTCATAGCTGACGCCGCGTCCAAACACGCCTGTTGTTTTTTTATTGAACGTCAGATCGTAGGACTTTGCCTGAACCTGGCCTTGCGTCTCTTCTGCAAAAGCAGAGACGACCATAGAAGCAATCATGGCTAATACGATAATCACTGCAACTGCACCTGCTAGGATGCGTTTTTTCTTATCATTCATTGTTTTTGTAGTAAAACATCCGCCTTTTTCCTTTCTATTTCTATTCATGCGCCCAGATTCTTATTATACATAATAATATGGTGTTTTTGCAATACCTTTTCAAACTTTCTTTATACATCTGAGCACATAAATTAACAGTGTTTTTCTTATCATACCATACTTTCAAAGTTTTTCACATTTCAAATTTCTTACATTTTTCGGACGATTATGACCTTTACTTTTTTCTGGCTCTGTGTTATCGTAAAGTTACAAATATAGGGATGTCAATTTAATCCCGCATATGCCGTGGGCATCGGCATTCTGTAAATTGTCCAAATTCAATATTTGAAGAAAGGTTCGTATTATGACTAAACAGGACGCTATTAACTTATTAACACAGAAGGATCAGCTGCAGCTGCTTTCATTTTATGACACTCTTACACCAGAGCAACAAGAAAATCTCCTTGCTCAGATTGAAGGAATTGACTGGTCCTTGCTTGATGTATTAAAGACACATAAAACAGTAAATGCACGCGGCACATTTGCACCGCTGTCTGCCATGGAGCTGTCCCAGATTGACGCAAACCGCGCACATCTTGAAGAAGTTGGATTACAGGCAATCCGCGAGGGCAAGGTTGCTGCCGTTTTGCTTGCAGGAGGTCAGGGTACCCGTCTTGGTTTTGATAAGCCAAAGGGTATGTACAATATCGGTGTCACAAGAGAGCTTTACATTTTTGAGTGTCTGATCAATAATGTAATGGAGATTGTAAAAAAGGCCGGTGCCTGGATTCCATTTTATATCATGACAAGTGACAAAAATTATGATGATACTACTGCTTTTTTGAAGGAGAAAAATTATTTTGGCTATAATGCTGAATATATTCACTTCTTCAAGCAAGAGATGGCACCAAGCGTAGATTACAATGGAAAGCTTCTTATGGAAGCACCTGATCACCTGTCACTCTCTCCAAATGGAAATGGCGGATGGTTCTCATCTCTTTGCCGCTACGGATATGACAAGCAGATGAAGGAAGCTGGTGTTGAATGGCTGACTGCATTTGCTGTTGACAATGTTCTTCAAAGAATTAATGATCCGGCATTTGTCGGTGCTGTCATTGATTCTGGCTGTGACTGCGGCGGTATGGTTGTAAGAAAGGCTGACCCAAATGAACGTGTCGGCGTTCTTTGTACTGAGGATGGCAAGCCTTCCATCGTTGAATATTATGAGATGACTGATGATATGATTCACTTAAAGGATGAGAATGGAAATCTGCTCTACAACTTTGGTGTTATCTTAAACTACATGTTTAATTTGGATCGTTTAACTGAGATCAAAAGCAAACGTCTTCCGTTACATATTGTTGAGAAGAAGATTCCTTACATTGATGGTGATGGCAATCTGATTAAGCCAACTACACCAAATGGCTATAAGTTTGAATCCTTAATTCTCGACATGATCCATATGATGGACAGCTGCTGTCCATTTGAGGTTGAGCGTGAGAAAGCATTTGCACCTGTTAAAAATCCGACTGGTGTAGACTCTGTTGAATCTGCAAGAAAACTTCTTGAGAAAAACGGCGTAACTTTATAAAAATAATCGGGGATAGGAAAATTTTCCTATCCCCATTTTTACTGTAAAATCAAACCCTGTGCTGCCCATTCTCTCAGTAAGTCTGTCATCCACAAAATACCATCCCCTGGTTCCTCTATTTCAATCGGTTCTTCTGCTGGCTCAATGCTTACTACAAAACTAAATAATGCATTCTTTATATCTGGCTCATCTGTCTGTGTCAAAAGCCCTTCCGTCTCACCGACAACTGGTGAAAGCTCTTCAATTCCCCATTCTTCTTGAAGTTTGTCTGAAATCTCTGCTTCAATTGTCACTTCAAATGCATATGTGCCTGCTGCGCCATCTTTTCCCGCACAGATTGATGCATTAACTTCAAGACCTTTTGAAACTGCATTCTCAAACTGCACAGCTAATGGTTCTTTCTCATAATCTTCATGCGGACAAAATGTAGTCTGAAGAGTATCAAATATCTGCTTTTTCTTTTTATCCTGATCAAAAGCATTTTCCGGATCAGCTTCTTTCATTCCTTCTATTACTGCATCCACATATGGTGTAAGAAGTGGCTCCCAGTCAATGACAAATGTTTTATCTAACTGTCCCTGCTCAATCTGCATATCGATGCGCTCCAAAAGCTGCCCTATCTGATCATTTTTCAGATTAATCGTGTAAGAGCCTGCATCATGTGCCGCCGCAAGACCTGAAAACACTCCTATCAAATCATCATATTTAAACTCATCCAGACCTATTGAAGAACCTACCAGACCAATCCAGTCTTCTGTAATTGAATCTGCTGCCTGCAGCACATTCTCATTCTCTTCCTCGTCAATGCGGTTCTCCTCTGTCAATTCCGATATCATCTCTTTAACCGATTCTGTATTTAAATATGCCTTAGTACCAAATACACGAAGTACATCCTCTGATACAAAATCAAAAAAAGTTCCATCACCATTTGGTGCACTTAAATACAGCATGTCCACAGATGCACTGTCTGGCGTCATACGGATCGTCATTCCGGCCGATACTTCCATATCACCAAACGTCATTGAGGCTGAAAACATTTCAGTTCCCTCTTTTATCCGCCGTGCTTCTGTGACCATATCTGCAATCTTTCTTATTCCACCCGTTTCCTCTTCTGCAAAAGTATTCTGTGCCGTGCTGACAAAAATCACTATCCCTGCCGCAAACAGCATCATTCTTTTTTTCATGAAACGTTCCCTCCATACACTATATGTTGCCACTTTCATTTCCAACATTACTCTCCTGCATTACGCAGCTCTATCATACCAATACTACCATACTACGCCCTTTTTTGCAAAGATATTACGCTTACAAATATCTTACATTTTACAACACGCGTTATTGTTGACTGGTTTCTTTTGATATGGTATACTATACACAATTAGACGGACATATTTTTGTATGTTCCGTCAAAAAATTTAAGGAGGTTTTTTACCATGGATATGTCTTCTTTTTCTCTGGAAGGTAAGATTGCGCTGATTACTGGCGCTTCCTATGGTATCGGTATGGCTATCGCTAAGGGTATGGCTGCTGCCGGTGCTACAATCGTATTTAACGATATTAAGCAGGAGTTAGTTGATAAGGGTCTTGCTGCATACGAAGAAGCTGGAATCAAGGCTCATGGCTATGTTTGTGACGTTACTAATGAGGACGCTGTAAACGAGCTTGTTGCAAAGATCGAGGCTGAGGTTGGTGTAATCGACATTCTCGTAAACAATGCCGGAATCATCAAGAGAATCCCGATGTGCGAGATGACCGCTGCTCAGTTCAGACAGGTTATCGATGTTGACTTAAATGCTCCGTTTATCGTAGCAAAGGCTGTTATTCCGAGCATGATCAAGAAGGGTCATGGAAAGATCATCAACATCTGCTCCATGATGTCTGAACTTGGACGTGAGACCGTATCTGCTTATGCAGCAGCTAAAGGTGGCTTAAAGATGCTAACCAGAAACATCTGCTCTGAGTACGGTGAGTACAACATTCAGTGTAACGGTATTGGACCTGGCTACATTGCTACTCCGCAGACCGCTCCGCTTCGTGAGATTCAGCCAGACGGTTCCCGTCATCCGTTTGACCAGTTCATCATTGCCAAGACTCCGGCAGCTCGCTGGGGAGAAGCTGAGGACCTGGCAGGCCCGGCAGTATTCCTTGCTTCTGATGCTTCCAACTTCGTAAACGGACATGTTCTTTACGTAGATGGTGGTATCTTAGCTTACATTGGAAAGCAGCCACAGTAATTTATCTGATGAATCGTACTTAAATAGTACATAAAAAGAAAGCTTCGCGTTGTTTGACACATATGCGGAGCTTTCTTTAAGCATAAAAAAGCGTTGCTAAATATAATAGAAAGGTGTGGATAAATCGTTATGCGCATTGCACTGGTAGATGATTCTGAAATTGAACGTGGGATACTTCTGTCTTTGATTACTGACTATGGATGCGAAAAGCAGATTTTATTTGAATCTGATTGTTTTGACAGCGGAGATGCTTTTTTGTCTTCCTTTTCGTCTGATAAATACGATATTGTTTTTATGGACATTTTTATGAATGGTATGAGCGGTGTTGAGACGGCAAGCAAAATGCGTCAGATTGACAGCCATGTTATTTTAATTTTTCTGACTGCCTCTGCTGATTACATGCCAGATGCCTTTCGTGTCCATGCATTCCACTATATTCTAAAACCATATCAGAAAGATGCGATTTTTGCATGTCTGAATGATGCCTCTTTGCACCTTCCAGCTTCTGAAACCTTCATTTCATTCTCAGTAAATGCAATTGAGGTTCGCATTTTTGCTTCACAAATTGTATGCATCGTGGCTGACTCTCACTATACATGGATCACTGACCGAAACGGTCAGACATACCACCCATGTGCTGCCTTTGGTACATTTTCTAAGCAGCTTTTGCATGACCGTAATTTTCTTCTTGTCAGCAGAGGTGTCCTGTGCAACATGGATGATATTAAATGCTTTTCTTCTGGCAGCTGTCTTCTTTCAAACGGCCAGACTCTTCCAGTTACACTGCGCAATGCCAAGCGTATTGAACAAACCTGGCGTGACTACTGATTTTTCAAAGACACGAGATCAAACTTTGGAAATTTGATTTTTTGCTTTTCATTCATAAATTTTGCTTTCGTCATACTATATTGACATTTTTCGCATAAAAGCGTTAAAATTTTTTTGTACTACATCAACATTGCTTCACACACATTAGTTGGTTAGTTTCTTATTTTACACACTTCTTTGTACAAAAAAAGACCGGCTCCCACACACCGGTCCTTTTTTGTTGTCTTTTATTTTGATCCAACTTTCTTAAAGATTACAACAACAGTTTTTAAGATAATTTGAATATCAAGTTGAATGCTCCAGTTATCAATATATTCACAGTCCAGACGAACAACCTCCTCAAAGTCTTCAATGTTGCTTCGTCCACTGACCTGCCACAATCCTGTCAGACCAGGCTTCATGCTTAGACGTCTCTTATGACGCGCCTCATATTGTTTAAACTCATCTACTGTAGGTGGTCTTGTTCCAACAAGACTCATATCACCCTTTAGTACATTCCAAAACTGAGGAAGCTCATCAATACTAGTTGAACGAATAAATTTGCCGACCTTTGTGATTCTCGGATCATCCGTCATCTTAAACATAAAGCCCTTCATTTCATTCTTTTCCATAAGCTCGGCCTTGCGCGCCTCTGCATCCTGATACATAGAGCGCACCTTATAAATATAGAAATAACGGCCATTTTTTCCCACACGCTTTTGCTTAAATATGAGTGGTCCAGGGGACTCTAGCTTTACAGCTGGTGCGATAAAAAGCATCACAACTGCTGTAATCATCAGTCCTACTATCGCTCCTACAATGTCTATTATACGCTTCATTACAAGCTTGTTAAAATCAAAAAATCTTGGTGCCACGCTGAGCGCATAGTGATTTCCAATCTGAGTAACTTCTCTTTGATAACCTGCGCCAAGATGATCAAGAAGGTCAATATTTACATGAACAATTACACCCATCTGAGCAAACTGCTCAGCATACTCAATGATTTCGTTTTTTCTTTGATCATCAAGCACTAAAAATACTTCATCAACAATTTCCCTGCTTGCTACCTCAATCACATTGTCGCCATTTGCCACAACACGATAGCCTTCGATATCTTCTCCAACATAATCACCATCTGTAATCGCAAGCGTAATCAGATAATTCTCGTAAGTATTATATCGTCTTAAGTCCTCTGCAAGCGTTTTTACACGATCAGATGTCGTTAATACAAGAAGATGATCTGCTTTTTTATTTTTAAAAATAGTACGAAGCATTCTCTTGCAGATCAAATGTGTCAACGCCATCAGAACCATATTGATTAGTACTGTTAATGCCCATACGCTTCTGCTGATCAGCTCTGTATTTTTAGTAACATAAAATACAGCAATAAGCACAGCTCCCATAATAATATTTAACTTGATCGTATATGTAATTTCTTCATATTTGTTTCGCTTCATGAAATAACGATTCATGTTGAACGACAGAAATACCAAAAAATAGCTGATCAAAATCATCCAAAGAGATGATAATACGGAAGAAAAATCAAATATAAACTTCCGAAAAACGGATGCAAGAAAACAAGCTGCAATATAGCTTATCACGAGACAAACCGCGTCAATCCAAATCAGCAGATAATCCTGCATGTTTTTCCTTTGTTGACTCATGTTCATAAATCCTTTCCCTTTATTTATTTTGTTTATTGTACCATAATTTTTTTCTTTAAACAACTTGATTTTTCAGTTCACACATACTGATAGCTGTCTCAGTACACTGAGACGATAAATTTCATGCTTGCATAGAAATTTGATTTCTTTTCCTGTTTACTTTTACTTAAAAAAAAGGTATAGTATCAGCGAAGTAAACGAATATGGAAAGGCATGGTATTTATCGTGAATCTTACAAAACCTGTTATTTTAGCATCTGGCTCCCCACGCCGAAAAGAATTGTTAGCTCTTGCCGGCTTCAATTTTACTGTCCGCCCGGCAAATGGTGAGGAAGTCACCACAAAAACACTTCCATGTGATATTGTATGTGAACTGGCTCATCAAAAGGCATTTGAAATTGCAAAGGCACAAACAGCTCCTTGCTATGTGATTGGCGCTGATACTATAGTTGCATTTGAAAATCGCATATTGGGAAAACCAAAGGACAGCGCAGATGCCGTGCGAATGGTCTCTATGCTTCAGGGCAGCACACATCAGGTCTATACCGGTGTGACACTAATTGAAGTCTGCACTGATGGCAGTCTTCGCGAAAAAAGCTTCTACGAGGAGACAAATGTACATGTCTGCCAAATGACAAAGGATGAAATTGCTTCTTACGTTGCAACAGGTGAACCACTTGATAAGGCTGGAGCCTATGGAATTCAGGGTACTTTTTCAATCTATGTCTCAGGTATTGAAGGCGACTATTTTAACGTTGTTGGCCTTCCTATTTCTCGTCTTTATCATGAATTTGCTTCTTTTCAAAATGCAGCTCATAAATAAGTGTTCAATTCTATTAGATAAATCAAGGCGGTACCCTTTACGGATACCGCCTTGTTTATTTTGGGCTAATCATTTTTATTTACTTTTTACTGCGCTTTGTAAGAATGATCATTGCCACTACTGCTGCCGCAAGAATGATTCCAATCACAACCAGAATAATTCCGATTATTCCGCTGGCATCCTCAATACCAAGAATCTGATTGATTTGACCAGACTGTGTTGTTGGCATTGGAAGTGTTGTGCTGGCCTCTGATGCAGCTGATGACGGTGCCGTGCTTGGGGCTGTGCTCGGTGCCGTACTTGGCGCTGTGCTCGGTGCCGTACTTGGCGCTGTACTTGGTGCTGTAGTCGCCTGTGTCTGTGTAGTTGCCTCTGGCGTCGTAGTCGTCTGTGTCTGCGTTGTTGCCTCTGGCGTCGTAGTCGTCTGTGTCTGCGTTGTTGCCTCTGGTGTCGTAGTCGTCTGTGTCTGCGTTGTTGCCTCTGGTGTCGTTACCATCGGAATCTCTTCTGTCTTTGTTGCACCACATACTGTACAAGTATAAAGCTTTTCTCCAACTGCGGTTGTCGTTGCTTCTTTCTGTACAACACCATCATTCCATGTATGATTCTCATTCACAGTAAATCTTACACTTGCCAAATTGCCGGCGGCATCGGCTGCTGTAAATACATACGTGCCTGCCTTTGTAATTTCATGTGTAAAGGTATCATTTGTATTTAAGCTGCTCTCTGATGCAATCTCCTGATTATTTAACTTAACAGAATATAGATTTTCATCTTTTACCGTAAGTGTAATCTTTTGATCTAAGCAATATGTCTTATTAGATTCAGCTCCGCTAATCACTGGTGGTGTCTTGTCAAGCTTAATGCTTATCTGCTTTTCCTGACTAATTGCTCCACTTGAAATATTCATAAGATAATATTTCATTGTATAGCTTCCCTCTTCAGTGATTACGATTTGTTTGTTTGTTCCAAAGGTTCCTCTGTCATTCGTAAATGCAATATAGAATCCATCTGGTGCTTTCAGCGTAGCATTTGCACGATACCAGCCATTACTTCCAAGACCCTGCGTTAAGAATTGTGCATCTACATTTACAGTGTACTGCGGATCATATTGTCCGCATACAGTACAGATGCCGTTTGCATAGCTGTGGCCGTTGTGCACCGTAATGGTAATGCTTGCTTCATTTCCTGCTGCATCAACTGCCTTAATGGTCTGTTCTGTCTCTGCTGGAGAGACTGTAAGTGTTCCTTCTGCAGTCAGCGATACTGGAGTGCCATTTACCGTAACCTGTACAAGATTTGCATCACTAATTGTAAGCGTTGGAGCCTCACAATATGTCTTTTTGCCTTCTACGCCACTAATTACAGGCGCTGTCTGATCGAAATTCGCTGTTAATGTCTTCTCTGTACTGATAACCTTGCCGTCTGTGCTTAGCAGATAGTAGGTAATCTTGTTTTCGCCTTCATTCAATGTAAGATCAAGACTAGTTGCTGTGCCAAATGATGACTCATCACTTGTCTGGCTAATATAATAGCCTGTAGGTGCTGTCAGTTTGATGGTGTTTTTGCGGTACCAGTTTCCTGCTGCATCTGGTGTTGTCGGCACTGCATCTGGTACATCATTTGACTGTACTGCCGGTGCCTTATAATTAGGATCAGATGCTCCACAGTGAACGCAAACACCATCTTCAAATGTATGAGTTCCATTTACCGTGATATGAACTGATGTCTCATTTCCTGCCTTATCGCGTAATACGATTTCCTGAACACCTGCTGCTGGTGATGCAGTAAAGCTTCCATCTGAATTTTGGCTTACTGACTCTGGAATGCTGCTTGATGCAAGATCAAGGTTTTCTTCAACAACACTAAAGGTTACTGCTTCACAATAAACCTTTCCCTCTTCAAGACCATTGATCTGCGGGGCTTTTGTATCAAGATACAATTTACGTGTACGCAGCTCACTTATTGTTGTATTATCTTCTTTAATCAGATAATACTCAATCTCATTTTCACCTTCCTTTAATTCAATATCAAGAGTCGGCATTCTGCGTAATCTTGCATAAGGATTTTCAACAATATTGTAGCCTTCTGGTGCAGTAAGAGTAATGTATTTGGTGCGATACCAGCCATCTGTACCCTGTCCATCTGCCGCAGTACCATCCTCATTAATGCTTTGAGCGTGATATCAGGAATATTTGTATCTTCTGTAGGTTCTGGCACATAATCAGGATCAGATGCACCACAGATGACGCAGCTTCCCTCTGAAAATGTATGACCATTATTCACGATTACATTTACAGTAGTCATGTTTCCTGCCTCATCTACTGCAGAAACAATTAACTGATTCTCTCCCGGCTCTAACGTAAAACTTCCATTTTCATCAAGTGAAACTGGCTGTCCGTTTACTGTAATTGTAACAGCATTTTCATCTGTCACCGTTACTGTCTGTGCTTCACAATATGTTTTTCCATCTTCAATTCCTGCGATAACAGGCGGTTCTGTATCGGCTGGCTTTGTCGGATTTACAGTCACATTTACTGATGCAGTAATTGTATTATAGATAGACGTGTCTTCTGGTGTATAAACTGCTGTATAAATACCATTTTCAGGGATAATGCTTGCTTCAAGCCAGCTCCATCCTTCAGGCAGTTCAACAGTTGAAAGTGACTGTCCCTCATCAATACTGATACTGTCCGGACACTGCGTCTGCGGTGTCGGATCTAATTTATTGATCTTGATTGTAATGACAATATTTTCTACTATATTGTAGTTTTCAGTGTCATTTGGAACATAACGAACTGCTGCTGGTGCTTCCTCTTGTGCTGGAAGTGTCGTTGCCGGATCAGTCTGCCACTCAAAATGACCATTAGAATCACTCGGAAGCTCAATCTCTGACAATGGTCTTGTCACATATCCTTCCAGAACTGGAGGTGTATAAACCGGATCCATCTTCTGAACTGGTTCTGGTGTCGGCTCTGGTGTCGGCTCTGGTGTCGGCTCCGGTGTAGGTTCTGGCGTTGGCTCTGGAGTTGATTCTGGCGTTGGTTCGACTGACTTTTCAATTAATGTTACATCATTTTCAATTGCCATACCTGATACAACATCAGTCAGCGTGCCATCTGCTCCTGCCATCTGCCACTGACATCCATCTGTAAAAATGCTGTCTGGCACAATACCATTTGTATAGACAACAGAATCCTCTCTTGCTTCATCCGCATAATCAAGTGTCCACTTATAGACACGTGAGTAACTCTCGTCTGTCTTTTTAATCAATACAGGCATCTGATCCGTTCCTATAAGCTGTGAAAACTTCGGATCTGTAAAACCTGAATTTAATGACCATGATGCCGCTCCATCTGCAAACTGTGACGTGTCAAGTACTGTTACACCTGCAGGCGCTTCTGTCACAAAAAGACTGTTTTCTACACTTTCCTTATGCTCTGTAAATGCAGCTGATACGCTTCCATTTCCTGTTATGCTTGAATATCCTGGTGCATAATTTAACAGAATCGGCGTAACTGCATCTTCTCCCAATATATTTGTAATGCTGAAATTACTTGAGTAAACAGATTCAATCCTGTTTTCATTATCAGCAGCAAACTCACTTACAAACGCATCACTTTTTGAAGAAGTCACTGATGCGCCTGATGTGACGCAGGCACTAATGCTTCCTTCATTTCGTCCTGTTAACACACCTGCATCTGCATTTGACGTGATAGATGTGTTTTCCAGTTTAAGCTCTGTAACATGGCCTGCACTTCCAATATAGCCAAATACACCTGCAAGCGCATTTTGCGCAATATTTTCAATAGGCTGTGTTCCAAGCACTGCTGCCTGTTCTTCTGATACCTTGCTGACTAAGTCCACACCGTTTATCTGGTTCAGAATGATATTACTGATACTGTAACCATTTCCATCAAATACACCGTCATAGCTTTTTCCTGTCTGTGTCTCGACATTATAATATCCAAGCGGTGTCCATGAATACGCTGCTAACGCGCTCATGTCAATGTTGTCGGCTAAGCTTACATTCTGTGTCTCTAAATCTCCTACATAAAAATGCTGAACAAACCATGCCAGTTCTCCTGCATTCTCAATCTTATATGCACGGATATCGCTGTAGCCAAGCTGTGCCATATCCTGATTTTCGATCACCTGCGGCTGCTCAAATTCTGTATATCCATTTATCTGAGTAACTCCATTTATATATTGGCTTTGTTCCTCTGCCGATACTGGAATATTAATCATGAGCATAGCGGCTGATGTCAACACGGCACTCCATTTTGCTTTTTGTCGTTTCATCTTCATCATATCGGACCTCCTGTCCGGTCAGGGTCATTCTCCCTCACCTTTTCTTTACTTTCAGTATAACAGCCGTTCTCTGCAATGTCACCTTAATAAAACACGTTATTTTTTACAAATTCCTTACGAAAACTAATAGCGCTCTTTTAAAAACTCTGATACATTCGTATGTCCGTAGTGCACAAGCTTGGCATCAAACTCTGCCATCTTTTTCTGAATCATATCCTTATCTTTTTGTTTTAGCAGACCGCTTTTCTCATACCGCTCAACCACTTCTTTTGCATCCTTATATGACTGCAGCGTAAGATCCTTATAATTATTTTCCAAATACATTTGAACTGTATTTAATTTTTCTTCGATTTCCTTTAATGCCTTTTTTCGTTCAAACATTGATATTCTCCCTTCTCATCTGCACAAATTTATATTGGCATACCATTAAATTTATGTTATACTAAATCTAGTATAACACTTTTTCAGAAAAGACAGGAGGTTTTTTTTATGCCAACACCACATAATAATGCACAAAAAGGTCAGATTGCAAAAACTGTTTTAATGCCTGGCGATCCGCTGCGCGCAAAATTTATCGCTGATACCTTTTTACAGGATGCCGTTCTTGTAAATGAAGTACGTGGTATGCTTGCTTATACCGGAACTTATAATGGAAAACCAGTTACCGTTATGGGCAGCGGAATGGGTATGCCAAGTATCGGTATCTACTCCTACGAGTTATTTAAGGAATATGATGTAGACCGTATCATTCGTATCGGAAGCGCTGGAAGCTACAGCTCTGACGCAAAGATTTATGATGTCGTTCTTGCTACTTCCGCAGTCAGTGAGTCCACCTATGCAAAGGTTCAGTCTGGCTACGACAAGGATGAGAGCTATCCATCCAAAGCACTCAATGATTCCCTTCGCGCTGCTGCAAAGCGTCTTGGAATTAATATGATTGAGGGTGCAATTCACTCTAGTGACGTCTTCTACCGCCAGCCGTCTGATGAAAAGCCAACCTATTGGGAAAAGCTTCGCGACGAGCGCGGCTGTCTGGCTGTTGAAATGGAAAGCTTTGCACTGTTTGCAAATGCTTCTGTACTAGGCAAAGAAGCAGCCTGCCTTTTAACAATCTCTGACAGCTTTATAAGCCCAGAGATCACTACTGCAGAAGAACGTCAGACTTGCTTCACTAACATGATGAAGATTGCTCTTGAAAATTTATAAAACGTACGAAAAAAGGTACGCCGATTACTTTTCTCGGCGCACCTTTTTATACATTTAAATATCATACTCCTCGTAGCAATTACCCAACACTTCGCAACCTCAAACCCAATACAAGTTTCTTTTCACTACTCCCAATGCTTTATTTACATCACAAAGCAATTCTTCACCACAAAACTGCTTGTCGATTTTTTGTATCCTTTCCACAGCAATCTCAAATGCTCTTGTAATCAGTTCCTTATACATATTAATCTGATTTTCTGGCTTTGCAAAAACAAAATTTCTATAATTTATTCGCAGTCTCACCTCTGCAGTCATCTTTGTAGCACTATAATATCGCTTCTCTTTCCAACAGCTTTCCTCATAAGAACTTTCTTTCATAATGACTGCAAAAATGCCAAGCTCTCTCAATGCATTTCCGTAGCTTCTGGCTCTTATTTCATCCAACATCGGATCAACTACTTGCATTACTTCACGAAAACATTTCACAGCCTTTTCCTCTGTCTCCCCTGCCAGATAAATAACTGTACTTTTATTTTTCACTTCTTCCTTTTCTGTTAGACCAAATGCCTGTCTAACATCACATATTAACTTGTCCCTTTGAAATTCAGGATCAGCAATTTTCGCTTTGTTGGCTGCTATTTCTAACGCTCTGCTTACATGCTGCTTATATAGTTCCACGCGTTTTTCAGGTTCTGCATTACAAAAACTTTTATAATTTAACCGCAGCCTGATATCTGCTTCCTTCCTTACCTTACTGTAGTATTGTCGTTCGCAGTAGCCACCAGAATCATACATTTCTTCCTTCATTATGATTGCGAATACACCAACACTTGTTAACGCGCTTCCATACTCATTTTTTCTGATATCATCCAAAAGCGAATCTACCATATTTCGTATGGGAAGTAACAAACTATCAGCACGCCCCTCAGTTTCTGAACTCAAATAAATTTCCATTGTATTAACTCTCTCCTCCAAAAGAAAACGATACTAGTGAAGCACCATCCATTCCATGAATCAAATATATCACTTTATTTATTCCTTTTTCATCACATACAAGATTAATAATACTCGCAATCTCTTTATAATTTTTTTCAAGTTTGGGCAATAACTCCATTAGTTTATCCACTTGCTCAAATTCTCCAATCAATAAAAAAGATGACATACTTGCACCTTTTAAATAGTTAACTGCTTGTTTTATGCTTTTTTGTGCTATTCTTGCCTTTCCGAACTGTATCAGATAAGCACTTTCTTCACAATTCTTTTCTATCTCTTCGGTTACAGCGAGCATATACTTTTTTCTTATATTTTGCCACATATGACCTATATATTTTTTCTTATAATCATAATCTATCATATTTGCTGTCCATAGCTCGACTGGAACTCCATCTGACAGCTTTGTAATTTCCTCTGCTGCAAAACCTCCATCTATTTCCTCATCTTCATCATAATCCAATATCTGTGCCTTAATGCCTTTCTTTATTTCTTTTAGGGCAGTAAAATACTGCGCACAGTCGTTAACGATTATCTTTTTCATCAAATTTCATCCTCTTATTTTTCAATATAAAAGATTCTTTTTTATCTGAGATTCTATTAATGCTGCCAAATATGAACTACTATACGCAAATGCTTCCTCCTGAGAAATTAACCACTTTTTCAAATCATCAATTTCTCCTTCTCCATCCAAATAAATTCTTGGTAAATTATGAAGTCCCATCAGAATAAGCCACATTTGTTCTTTTCTCTTTTTTTCAGAAACAAGTCTTTTTAACCCTTTTGTCTTCTGGCTCTCCTGAATGATTCTTTCACCTTTTTCAATTAATTCAAGCATTTTAGAATCAGTTTTTACATTTGCTTTGCCACAAAATTTCATCATGTCAGAGTCTTTTCTCTGTAGTACATTTCCTACATAAACATCTGCATTTTTCAAATATAAGACAATCTCTTTTATTTCTCCAAAAGAAACATCTATTTCTAACTCAATTAGTTGTATCAGTTGTCTCATCACGGCAAAATCATTAAGCAATTTTTTCTGTTCATGATTATTCCATCTTCCTGATATTTTAAAACCTTTTTCATGAACCATGAATTCATATAGCAATTCTCCACATATCGTTTCTTTTGAATTTCCCATTTCGAATCACCACCTTCTAATTTGATGAAGTCTCCACGCTCATGCGGTGCATCGCTCCTATGGACATGCTACTCTGCCTAATTTGGTATAAAAAATGTGCGCCAATTACTTTCCTCGGTGCACCTTTTTTATACATTTAAATATCATACTCCTCGTAGCAATTACCCAATACTTCACAGTCACAATAACCGCCATCTTCTTTTATTTCTCGTCTTACTTGATCGCGTCTTTCTTCATCATCAATGTTATCAATTATCCACTGTTCTGTATTTTTTAACGAATTATCACACTCTTCCTCTTCTAAAGCTTCCTCTAGATATTCAAAAAGCTCCTCCACCTCTTCCTTCTCTAAGCAGTAGCTTTTTTTCTCTTTTTGTCTCCATGCACGAAGTGCTTCCTTTTTTTGATTTTTTGTCATTTCTCCCATGATTTTTTCCTCCATAGTAATTAATTTGTTCTTATCATATCACATATGTTCTGAAAAGCAATATTTATATCATTTACCCAAACCCAATACAAGTTTCCTTTCTCACCTTACTGTAGTATTGTCGTTCACAGTAGCCACCAGAATCATACATTTCCTCAAGAAAACGATACTAGTAAAGATTCTTTTTTTGAATCGTTTTCTTTGCCGCTACCCGAATTGATTTTGCACCTTTTATATCTTTCACTTCTGTCAGCATATTTAATATTTCTAACGGTGCAAAAGAATTCGCAGCAATCGCTTTTAACACAATTGGATTCGCTTTTTCCTCACAATATATCTTTGCTATTTGGCACTCATCCTTTAAATTCTTCACCGCCTCAGCTGACGCATAGCTTTTTGCACATTCTCGAATATCACTGTTATCAAATTCCACGCAAGCCTTTATCAATATCTGTCTTTTATGGCTGCATTCAGGAAACGCCAAAAGATTCAACACAATATCAGGATATGTATTCGCACATTGTTTTAAGAAATCAAGAAATTTTGCTTCTGAACATTTCTCATCAGTATAATATTTATGTGCCAACCTATACGCAGCCATCGAGTCGTATTTCATGAATCTTATCAGCCATTTTTCTGGAAAATCCAGATGAGCCAGTCCTATAATGCCAATCTCATTAGAAATTAGAAATTCCAATACTTCATCTGAAAATTCTTCGACTGGTACACTTAATAATTTTTCTTCCATAGCAAAACAGTCTTCTGCATACGGATTTATTTCATATTTCTTCAAAAACTCCTGAACTTTATCTTCCATAAGATTTGCTCCTCTGCCTTGTGTTCTTAGACTCAATGCAACTCTTTTAATTTATTTGAGATTATTTTAATGTTGTCAAATATGAACTGCTATACGCAAATATTTGATAGAAAAAAGGCACGCCGATTACTTTCCTCGGCGCACCTTTAAATCATTGCTATATACTTATTACTGAATTAATTCCTTATCAATAATCTGGAAGTTTGCCCTGTGAATATAGAGTGCCTTTCCATCGATCATAAGCTTCGTCATTTTTGGCAAATCCTCCGGAATCTCCCAGTAGACACTGTCTCCTGAAAATGCCATGATTGGATTTCCAAGCTGCGATTTAATTACTACGACACGCGCTTTTCCAAACTTGTTCTTGTACTGATTCAGCTTTGCAGACAAGGATGTAATGTCTAAAACAGAGCCTGAACTTTGAATTGTCTCAGTTGTAAAATCAACATCTGGAGTCAGTCCTTTTTGCACAAAGATGCAGGTATCGCCACATGACTCAATCTCATTGCCATCAATAGTGATTGTGATAACAGATGATAATTCATATCCGGTAATAACCTTGCCGTTTTCATCGTAGCTAGTATTTTTGACTGGATTTCCGGCAATGTCTATCTTCTTTCCGCTTGTCTCTAGTACTAGATTTCCAAAATTATCATACGTGTAAATGGTATACTGATTTCCAATCAGGCTGCCCTTGATATCGTTAATCGCGGATGCAAGCTTTGCGCATCCGCTAAAAACGAAGAGTGACAGAGCAGCCACTGTTGCTAGGACTGTCAAAAACCATACCCTTTTCTTTCGTCTTTTATCCATACCCCTCTCACTTTCTTTGCTATGCAGGCAAATTCGCAGCTAGACAAACATTTTTATTCAGATTTCTCTTCTGACTTTGCTGCCTCTGCTGTAGGCGTCTTTTCCGGCCTTTCCTCCAAAAAGTCGATCATCTGCTTGTATTCACTCTGTGTTGCAGATGGGAATGGAGCATTTTTCTTATTCATTGCTACATTTGCTGCTGATTTTTTAATTGGCTGAATCGTTCCGGCACCGCCTACGCAGCCTCCCGGACATGCCATACCTTCAAGCAAGTATCCATTATATTTTCCAGCCTTTGCCATCTGCATCATCTTACGGCACTCGTCTAGTCCCTGTGCACAAACTACATTGACCTCGCGATCTGGATCAATCTGGTGAATTGCATTCACAACTGCATTTGCAACACCACCCGCAACAGCAAAGTTTCTTCCGTCTCCACTTGCATGATGAAGCGGATCTCCTGCCTTTATATCATCAAAGGAAATACCCTTCGCCTCAAACATACCCATAACTTCCTCAAAGGTCAGTACAAAATCAACATCGCTTCGCACACTTCTGCGGCTTGCCTCAAGTTTTTTAGCTGCACATGGTCCGATAAAAGCTACCTTACATCCAGGATCTGCCTTTTTAATCATACGGCCTGTAAATACCATTGGTGTCAGAGCCATGGAAATGCAGTTAGCATACTGCGGAAATTCAGTCTTTGCCATAACAGACCATGACGGACAGCATGATGTTCCCATAAATGGAATCTTCTCAGGCACTTCTTCAAGGAAATCCTTTGCTTCCTGAATCGTACAAAGATCGGCTCCTGCCGCAACCTCTACCACATCTGCAAAGCCTAACTCTTTCATCGCCTCACGGAAGCGCTCTGGTGTAAGCTTTGGTCCAAACTGACCGATAAATGCCGGAGCTACAGCTGCATATACTCTCGTTCCCGCCTTCATGGCTAAGATTGTCTGGAATATCTGACCTTTATCAGCAATTGCACCGAATGGGCAGTTTACAAGACACATACCACAAGATACACACTTGTCGTAATTAATATCTGCTCTGCCATACTCATCACTATGAATTGCGTGCATACCACATGCCTTTGCGCACGGGCGCTCCATCTTAACAATCGCACCATATGGGCATGCATCACGACAGCGTCCACAATTGATACATTTTTCCGGGTCAATCTTTGATTTTCCACCCTGCTTTACAACAATGGCTCCCTTCGGGCATACCTCTTCACACGGATGTGCAGTACATCCCTGACACATGTTCGTCACAACTGTCTTATTATCAAGACACTTATGACAGGCAAACTTGATGATGTTGATCAGCGGTGGCTCATAGTAACGCTCTGTGATTGCACTTTCATTTACACCATCAGCCACTGGTGCATGCTCAGCGAGTGTACGGTTTGGCAGTCCAATCGCAAGTCGAAGACGCTCTCCGACAATGGCTCTCTCTGTAAATACACTTTCTCGAAAGCTGGCCAACTCTCCCGGCACGATTTTATATGGAAGCTCCTCCAAACGGGAATAATCTCCGCCTTCGTAAGCAAGTCTTGCTACTTCGGTGAATATTTTTTCACGCATATCTGTTACATCGGTGTGAATTCCTCTGACGCTCATTTCATTCTCCTTCTTTTTGCTTCTTTCCTTACTTATCTGCTACGTTTTCAGTATACCCGATACACGTTCCAAATTCAAGAAAAAAATGCCTTGACACAAATCATGTGATCTTGTAAATATTTTCTTTTAGTGTTATACTTGTATTTATTCAAACGTAGCAGTATGAAAGTTCAATATTTTTCTAACTGCCGTAAAACTATTATACTATAATCTAAGAGAAAGGTTTGGGGTACCTTTATGGCAAAAACATTATCTAAACGTTACTCAGGCGTACTCGCCCACCCAACAAGCTTCCCTTCTCCATACGGAATCGGTGACTTCGGAAAGGGTGCTTATGACTTTATCAATTTCCTGACTGGTGCCGGACAGAGCCTCTGGCAGATTTTACCGTTAGGCCACACAGGATATGGAGATTCTCCTTATCAGGCATTCTCAGCATTTGCAGGACAGCCGCTTTTAATCAGCCCTGATGAATTGATCAAGGACGGTCTTCTTTATGGTGATGATTTACGCGATTATCCGCACTTTAATCCAGATCACATCTACTATGGCGATGTTATTCCAGCAAAGCTGCGCATCCTGCATCGTTCCTATGAGATCTTTAAGGAATCAGCTGATCTGTGTATGCTTAAGGAATTTGATGTGTTCTGTGAGCACGAAAAGGATTGGCTGGACGATTATGCACTTTTCATGGCAGGTAAGGACGCACACGGCGGTGCATGCTGGCTGGAGTGGGAAGATGATCTGCGTGACCCTGATGAGGAGATTAAAGCTGCATGGCGTGAGCGTCTGGCTGATTCCATCGAATACTACAAGTACATTCAGTTCATCTTCTTCCGTCAGTGGAACGCAATTCGCGATTATGCACATGTAAATGGCATCAAGATCGTCGGCGATATTCCGATCTTTGTTGCACTTGACAGTGCAGATGTGTGGGCAAACCGTGAACTGTTCCAGCTTGAAAAGGATGGCTATCCGACCGTTGTTGCCGGAGTTCCGCCGGATTATTTCTCTGCTACAGGACAGCTTTGGGGCAATCCGCTGTATGACTGGGATTACCACAAAAAGACACATTATGACTGGTGGATGCGTCGTATCAAGGGTCAGTTAAATATGGTTGACTACATCCGTGTCGATCATTTCCGCGGATTTGAGCAGTACTATGCAATTCCATATGGTGAAGAAACTGCTATGCACGGAAAATGGAAGAAGGGACCAAATGAGGATCTGTTCCTTCGTATGCAGGAAGTATTTGGCAAGGATCTTCCGATCTGGGCTGAAGATCTTGGCATCATCACTCCTCGCGTTGAGAAGTTAAGAGATGACTTTAACCTGCCTGGCATGAAGGTATTACAGTTTGCATTTGGTGATCCAAAAGACAATGACATTCTTCCGCATCGTTTCACCACTGAGAACTGCATTTGCTACACAGGAACACATGACAATGACACCACCATGGGCTGGTATCAGACTCTTAAGCCAGCTTTGCAGGATCGTGTTCGCCGCTACTTAAATACTGACGGAAATATCATTCATTATGATATGATTCGTGCGGCTATGGGTTCTATCGCACGCTACGCTATTTATCCTATTCAGGATCTTCTTGGTTTTGGCAGTGACTGTCGTATGAACACGCCATCTGTTGCCGGCGGCAACTGGGCATTCCGCTTCCGCAAGGATCACCTGACTCCTGAGTTAGCAGCAAATCTTCGCAAGATGACTGAGCTGTTTGGCAGATGCGAGCCGCTTGATCCAATCGAGGAGGAGGAAGGACCAGAAGGCTCCATTAAGCCTGGTGAGACTGCACCTGGACTTGCTCCAGAGGAATAAATTGAATTGAGGTTTCCATGATAAGACTTATACTAGTTTTGCTTATTGCCATTCTCTATCTGGTAATTGGATGCATACCTGCTTTCATCTTATGGTTAATTGGCAAAAAAAATCCTGATCTTAAGGATCGGATTTCCAGACGCATGATTCAGTGGATATTTGGTGTGCTTCTCTTTGTAAGCGGCACCAAAGTCAAGGCAGAGGGTCTTGAAAACATTCCAAAGGATCGCGCTGTGCTGTATGTAGGCAACCATAGAAGCTACTTTGATATCATCACATCCTATCGACTGCTTCCAGGTATTACTGGATATGTAGCTAAAAAAGAAATGGCAAATATTCCACTTCTTCGTCTGTGGATGCGCTATATTCATTGCCTGTTCTTAGACAGAAGCAACGTAAAGGAAGGTTTAAAAACAATACTTGCTGGTGTCGATGAGCTTAAAAACGGTCATTCTATGTGGATCTTCCCAGAAGGCACAAGAAACCGTGGTGAAGAAGGCAGTATGCTTGAATTTAAGGAAGGCAGCTTAAAGATGGCTGACAAGGCCGGATGTCCTGTTGTTCCTGTTGCAATCGCGCACTCAGCAGATGTTTTGGAAAATCACTTTCCATTCATCCGCCGTGCTGCGATCACAATTCGTTTTGGTGAGCCGATTGACTTAAAGAGCCTTCCTCGCGAACAAAAAAAGCAGGCTGGTGCTTACACACGCACGATCATTCAGGCAATGCTCGACGATATCTTGAAGGAAGACTGAGTTTTGTATCGGCACTTCAATGGATGACATTTTTGTAAATCCGCACGCAAGCGCTGTTTTTACAGATGCCATGTTTTCGCTGCTGCAAAGATGATAGACTTCTTTTAGCTGCCAATATTCAAAACAATATTTTAATAATCGACTGGCTGCTTTCGCGGCCAGTCCTTTTTTTCTCCATTTTGGCAATATCGCATAGCCTAGATAATATCCGCTAGGGATACCACTTTCTTCATCTTTCTCTTTGTATTCGAGCCCTATCCGCCCTATCATATCATCATTTTCATCTGCTAATACCCACATAGACGGCTCTTCCGATGGATAAACATACTGGTGCAGGCTTTCAATCCAGTCTTCCCAGTCTTTACAAGTTTGCGCCTGTTTTTCTAGTGGATAAGGTAGGAAGCGCTTTACTTCATCGTCATTATAGAGTGTTTCAAATGCTTTCGCATCTTTTTTGTCTGCCTCTCGAATTAACCAAGTATGTATTTGTTCTTCAAAATTCTGGCCACCAATCACTAACTTTTGTTCACTTGCCACTGACCACTCTCCACAAACCAATACCCTTGGCAGATGATAATATCTGCAGTATGCAAGCTCTGCATATTCATCATCCACATCTTCCCAATCATCAGCTAAAAAAGAAATCCCGGACCAGGATTTATCCTGTCCGGGAGTACATATGCCGATGACAGGAATGCTTTTTTGAAGAGTGCGGGCCTCTTCTGGCGAATCGGTGAGAACCACTTCGCCTTTTTCTGTCATTTTTGTTTTTTTCATATTATGATACCAGAGTCAAAAGTCATGCGCATAGAACTTTTAACTTTCTTAAAATCAGCACTTCTCTGGCTCTGGATATTCCTCACCAAAAGTCTCAACAGTCACTTTCTTCATGCGCTGTGTCTCAAGTGGTCTGTCGTTGTAGTTTGTCGGTACTGCTGCGATTGCATTAACTACATCCATACCCTCTGTTACCTTACCAAATGCGGCGTATGCACCGTCTAAATGCGGCGCTGCCTCATGCATAATAAAGAACTGGCTGCCTGCACTATTTGGCATCATAGTTCTTGCCATGGAAAGTACACCCGGCTCATGCTTTAAATCATTCTGAAAACCATTCTGTGTAAACTCACCCTTAATGCTGTAGCCCGGGCCACCCATACCTGTGCCGTCCGGATCTCCTCCCTGCAGCATAAAACCGCTGATTACGCGGTGGAAGATTACGCCATCATAAAATCCCTTCTTTACCAGGCTGATAAAGTTGTTTACTGTGTTCGGGGCAACCTGTGGATACAGCTCTGCCTTGATCACACTGCCATTTTCCATCTCAATAGTAACTACTGGATTCTGTGCCATTTTAATAACCAAACCTTTCTGTCTGCCTGCACGAACAAAACGCGCAGATTTTTGTGTTTAAGCTGAAAAAGACATAACAGCGAACTGTTATGTCTTTTGCTTTTAATCTCACTACCTAATACGATATTTCATTTATTAAAAAAGAATAGGTACATGGTATAATTGAAATTAATCGCGGCGGCTTGTTTCAATTACAGCTTTGTAACGTTAACAGCCTGCGGTCCCTTAGCTCCGTCGATTACATCGAACTCTACAGAAGCGCCCTCGTCCAGAGACTTGAAGCCTTCCATGTTCAGTCCGGAGTAGTGTACGAATACATCCTTACCAGACTCATCAGAAATAAAACCATAACCCTTCTGATTATTGAACCACTTAACTGTACCCTTCATGGTGATACCTCCAAAAAATAAATTGCAGCGTTGCAGCTTCTGCTATCGCGCCAACACGGTTAGCATAACACATTGACCAAACATTGTCAATGAAATCCTAAAAAAATAATGAAGTATAAACAGCTTATATTGACACTGTTTTTCATCTTTGATATAGTTAAATTTATACGCTTCTGTACTGAATATTGAAGCAATTAAGGAGGAATTATGAGTTTCTTATCTATCATCGCAGCGGCCTCTACTGCCGCTGAATCTGCTGCTGAAAGCATAGCCGAAACGGTTGCTGAAACTGCTGCTGAGGGTGGAGCCGTCACATCTATGGTGCCAGAGGATTTTGCCTTTGACTATTCCATGCGTGTGCCAGTTCTGTCAATCATTTTAATGGTGATCGCACTTGCTGTTATGATTGCTGTTCCAGTGTATCTGATCATCCGTATGAAAAACCGTTTCCGTTTTGATGTGTATGCATTGACTTTTGGACTTCTTGCTTACATGGTCGGCGTTGGCATCATTCCTACTGTCATTGAGCTTTTAGCTGCACAAATTACACCTGTTAAGGAGTTTTTATCATCCAACACAGTTGCGGCAGATGTTATGCACGTCACATTTTTAATCGTATTTAGTTTTTTGGCAATATTTGTATGCTCACGCTTCTCTATGCGCCACTCAATGCGAAAAAATATGAATCCTGAGGAAGCAAACTTACCAGAAAACAAAAATAATGCATTTGCAAGCTCTGTGCTTCTTGGCTTAGGTGTTGGACTTCTTCCAATCGTGACACAGGGTCTTTCCTATGTGATGAGCTATCTTTCCGCTGCCATCTCAATCAATCAGGGACAGCTTATTTCTAGTGTTTCCTCTATGCTGGCTGAGGGTATGGAGCCTTCTGAGATTCAAAATGGACTTAATTCTATGGCTGAATTTATCCAGACACCATCACTGGAATTTCTGTTTTTAGGAACTGATCTTGTATTCCAGCTGCTCACCTTCCTTGGCGTTGCTGTTTTAATTGGCATTTTCCTAAATCGCAAGGCAAAGACAAGTATGTTCAAGGCTGTCTGCGTTCAGCTAATTTTCGGAATCTTCTTTGCAGTACGTGCAACCGGAGTCATCGAAAGCGTTGCTGTCTGCGAGATTATCTACATTGTTATTGCTGCACTCTCCCTTGCTGCTGCATGGACAGAATTAAAAACCTATATGCCAGATGATCTTGAAAAATTCCTTGGCAAGCCAGATCCAACCAGAAAAAATGGCGGTCCAAAAAATCAGCCACCGCACAAGATTGCCCTAAAAAATTTGGTATTTCAAATGGCCAAAATGGATAATTCAATTTAAAATCCATCAAAAAATGTACTGATGATACATAAAAACACAACAGCATTTTTTATTATCGCTTAACTTCTTCAAATACAGTAACCTGATCTGGCACCTCTGACAGCTGCACTAAATAAAACAAAACAGCACTTAGCATCATACCGCACACAGCATCTACTACAGAATGCTGATCTATCACAACAGTGGAAATACAAATAAAGGTTCCTAGTACTAGCATAGTTGCTTTAAGCTTTCGATAATTCTTTAGCTTTTCCGAATGGAAAAGGACAAACAAAATGCCAATCGTGCTTGAAACATGGATACTAGGACAGACATTTGCCGGCGTATCGGCACTTCTTAATTGGTTAACAATCATGCAGCAAATATTCTTGTCTTCAAGCGGCTGTCGAAGAGAAAGACCATTTGGAAATAGATAATAAATCAGAAGGCAGATTGACATTCCGCCGTAAATAACTTTGCAGCATTTAATATAATCTTCCTTACTTTTTCTTAGAAAAAACAGCACCATCCCCGGCACAAATGCAAACCAGATAACATACGGAATAACAAACCATTCATTAAATGGAATCATATCATCTAACGCACAGTGAATCACATACCTTGGCTCGCAAAATTGCTCTAGCAAAGAGAAAATCGGAAAATAAATACACATATATCCGATGGATATCATCAACGGATATTTTTGAAAAAATACATAGGCGCGTTCATACAATTTTTTCATTCAGACACCTCACTCACATCCCTTTAATGTCTCTTTTGATTACAGCCATTCGTAGTCGCCGCCTGTGATTGCAAGGCTAAGCAGTCGATCCATTTTCTCCACATTTTCGCCCTCTACAATCTCCTGAAGCTCTGCCGTGTCTGTCAATTCTTCCATTGACTCGTCTGGTCCAATCTCCATATCAGCATCCTGCTCACAATACGGGCATGGGATTTTTTTCATTGTCTGCAGCGACAGAAAACGACTCCGACAACATTTGCACTCATAGAATCCGCACTTTGTGGTGCCATCCGGTACATAATACATAGTACTACCTCTTATCCATTCTTATGATTTTCCGTATGTTAAAATAAACTTGTCCATCTCTAACTTGGCCGCTTTACCTGCTGTAAATAGCCAGCCTTGTTATATCCAACAGCCTGCTATCAGATCTCATACGAAAGCACCTGTCATTATAAGTATTCTAACCGTAAATGTCAAGCTACTCGTCAATTAATTACCTTTTATTAGTATCCTTCAATGTTTAGGCTGTGGATATAATGGCACAATTCTTCTGCCATCTCCTCTGCCTCTGGAATACGAAGATGTCCCGGTGTTGCTTTTCCGTTTCGCTGGAATACGCAGTGGGAAATCTTCTTGTCAGCGATATCTAAAACAGCCTGACTTATAGACATATCCCAGCCGATATCATGCTGCAAAAGTGTTGTACAGCAGATAATCCATGCATCTGGATAAGTTTCTCTTAACTTTGCTAAAAACTGTCTATAATGTGTTCTCCAGTTCTTAGCCTTCTCACCTTCATAATCAGTTTTCATATAGTCATCTGGATGTGAATCATTCTGACCAATGGCTACTATTACAATATCTGGCGTATACTTTGAAAAATCCCAATCTTTCACAGTGCCGTAGTCAGGATTATAGCGCATCTTATTCCAAACTTGTTCCATACCAATATAGTCTGGCTCATGATACCAGCCTGTATTATCAAGAAGAGCTACACCGCCCTGAGCGATGTCGTGCAGCTGTGCATCAAGTTTTCGTGCTGCGATCCACGCATAGGAATACCAGCTGTTTGAATACTCTCCGTTATGTTCCGGATCTGATTTTGCGACATAGTCAACTGCCTCTGATACTTCTCCTGCGGAGACAGAATCACCGTACACTTCTATGCGCCGCGGCGGCAATGGCGATGCCTCAAGAAGCTCACATTCATCATCAGTGTTACAATTAATTTCAAAGCCAAGAATCGTCAGCTCATGGCAGGCATCCTGACGCTTAAAGATCGTCACCTCATGAATGTTATCTTGTGTTGTCTGCAGCGGGATTTCTATTGTCGCCTCACCTTCCTCTGGAAGCAGAAGCTTTGTCTGTGCATCACCTTCGGCAACGCCAAGATAGTTATTCCAGTAATTATGCTTATTGCGCACATGAACAAATAATTGTGTGCCCTTAAATTTCATTCTTACAAATGTTCCCGGATATGTCCATACTATAGCAAAAGGATCGCTCAAGTCGATCCTTCCACTATATATGAGACTGCTGTTATTAGGCAGTATCTTCATATTTTATTTTCCTCACATCACACACTGCAGACTCAAAGCTTCATGGCAAGTCTGCATCAATCTTATTTTTATTATGCATTTCTAATTGCTTCCATCAGCTCATCAAGCTTCTTTGCAGAATCCTCAAGGCTAGTGCCCTTAATACCTGCATAGAACTTAATCTTTGGCTCTGTTCCAGACGGACGAACACAGAACCATGCATCATTCTCAAGCTCGAAGTAAAGTACATTTGACTTTGGCAATCCTGTCGGTGTAGTCTCGCCAGTTGCAAGATCGGTGATGACATCGTTCTTGTAATCACGCAGGCGCAGTACCTTATATGCACCAACCTGCTTTGGTGTGTTCTTGCGGTATGCGTCCATCATATCCTGCATCTTCTTTGCACCATCTGCACCCTTGAAGGTCATGGTGAACAGATCTTCCTTGTAGTAACCATACTTGTTGTAGATGTTTAACATCTGATCCCACAGTGTGATGCCCTGAGTCTTGTAGTAAGCAGCAGCCTCACAAAGTGCCATAACAGCAACAACAGCATCCTTATCTCTTGCATGTGTTCCAACAAGGCAGCCATAGCTCTCCTCGAAGCCAAATACATACTCGTTGCTTCCAGTCTGCTCAAAGAACTTGATCTGCTCTCCAATATACTTAAATCCAGTCAGGCACTCGATAAACTTCATGCCGTATTCCTTTGCTACAGCCTGAGCCATGTTAGAGGATACGATTGTTGTAACAAGTGCACCGTTATCCGGCAGAATGCCAAGTGCCTTCTTCTGTGACATCTCGTACTCACAGATTAACATTCCAGACATATTTCCTGTAAATACCTTGTACTCGCCAGTCTTTGTATCCTTTGCATATACACCAAGACGGTCTGCATCTGGATCGGTTGCCAGGACAAGATCTGCGTCAACCTTCTTTGCCAGATCAAGTGCAAGTGCAAATGCCTTCTTATCCTCTGGGTTTGGATAGGATACTGTTGGGAAATTGCCATCTGGCAGCTCCTGCTCTGGAACAACAGTTACCTGCTCGAAGCCAAGCTCCTTTAATACACGGCGAACCGGTACATTTCCCGTTCCATGAAGTGGTGTATAAACGATCTTTAAGGAAGATGCCATCTCCTTGATTGCCTCTGGATGAAGAACAAGCTTCTTTAATGCTTCCATGTACTTGTCATCGATCTCTTTTCCGATTACCTCATAGAGTCCTGCAGCCTTTGCTTCCTCTGTAGTCATCTTCTTGATCTCTGCATAATCCTTAATTGCATTTACTTCGCCAATGATCTGTGCATCCTTAGGAGCTGTAATCTGTGCGCCATCCTCCCAGTATACCTTGTATCCATTATATTCCGGCGGATTGTGGCTGGCTGTTACAACGATACCTGCTGTGCATCCAAGTGTACGAAGTGCAAAGGACAGCTCTGGTGTTGGACGCAGACTATCAAAAATATATGCCTTAATTCCATTTGCAGCTAATACACATGCAGCAGTATCCGCAAACTCAGGAGACATACGGCGAGAGTCAAATGCAATTGCAACGCCCTTTGCTGCAGCACCCTGCTTGTTGATAAAGTTTGCAAGACCCTGTGTAGCCTTTCCTACAGTGTAGAAGTTCATACGGTTTGTACCTGCACCGATTACACCGCGCAGACCACCTGTACCAAACTCCAGCTCTCTATAAAAACGATCAAAGATCTCATCCTCATTGCCCTCAAGTGACTTTAACTCTGACTTTGTGGCATCATCAAAGATTGGGGATGTACACCAGTACTCATAATTTTTCTTAACATTCTCGTCCATGTTTTTCTTGTCCTTTCTAGATTAACTTCTCGAATGCGCTGTGGCTCAGCACAGTCTTCGTCACAAGGTTACATGTCGTTCATGAAACAATCAGTGCTACCAGATAGAACGGCCGCACGATATCCTTTGCATCTGTTACTGTGATCTCAATCCTGTGAACCTTCTTTTCTGCATGATGCAGAAGTGGTTCTAAATAAAGGCAGTCACCCCAGTCCTCTGTGAAATTTCCATCCAAAATCACCGCATGTGCCTCATCGCCGTCAATTACTGCCTTGGCCTTTGGTACCGGCTGCTGTACCGATTTACGGTACTGAACAGCCAGACAGCTGCATTCGATCTCAAAACTAATTTTATCATTTGTATGCGCTGCTGTCCATCCATTTTTAAAAATATCAAGCATTCCTTTTTTCTCAATTGGATCAACCAAAAAGCCATCCAGAATAGCTTCGTTATCCTGAATCTGAATCAAGCGGCTATGCTCGTAAGCATTTTCTGTGAGTGGTGCTGGAAGCAATACTGATGCCTCTGTCTTTGTGCTTTTGCCTTCGATATTTTCGCCCGCAATCGTTTCTTCTTCCATCTCTGCCTTTATGGAATCAAGAAGCTTGCAGATTTCATCTGCAACGAGGCGGTGTCCCTTATCGTTTGGATGCAAATTATCAGGCGTGATATCAGCACGCACGATCTTACCGCTTTCCACATCAGGATAAACAGTGTCCTTAATGCTGACATGTGGGATACCATAGTGATCTGCAATACGGTTATGATAATTCTGAGCATTCTTTCCTGTATCGTAGAACACATTGTTTAACACAACTACTGCAGGATCAGACGGTGCCGCAAGCAGACGACGAAGCATTCCCTCGTAAGTCTCCTCAAAAAACTCATTTGCATCATCATTAACTGAAAAGTCAACCGTCACAATATCAGGACGATAGCATAGTACATCCTTCCATGCACGCGCACCGCCATAATGAGAAGTTGTGCCGCCAATTCCACCATTTACAAAGGAAAATGCCGCATTTGGAAATGATTTTTTCCACCACTCATAGACTAAATACGCATAGCATGTCTTTGGTGTTGACGATAGACTTCCCTGCGTGATAGAACCACCTAAAAAACCGATCACGAGAGATTCACCGTTTACAGCTCGCTTCATCAGATTTTTTAATCGTGTCATATTGTCCATATCCTAATTTTTTCCTTCTTTACTCTTCTTCTTTGCACTTATTGATGTATTCTAAGTTTTTTCTGATCAAATCACATCGCTGCTGTACGCAAAGAACGCTTCTGCCTGGATCAGATGGAGTTGAGAATACATAATCTATAAGTTTATCTACTGTTGTAGATGCCACATGAAGTCTTGTATCACTTGCTGCATAATAAATATACACATTTCCATCTTTCTCAATCGCACCGTTTGTGAATACAACGTTTGATACATCGCCGACTCTCTCCCAATCTCTTGGTCCGATTAACATGCCAGATGGCTCTGCGATTACCTTAGATGGGTCATCAAGTGCAGTTGCAAATGCGTAAATAACATAACGAAGACCTGCTGCTGTATTTCTTACACCATGCGCGATATGAATCCATCCGCGGTCTGTCTTGATCGGAACAGCACCCGCACCATTCTTTGCCTCAGTGATTGTGTGATACTTTCTCTTGCTGGTGATGATCTCCTCATCAATAACAGCGTGCTCAATGTCCTCGCAAAGACCAAATCCGATTCCGCCGCCGCTTCCAGTATCAATGAAATCATCCATTGGACGGGTATAGAATGCATACTTGCCATGAATAAACTCTGGATGAAGCACAACATTTCTCTGCTGTGGAGAATGAAGTGTCTTTAAATTGTCCAGACGCTCCCAATGCTTTAAATCCTTTGTACGCACGATTCCTGCTGCTGCAACTGCTGCTGAAAGATCACTTGATTTTGTATCTTTGCTCTCAGAACAAAATACACCATAGATCCAGCCGTCTGCATGCTTTGTCAAACGCATATCATAAACATTTGTCTCTTCCGGACAGATATCATCAAGTAGCACCGGATAATCCCAAAAACGAAAACCGTCTACCGGTGAATCACTCTCTGCAATGCCAAAGAAGGACTTTCTGTCATTTCCCTCAACACGGGCAATCAAATAATATTTTCCATTTAACTCAATAGCACCAGAGTTAAATACGGCATTCACGCCAAGACGCTCCATAAAATACGGGTTAGTCTCTGGATTTACATCATATTTCCACTCAACCGGGATATGCTCTCTTGTCAAAACTGGATCAGTGTAACGATCATAAATACCATTATAAAAATCTGACTTCTGATTCTTCTTTGCAATCAGCTTCTCTACTTTTGCTTTTTCCACATAATACTGTTCATGAAGCTTCATTGTATTATCTCCTCCTGTCTTCTTAACTGCTATTAAAGCCTATTAATCATTTCGAAACACATACGTCCATTGTGATATGGGCATTTCCACGGCTCTACAATTGGCTTTTTGTCTGACGGCTGCTTGTTTTCATCAAGATCCCAGAACCATTCAGAACCTGGGCGTTTATCAACCATGTACGTTTGAATATACTCCCAGATATCCTGCACAGCCTTAAAGTACTCTGTCTTTTCTGGATGCTTCTGATAATAATTCATAAAACCAAGAACAGATTCCGCCTGAACCCACCATACACGCGTTGTGTTATCTACACCTCTCTCACATTCGTTGATTACAGAATGATCTTTATAAGCAATTTTGTAAATCTGCTCTGCTAGTGTATCTGTAATCGGGGAGAGCTTTTCTGTCACAGCCGGATCATTCAAAATCTCCAGTCCTCTGTCAATCAGCCATGATGTCTCTATATCATGACCATATGAATACAGATCAATCAGTGTATTCCAGTTTTTGTCAAAGAACACTTCCTGACGCTTCTTATCTGGATTATATACCTTTTTCGCAAAAATGTCTAATATCCAACGAAGATTTTCTCCTACCCTCTTATCCTTTGTCACACGATACAACTCCGTATAGCCTTCAAATACATGAAGCAGCGTATTCATTGTTTTTCCGCCATGACGCCGTTTTCTGAGAGCTTTTCGTTACTTACTGGCTGGAAATTGCGGTCAAATGCTTCTAAATATCCCTTATCATCCTTGCAGTGTGCCTCAATCACATCATAAATGCTAAATGCAATATTGAGCGCCTCTGTATCACCTGATGCATCATAATAGGAAGAAAGTGCATAAATCGCAAACGCCTGATTATATGTATGCTTCATATCTTCCTCAGGCTTTCCATCAAATGTAACAGACCAATAAACACCGCCGTATGTCTTATCAAGACATGCCTCTTTTAAAAATTCATATGCATGCTTTGCATAAGAAAGAAGCTCTGGACGCTTTTGGTTCAAATACGCATTTGCAAAAAACCAAAGAATACGATTATTTAAAATACATCCCTTGACAGCCTTTTTGTCCACATTTAAATCTATATCCATGTAACCGTAAAATCCGCCGTACTCATCATCTTTAAGACTTTCCCAAAATGGCAGGATGACTTTATCAAGATGATCCTGTATCTGCTGTTTCATTTTATATGTTTCCTGCATGACACGCTGCCTCCTGTTTGCCTTTTATCTTCTTCCGATCTCAGTGTCAGACTCTGTTAAATGACTGTGTGTCTTAATATAATCTACAATCTCATCAACTGTTGTGAAGGCAAGTCCTACATAGCTGTCTGCACATCCATAGTAAACAGCAATCTTACCAGAAACACTGTCATGGATCGTTGCACATGGGAATGTTACATTCGGAACAAATCCTCTCTCCTCATACCACTCTTCTGGTGTCAAAAGGAAGTTCTCACAGCGATACTTTACGATAGACGGATTGTCAATATCTAGGATTGCGCCGCCAATGCTGTACACATAGCCATTGCATGTACCAGAAACACCATGATAGAATAACAACCATCCTTCAGATGTTTCAATCGGAGCTGCTCCTCCGCCAATCTTTACACTTTCCCACCATTCACTGCTGCGTCCCATAACATGACGATGCTTACCCCAGTAAACCATATCTGGACTCTCTGAAAGGAAGATATCACCGAATGGTGTATGTCCGCTGTCACTTGGTCTTGAGAGCATCATGAAGTTTCCATTAACCCTTCTTGGGAAGAGAACAGCATTGCGGTTAAATGGAATAAATGGATTTTCAAGACGAACAAATGTCTTAAAATCAGTTGTCTTTGCCATTCCAATAGAAGCACCGTAGAAGTCCTGACACCAAATGATATAATATGTATCCTCAACCTTTACAAGACGAGGATCGTATGCATAGATCGGCATAAACGGATTTCCATCCTCATCTACAAATGGGATTTTATTTGAATCAAACTCCCAGTGAATTGCATCCTTGCTTCTGCCTAAATAAATATATGGGATACCGTTTGTCTGTTCGCCACGGAATACACCTATAAATCCATCCTCAAATGGCATTACCGCACTGTTGAATATTCTTGCAACGCCCTCGATTGGATTTCTTCCAATGATCGGATTTTCACTATATCTCCAGATCGGAGCCCCTTTTAACCCTTCTGGCTTCTCCTGCCATGGTACGTTCTTTACTTCTGGACTAATCATTTTAACTTTGCTCATATTTCCCTCATTTCTGCGCACGTACAAAGCCGCGCACCTTATATATTTGTTTTTCGTTAAAGTTTTTAGGTAAAACTGCGGTCATTAACCCTTTACTGAACCTGCAGCAAGCCCACCGTAAATCTGCTTCTGACAAAGAATAAAGATAATCAATGCCGGAAGAAGTGTAATGATGACACCTGCACAGATGTAGTTATACTGATTTCCAAGAGGACCTGTAAACTTGTAAAGTGAAGTTGCAACTGTTACAAGACGTGACTTATCCTGCAGATATAAGTTTGCCATGTAATACTCATTATAAGTACCAACACCCTTTAAGATCATAACGGTGACAATTGCCGGCTTTAACAGCGGAAGTAAGATCTTAAAAAATACACCAAAATATGTACATCCATCCATGATAGCTGATTCATCCAGTGAATTTGGAAGATTCTCAAAGAACTGAATAAAGATTGTTACGGAAATAATATCAGTTCCGCAAAGAAGAATGATATAACCTGGGATTGAATTGATCAAATGCATGTTGTACATGATCTTGTAAACAGTAACCTGCATTGCAATACCAGGAAGAAGGCTGGCAAATAAGAACAGATTTTTAATTATGCCTCTGCCTGGGAAGGTGAAACGATTTAAGATGTAGGCAAGCATGGCACCAAACATGATTGAGAAGAACAATACAACAACAAGAATGATCAAGCTGTTTAGGAATGCCACTCCCATGTTTGCCTTTTGAAATGCTTCTGTAAAGTTTTTAAAATAAAATTTTTCAGGGAGCGTCATAACATTAGTTGACGCATATTCCTCCGGTGTCTTAAAGGCGGTGATCACACAGCTGGCAACCGGCAGCACGGCAATAAAACCTGCCAGAATCAGCGAAAAATATTTAATAAACATCCACAGATATTTCGCAATACGATTTTTTGCAGTCATGTCAATTCCTCCTTATTTGATACCCTGTTTTCTAAGCTGTTTTTGTATTTTACGATTTCTTCTCTCTTCTCTCGCCTCTTCATCAATCAGCTTCATTATTACCTGCTGGAAGATCGTTACAATAAAGATCAGACCCATCAATACAACTGCCATAGCTGCTGCCAGACCAATCTTGCCTTTCTCATGTGCTAAGCTGTTCATCATAACGAAATATGTTGCTGTTCCGAAGGTACCGCCTGTGATAACGTATGGCGGCTCGAATGCACTTAATGAACCTGAAATAGAAAGAATCATATTTAATACGATAACAGACTTAATACTTGGAAGCATGATATAGCGGAATTTAGGCCATGCATTTGCACCATCAATTGAAGCTGCCTCATAAAGACATGGATCAACAGACATCATTGCACCAAGAAAAAGTACCATATTTTGTCCCATGTAACGCCATACAGATGTTGCCGCAAGGGACGCATTGTTGATTCTTGTATCTTTTAACCAGTATGGAAGATTCTCTGGATTTAATCCGATACATGACAAAACAGTATCGAGTACGAAGCCTCTTGTGTAGAAAAATTTGAAAATAAATCCAATTGCGATACCACTAATCAGATATGGGAAGAAGATAAGTCCCTTAAATAAAGAGCTTCCTCTTACCTTGAAGCACAGAATTGTTGCAAAATACAATGCCATTGCCAGCTGAATAAATGATGCCACGATATAATATCCAGCTAGCTTTAATGAGTTAAAACAGTCATCTCTTGTAAATACATCAATATAATTTTTAAATCCCACATATGTATTGTTTTTGCTGTCGTAAGATTTCATCTTATATAAACTAAATTCAAACATTTTGGCAAACGGAACATATGAAAAAACAAGAAGCAACAGCACAGGCACAATCATAAATGATACAATTACCAGCCATTGCTGAACCTTTCTGCTTTTAAACCACTGTCCAAATGTTTTCTTTGTTTTCATACTTGTAGCGGAAGCAGCCATTGCATTTCCTCCTTCTTAAAAACGCACCCTTTTATCATATACGGCACACCTGAAAACTCAGATGTGCCGTTTGTGTAAGGTTTGCACCCTATTTTTTACTTTTTCTTTCTAAAACTAACTTTATTACTCAGCAGCTACGCCAGATCCGTATACATATGGTGCAGGAGTAATATCATACTCTTCCTGAGCATCTGTCCAAGCCTGATTCCACTCATCTGCGATCTCTTCCATAGTCTTGTCACCATTAAGCGCATGCTCAAGAACATCCTGTACATGTGTATTATCAGCATTCAAGGAAATTTCAGACTCAGTATTGATCTCACCAAACAGATCTTCCTCACCTTCTGGTGCCGGATTATCTACTACAAGCTCTACGCCATCAAATGCAGCAAGTACATCTGGGTACTCATTGCCTACACAGATCGGGATACCGCCCTGATCATATGAGAAGTTGGATTCTTCGGTCAGCCACTTTACATAGATCATGGAAGCTAACTGATTGTCATAATCAGAATGAACATTGATACCATAGCAATAGTCAGGACCTGCTGATGCATACTGCTTGCCGTCTACTGTGATCGGGAATGGCATATATCCGATATCATCTGCATTATCGCCTGCCTCCTGCATCTGAACAACTGCCCAGGAACCAAGAACCATGCAGCCGATCTCGCCATTGTTGATCATACCCTTGCAGCCTTCCCAGTCTGTTGTTGTCGGGTCATCCTCAACAAGCTCCTGTGAAACTGCCTGATATAAAATGTTGTAAACTGCAAATGGACCAGTCTCATCACCATTATCTGCGAATGGATTCTCACCATGTACCATACCGTAATTCATAAAGTCAGGATCACCTGTTGCACATCCGCCGATATAAGCATCCCATGCACCCATGGTCCAGCCTGCTGCAAAGTTAGTGTACAGCGGAATTGCATCTGTGTTATCCTTAATTTTCTGCAGTGCTTCAATAAATTCAGTTGGTGTCTTTGGAAGCTCTGTAACTCCTGCTTCCTCAAATACCTTCTTATTATATACGATACCCTGTGCATTACCGGTAGAAGGAATTCCATAAACATTTCCACTATAAGCGAAATTATTTAACAGAACATAATTCTCATCAAGAGTTTTCTTATCACCATAGCTGATGAATTCATCTTCCAGCTCATTCTTCTGAAGATTTGTTGGGATACCACAGATATCGCCCCAATCATCTGTTGTCAGACGAAGCTTAATGTCCTCTGCATAATCAGTAACAGCCTCGTACTCAATCGTAATGTTTGGATAAGACTCATTGAACTTCTTGATATAATCCTGGAAAATGGTGTCTACAATATCAGTTCTGTGTGTTAAAACCTTGATTGAAGCAGTCAGATCGGTGTAATCCTCACCAAGCTTAATGGAATCGATTGTTGGCAGCTCATTTGCCTCATCTGCAAATGCAAAAGTTCCCATAGATGCTGTCATTGCTCCTGCTAACATAAGTGCAGTCATTTTTCTTACTCTCATAAATTTACCTCCGTTTTATTAAGTTAATTTAACTTAATTTCTATGGTCTTATAATAGCATGTGTTTTTGCATTTTGCATCATTTAATCTTGTTTTTTATATAAGAATCTTGTAATTTTTTTCAAAAATAGCATAATAACCCTAATCAGTTTTATTCACTCATTATGGATTTTCACAATCAAAGTTTTATTTTTATTTACAGATACAATTTTTGCTATTGTTTGTCGATTGCTGTTTTATTTTATATTTTCCTTATTTTTTAGTTAATTTAATCTTTTTTATTTATTATTAAATTTAATCTTTTTTTTCATGTTAAAACTATTGTTTTTTTAGTAAAAAGTGTTTATACTGTGATCTGGGATAAAAAATATATGATTCTTGCTAATTATCAAACAATGCTGCATTCGCATATTTTTATAAATAGTTATATCTTTGTATAGAAAGGGGTATTTTAACATGGTCAGCACTACTGCAAATTTTTTATCTAATTTTTTGTCAGGCATGACTTCTGCATCAAAAGTTTCCGTATCAGCGATGCGACGTTTAATCGAACATGCCAATCCACTCATTACCCCTCTCTTTGATCCTGAGCCGCCGCTTTCTCTTCCTGCAGCGCTCTCACTCTCAGATATCCGCATTTTTGATGCTAACTTTGCACCGACTGACGGCTATTGTCTTCTCCTCATCACAGAAGGACGAGGTTTTTTAGAGTTCACCAAAAATACCGCACAGAATATAACTAAGGATGACACTGATCATAATAATTTCGACCATTATTCTTTAAAAAAATACTCCCTGTTTTTCTTTCCGCTCTCGAAGCGCTGGCGTCTATACCTAGAAAATGCACCGTGGAAGTTTTATCTATTCTTTCTTTCAGGATCATCTATTTCTTATTATAATAAACTATTCTCCGATTCAGCTAAAGAGCCTTTTGTAATTTCTGGTTCTTCTATGCTGCCTGTACAGCTTTCTCATCTGTATGATGCTCTTTCAGACTGCAAGAATGATCCACTTTGGCTAGACGAACAGCTTACCAGCCTTTTATGCTTAACTATAAAAGAGGCTCGCTGCCATGCGCAGTCGAGCCTCCCATATATGATTCCTTCTTATTTAATTTCTATTCGTAATTCGTTTCATAAAAATTTTGCCAAACCTTTTTCGCTGGCAGAATTAGAAACGCAATACAAAATCAGTCGTTTCCGTATTGCCCATGAATTTACAGCAACGTTTGGGCAGTCACCAATTGCCTACCTAAATTGTCTTCGCCTACAAAAAGCATGTGAGCTTTTAACGTGTGGTGATGACCGTATAGGGGAAATCAGCACAGCCGTCGGATTCGAAAATGTGAATCACTTTATTAATCTGTTTCGCAGACAATACGGTATGACACCTGGTACATATAGAAAACACTACCAGCAACACATTACTTCTGAGCGTCGATCTGCTTCTGAGCTTCCTCGCGAATGGTCTCCCAACCAGCCTTCTCAAGCTCTTCATTAATGGTTTCTACCATTTCTCTAGGCTCTCTTGCGCCAGTAAACAGTTCTGAATAGTACTTCTCATATACGGCACGGCAGTTTGCAAGCTCTGTCTCGATCTCAGAGGTATCAAGGTTGAAACCGATCATAACAGATGGTTTTGCATTCTCGTTTAACTCTTTTACTTCATCCCACTGATTAAAATCAACATCATCAGTCTGGGTTACGTTAAAGAAAGTACCCTGTGTATATCCAGCCATCTTCCAATCTGTGCTAAGGCGATGTACCTTATTATCCTCAGTGTACTCGAAATCAACGCCTTCTGCACCATAGTAGAACCAGTCACGTACCTTAGAATCAGTATTAACAAGATTTAACAGCTCAAGTGCCTTATCTGGATGTTCACATCCGGAGTAGATACCATTGATAGAACCACGAACAGTTGTATTGGATACAACAGTATCGCCGTACTGAACTGCTGTACAGTTTTCAACACCATTGTTTGGTCCCCATGTTGTCTTTGCAGCGCCACTCCAGCCCTGTGCTGCGAAGAATGTTGCATACTTACTGGAATCATCTGCTGTCGGAGCATCTCCATTGATGATGCCTTCCTGATACATCTGGTGAATAATATCCAGCTTAGAAAGAAGTTCTTCATCATTTAATGGATTTACAACAGTCATAGTCTCATCATCATACTTTACGCCGATTGCCGGAAGACCAGAACTTAAATCATCATAAGATAAATTCAGCAGGAAGTTTGCACCGTTCTTGGACATGAAGTACGGAGATCCGCCCTCACCTTCCTTAATTGTCTTTAATGCTGTGTAAAGAGACTCAAAATCAGTTACCTTCTCAACATCGATCTCATACTTATCTGCAATATCCTGATCCCATACAAAGAACTCGGAAAGGGAGCTGTCCTTGTAGGTTGGTACTCCGTAAACTTTACCACCAATTTCTACTGCATTCCAGTAATCCTCTGGAATCATCTTATACAGCTCTGGTGCATTCTCTTCAAGCATATCTGTGATATCAAGAAGTACGCCTGTGCTTACCTCTGAGCCATAACGGTTCTGATCGGTAAACAGGATATCAAAATACTCACCTGAGTTTGTGATAACGTTTCTTCTGTTATCCCAGTCGCCCCACGGTACAATTTCCATCTCTACATTCACACCGATCTTCTCTTCCAGATATGGATTAATCTGATCAAGCCACTCGTCATAGGTCTTCGGCATTCCGCCGCCAACCTGAATCCACTTTAAAGTTACCGGATCCTCTGCAGCGTTTGCACTTACCACGCCTGCCATCATTCCAGTTGTCATAGCAACGGAAAGTCCGAGTGTTAAAATCTGTCTCTTTTTCATTATTGTTTCCTCCTTAAAATTGAAATATATTAAAATATTTTTTATCGTCAACTGAAAATGTTTCAGTATGATTCTCTTACATTATCCCTTTACTGCACCTACTGTAAGACCAGAAATGAAGTATCTCTGGAAGAATGGATAGCAGCATGCGATTGGAATGATGATGATAATAGCCATCGCCATTCGTGCACCTTCCTTTGGCATTGAGTTCATATACTGTGCTGTACTAAGTCCAAGGGATGGATTATTTGCCATAACCTCGATATTTCTCTGTACGTGATCAAGCAATGCCTGTAAGGAATACAGATTTGTATTGCTGATGTACAAGGAAGACTGGAACCAATCATTCCAATAACCAAAGGTTAAGAACAATGCGATAGTTGCCATAAGCGGCTTTGATAACGGAAGTGCAATCTTTCCAAAAATCTGAAACTGCGTCGCACCATCAATCTGTGCTGATTCAATAACTGATTCCGGAATGTTCGTCTTAAAGAACGTCTTACATACTACAACATTAAATGAAGAAACACAAAGCGGTAAAATCAGCGACCAGATGCTGTTCTTCAAATTTAAAAAGCTGTGTATTTACAACGTAAGATGAAATCATACCACCATTGAAAATCATCGGGATGAATACAACCATTGTAAAAAAGCCATTCAGCTTATAGTTGCTTCTTGAAAGCACATATCCCATCAGCATTGTCAAAATAACACCAAGTGTCGTACCAACTGCTGTAACCAAAACAGAAACACCAAGTGCTCTAAGGATCATTTCACCCTCTCTGAACAAAAACTTGTATGCATCAAGTGAGTAAGATTCAGGAATAAACTGATATCCATTCATCTTAATTGACTGTTCTGAGGTGATCGAAATGATAAAGATAAACACGACCGGAATAATACAAGTCAGTGCCAGAATCACAAACAAAATATTAAAAACAACATTCGTTGACTTTTTAATTTGGTTTAAATTAGAAGAATCTGCCAAATCAAGATCTTTTTTATTTTTTGCCATTTTCGTACCTCCATCAAATAATCGCACTATCTTCATCGAACTTCTTAACAATTGCATTGGCAAGAATGATGGTGATACAACATGCAACAGATTGGAAGAATGCTGCAGCAGATGTCATTCCAATTGTGGAAGAGCGCAGTGCATTGTATATATATGTGTCGATGGTTGCTGTTGTCTTAAAGATTGAACCACTCGCTCCCTGTGAAAGCTGATAGAACAATCCAAAGTCAGAGTAGAAAATCTTACCAACATTCAAAATGAACATCATAATAATGACATTCTTCAAACAAGGCAGTGTAATGTGAAATACCTGCTGTCTCTTATTTGCACCATCCATAACGGCTGCTTCATAAAGAGTTGTATCAATACCAGAGATACTAGACAGATAAATAACCATATTGTATCCTGTTGATTTCCACAAATACATAAAAGTCAAAATAGCCGGCCATGCGCCTGCAGTCATGTACCACTGAATCGGCTGCTGTCCGCTGTTTCTTAACATGTTGTTAATCAAACCGTTGTTCTGATTTAAAAAGGCATCCAAAAAGTATGAAGCTACAACCCATGACATGAAGTACGGGAAAAACATCATTGTCTGATATACCTTTGACGCTCTCTTATTGCGCATCAGGCTGATCATAATTGCAAGTCCTACAGAAACGACCATACCAAGTACAATAAATACAAGATTGTATAAAATCGTATTTCGCAGAATTACGAACAAATCATTTGATTTAATTAAGAACATAAAGTTCTTAACACCAGCCCACTCACTGTGAATCAAATTGTAGATGAAGCTCTTTCCACCAATAACCTTGTAATTTTTGAATGCAATAATCAAGCCAAACATCGGCAAGAAACAAAACAAAATGTACCAGATCGTGGTAGGCAGCGCCATGATTGTTAACTCGGTATCATTTTTCGTCCAGTGAGTTTTTTTCC
>ENA-OPYX01000073-OPYX01000073.1-human-gut-metagenome-genome-assembly--contig:-NODE-73-length-52778-cov-3.965072_pt1 | contig 52778 bp, 46 predicted proteins | sample MGYA00242639_ERZ504486 | MGnify/ENA primary metagenome ERZ504486 (study PRJEB26092, sample SAMD00036296) | human gut metagenome | host: Homo sapiens | study: EMG produced TPA metagenomics assembly of... | reverse complement strand
ACAAAAAAGATATCATTTCCGATGTACCATAACTTACATAGGAAACAATATCTTTTTATGAAAAACTTCCGGATGCCACTCCGGTTTTATTCATGGTGTAGCACGCGAGGCGCGCATGGGAATTTAGCTCAAAGTTGCCCTGCCCACGTTCCCCCGTCTGATCCCGCGCTCCTGCCCCGGTTTCTTGGCGTCCGCGTAGCCGATAAATAAGAAAACTCAAGAATTTTCCCCTTTCAGCGCCTGCGTAATCCCCTTCACCGAAGAAGCATACTCCATCGGCGCCATCCCCGTAGCTTTCTTAAACTGCTTCGAAAAATAAGGCAGCGAACTATAAGACAAAAACCCTGCGATCTCCGTCAGATTTTTCCGTCCGTCCCGGATCATATCCTTTGCCCGCTGAATCTTCAGTCCGTTAAAATATTCCATCGGACCACATCCCTTCTCCTTCTGAAATAGTTTCTGAATCGAAGAACGGCTCAGTGAAAAATGTTCACACAGTTGATCCAGCGAAAGCTGTTCGCAGATATGAAACTCCATAAACTCTGTGATTTCTTGTAAACGCTTCTCCCGTGTTCCGAAAGCTCTACCGGACTCACGAACGTCCCCGTGATCCGCCGGCGCGGAAAAACATCAGGCGTTGCATTATTTTGAAGTACTGTGACAAGAAAAAGCTCCAGATACAGCAGAATCATCTGCTGGGAACCAATCGGTGCATCCGCCCGAAGCTTGACCTGTTCCACGGAAGGAATATTCATCGGTGTGGATAATACTTTCCGGGCGGTGTCGAGAATGTGGGAAATCAACGTCCGTTCCTCCATATTTAATGTCATCTTTTTTCCACGGAATTCACCCATTGCCGGAGAATGACTGACAAAAGAGACAGCAACAAGATTTGGTGAAGAATTTCCGACTGAGCGGATCGCATGAAACTCATTTGGTTCATGGAAAATAATATCTCCGGCGTGAAGTGTAAACTGATGTTCTCCGCCCTGAACGATCACACTGCCTTTATCAACATACATAAATTCCCAGAAATCATGGGATTCCCCACGGAATACAAAATCCCGCATATATTCAAAATAATGAATCGTGATGATCGAATCAATCACAATCTCGCGTTTCAGCTTTGTTTCAATATAAGTCATAAGTGAACACATCCCTCCGAATACCCCTATTTTACCAGAGAACAGGGTAATCCACAACAAAAGGATCGGCCTGATTTCGTGCAAAATAAGCGCTTTATTATGGTAAAACGCTAAAAAGCATACGCAATCAGACAATAAGAGTACACAATAAGACAACTCAAAAACGAAAAAACTGGTTATAATGAATAAAACAAAAACAACTGTCTGAGGGACAAGGACGAACAGTTGACAAAGGAAAAAAATTAAAGAGGCAAACACCTATGATGATAATTGAAAGAGGAAATACGAAAGTCTGTTTCTGTCAGGAGACTCTGGCGGTGACGGTAGAAAAGGATCAGACCCGCTGGGAATGGGCGGATGGCTTTCAGCCGAAACTGATCTGTAAAGAAGGAAGCTTTTCTTTTCTGGATGCAGTAACCATCACCCATGAAACCTATACTATGGGTGTCGGCATCGGAATCCGAAGCTGTTTTGAGGGATTTGAAAAAGACGGCGTGACTTATCCGTATGCTTTTGAGACACTGATCTGGATGGAAGATACCACAGAACAGGTATATTTCGAATGGGTTCCGTTAAAAGAAGAAGGGCTTCAGGTTGAAAAAGTACTCTGGCCGGGTCAGATGGCTTTTGAAGAAAAGAAAGACAGCTGGTATACGCTGCTGACACATCAGCAGGGTATTCTGATTCCGAATGACTGGGAGATACCGTTGTCTGCGATTCCGTTTGCAGGATTCTTTGAAACAGCAGGCGGATATATGCCATGGTTCGGTCAGGTAAAAGACAGACAGGGGTATATCGCAATCTGCACCACACCGTGGAATGCAGGATACTATGCCGAGCATCCGGCAGGCGGTCCATACACCCACGTTGGCGTATACTTTGAACCGAGTCTCGGAAAGATGGATTATCGCAGAGTGATGCGATATACTTTCCTGGATGACTGTGATTACAATGATCTGTGTAAAGAATATCGGTCTTATGTAAACGAACAGGGAAGATTAAGAACGCTGGAAGAAAAAGCGGCAAGAAATCCTTCCGTCAACGATCTGATCGGATGTGCTTTCGTTCACAAGGGAATCAAAACCCAGGTGCAACACAACTCCGATTTCTTTGACCCGGAGAATCCGGAAAAGAACAATCATCTGACAACTTTTGCACAACGTACAAAAGAAATCAGAGAACTTCATAAGCAGGGAGTGGAAAAGCTGTATCTTCATCTGGATGGCTGGGCACAGCCGGGATATGACAACCAACATCCTGATTACCTGCCGGCGTGTAAAGAGGCCGGTGGCTGGAAAGATATGAAAGAACTGGCAGATACCATGCACGAATGTGGTTATATGTTTGGTATCCATGATCAGTACAGAGATTTTTATAAAGCTGCTCCAAGTTTTGATGAAAATTATGCCTGCAGATTACCGGATGGAAGTATTCCGGAGCACCAGAGATGGGCGGGAGGTCCACAGTCATATCTGTGTGCAACACAGGCACCGTATTATGTGAAGCGCAATTTTACCGAGATCAAAAAACACGGAATCCGGCTGGATGGTGCTTATCTGGATGTATTCACCTGTAACGAAGGAGATGAATGTGACAATCCGGAACATCGCATGACACGGAGAGAATGTTATGAATTCAGAGGAAGATGCTTTGAGTATCTGCTCTCCCAGGGTATCCTGCCAAGTTCGGAAGAAGTAAGCGACTGGGCAGTCCCGAGTCTGGTTTTCTGTCATTACGCACCGTATGATTTTATGATGAAAAAACCGGGAACACCGAAAGAAGGAGTTCCGGTACCGTTATATAATCTGGTATATCATGACTGTGTGATTCAGCCATGGATGATGGATAAAGTAAGTGAAGCGGAAGATTACATGCTGTACGCTCTGTTAAATGGCGGCGCACCCTATCTGATCCGTGACGCGGCTTATCCGAATATCGACGGAGCTTTTGACGATAACGTAACACTGAGTCGAAAAGAAGAAATCGAACGTAGCAAGGCAGTGACAGAATTACATAAACAGGTGGCAAAATGCGAGATGCTGCATCATGAGATGGTAAATGGAGATTATATGGTACAGGAGACAACGTTCTCCGACGGAACCGGTGTACGGGTGGATTTCAGAAAACAAACGTACCAGATCTTCCATAAATAAAACGATTCAATACGAAAAGACAACGAGAGGGAGCCAAAGCGGGCATGTGTACAGGAAGGCTGTGCATACCCGCTTTTCCCGTATCAGGCTGAGAAAATTATGGCATTTTCAAAAAAAGATGTTATAATGATGCAGAATAAATAGTTAAAACAAATACGTATGTAAGTGGGTAACCCTTTGGGCTAGTACAACGTAAGCACGGAACAGTTACTCATTTTCATAATAGAGTAACCCGACAATGAATATTCCAACAAAGGGAAAAGGAGAGAAAAGTCATGAAAAATATGAAAAAAATTGCAGCACTGGGTATGTCTGCTGTCATGGTAGCAGGTATGATGGCCGGATGCGGAAGCAACAGTGATTCTTCCAGCAGCGACAGCAAGGGAAGTTCCAAATCCGGTGACAAAGTAGAACTGACACTGGGTATCTGGGATGAAAATCAGAGAGATGCCATGCAGAAAATGATCGATGCATATGAAGCAGAAAATGATAACGTATCCATCAGCATCCAGCTGACACCATACAAAGGTGGAGAATACTGGACAAAACTGGAAGCATCTGCAGGCGGCGGAACAGCTCCTGACGTATTCTGGCTGAATGTTCTGCATCTGGATTCTTACGTGGAAGGTGGTATCCTGGATGATCTGTCTGATGCAATCGCATCTTCCGACATCAAAGATAACTTCGCTGAGACTCTGGTAAACAACTATGTTCGTGACGGTAAAAACTACGCAGTACCGAAAGACTTCGATACCAACGCTCTGTGGTACAACAAAGACCTGTTCGATCAGGCTGGTGTGGAATATCCGACCGATGATATGACATACGATGATCTGGTTGCTCTGGCAACTGAACTGAAAGACAAACTGCCGGATGGTGTATATCCGTTCGCCTGCCCGGTTGACTTCCAGACATGGTATTATCAGACTGTATACGCAAACGGCGGCTGGATCCTGAACGATGACGCTACCGAAACAGGATATGGTGATGCAAAAACACAGGAAGGTATCCAGTGCTGGATCGACATGATCGATGCAGGTCTGTCACCAAGTGCCTCTACTCTGTCTGAGACAGGTTCCGATGCCATGTTCGAAGGCGAGCAGATCGCTATGACACTGGCTGGTTCTTACATGGTTCCGGAATACGCTTCCAACAGATACCATCAAAGACAAAATCGACTGCGTAGAAGTTCCTACCTTCAATGGTGTAGAAGACAACTGTATCAACGGTCTGGGATTCGCAGTATATGAAGGATCCAAACAGAAAGAAGAAGCTGAGAAATTTGCAATCTGGATGGGAAGCTCTGAAGCTCAGAAGATCCAGGGCGAAACTGGTGTAGTAATCTCCGCAAGAGAAGATGCACAGCAGTATTTTGCAAAAGCAAATGAGCAGTACAATCTGGCAGCATATACAAACCACTCCGCTGAAGCTTATCCACTGCCGGTATGCGGCAAAGCAGCAGAACTGTATGATATGGAATCTACCTGGTTAACAAAAGCTTACACAGGTGAAATGACACTGGCAGACGCTTGCTCCGGCCTGAAAGAAGAAGCAGACGCTCTGTTAGCAAAGTAATAAAGTAGGTGAAAGAATGGCTGAAGTGAAAGCAAAGGTGAAGGCGCCGAAGAAAAAAGCGTCGAAAAGAGAGAAAAAAGACTGGATTGCCGCATATATCCTGATCGCACCCGTTACCCTGGGTCTGCTGGTATTTTATATCTGGCCATTTATCCAGAATGTCTGGTTCAGTTTTAATGATGTAAACAAATTTAATATGTCTACCTTTGTAGGTCTTGCGAACTACAAAGAAATGATCGGTGACAAAGAAGTATGGAGAACCTTCGGCAATACCCTGAAATACGTTATCGTAACCGTACCGGTAGGGCTGGCGTTATCCACTTTCCTTGCGGCTTTACTGAATGCAAAGATCAAAGGAAAATCCATTTACCGTACCCTGTATTTCCTTCCTTCGGTTACCATGTCTGCAGCTGTGGCCATGGTCTGGAAATGGATCTACAATGAACAGATGGGTATCCTGAACAGCGCTATCAAAGCCATGGGAGGAACCGGTCATAACTGGCTGACTGATTCCAAGACAGCATTGTTTATGATTATGATCGTAGGTCTCTGGATGACGGTTGGTTATAACATGATTATCTTACTGGCAGGTATGCAGGGAATCAACAGTGTGTATTACGAAGCAGCCGCTATCGACGGTGCAAGCGAAATTACTCAGTTTTTTTAAAATCACGGTACCGATGCTGACACCGACAGTCTTCTTCGTTATGATTACATCCATCATCAGTGGTTTCCAGGTTTTTGATACTGTTTACATGATGATCGGCAAAGCAAGTCCGGCATTCGAGGCAACACAGACCGTTGTGGCACTGTTTTACCGGACAGCGTTCGACTATGGTTATAAAGGATATGCAGCAGCTATTTCTATTCTGATCTTCGCAGCGATTATGGTCGTGACCGTGATCCAGATGATCGGACAGAAGAAATGGGTGAACTACGACTAAGGAGGAGTGAGAACATGAAAGGTAAATTTAAGCTAAATCACCTGATCGTCCATCTGATCCTCCTGGTCGGAGTGATCGTGGTTGTATTTCCATTTGCATGGATGATCCTGACATCATTTAAAACATCCGGTGAGGCGATGAAGATTCCGCCGACAATTTTCCCGGAAAAATTCGTTACAACGGCATATCATACCATTGTAACTTCTGCAATTCCGTTTGCAACTGTTTATATGAATACGATCATTACCACCGTGGTTACCACACTGGTACAGATTGTATTCTGCTCCATGGCAGGTTATGCGTTCGGGCGTATCGAATTTCCGTTCAAGAATGCAATCTTCATTCTGGTGTTATCTGTACTGATGGTACCTGGACAGATCTTCCTTCTGCCACAGTATCAGATTGTTCAGAAACTGGGACTGCTGGATACGATCCCGGCACTGTTTCTGCCAAACCTGTTCAGCGCGTTCGGTACTTTCCTGCTGAGACAGTTCTTCATGTCTCTGCCGAAAGAACTGGAAGAAGCAGCCATTGTGGACGGATGCGGACGTTTCCGTATCTTCGCACAGATCATGCTGCCGCTGATCAAACCGGGTATCGTGGCAATGTCCATCTTTACCATCAAGTTTGCATGGAATGACTTCATGTGGCCTCTGATCGTCAACACTTCTATGAATAAGATGACACTGGGACCTGCACTGTCTACCTTACAGGGACAGTACACCACAGAGTATCCGATGCAGATGGCAGGTGCGGTTCTCGCCGTACTGCCGCTGGTAGTGATGTTCTTCATCTTCCAGAAACAGTTCATCGAAGGTGTTGCTCAGTCCGGTATCAAGGGCTGATGCTCAACCTATTGACAATGTAGGAAATCACATGCTACTATAATCCACAGAATTGTGGGTTTCAAATGAGATAAAAAAGATTTCGGGACTTTCAGTTCCCGGAATCTTTTTCTTTATATAAAGAAAGTCATGAAGAGGACAGGGAGAAAAAAGAATGGAAATGACAATACAGGAAGTAAAACAACTGGAACAAAGACAGCTATCAGATCATCGATATCCGTGATGATAATGAGATCGCTCACGGTGCGATTCCGGGAGCGGTTGCGCTGAAAGTGGAAGAGATTGCGGAGAACCCGCTGGTGGATAAAAGCAAAAAAGCTGGTGATCTGCTGCAGCAGAGGAAAATACAGTCAGGAAGTGGTACCGGAACTGATCGAAAAAGGTCTGGATGCCGTCAGCTTAAAAGGCGGTTATATCGCCTGGTTGATGGATCTGATGCGGGAAGATCAGGAAAAAGACATCAGTGCCGATGTGGAAAAAAGCATCCGTAAAAAGTTCCGCAAATCCATCTGGTGCAAATTTACAAAAGCCATCAATCAGTATGAACTGGTTAAAGAAGGGGACCGTATCGCAGTCTGTATCTCCGGTGGAAAAGATTCGATGCTGATGGCAAAACTGTTTCAGGAGCTGAAACTGCACAACAAGTTTTCTTTTGATGTGAAATTCCTGGTGATGGATCCGGGATACAGCCCGGAAAACCGCAAGGTGATCGAAGAGAACGCAAGAAAACTGAATGTTCCGATTACAATTTACGAATCGGATATTTTTGAGGCAGTCTTCCATGTAGATCAGTCCCCGTGCTATCTGTGTGCGAGAATGCGAAGAGGGCACCTCTATCATTACGCACAGGAACTGGGCTGTAACAAGATTGCTCTCGGCCATCACTATGACGATGTCATCGAGACCATCCTGATGGGTATGCTGTACGGCGCACAGGTACAGACCATGATGCCGAAGCTGCACAGCACCAATTTCGGCGGGATGGAACTGATCCGTCCGATGTATCTGATCCGCGAGGACAGCATTAAGGCTTGGAGAGATTATAACGACCTGCATTTTATCCAGTGTGCATGTAAATTTACCGATACCTGTACCACCTGTAATAATGAAGAGACAAAATCCAAACGTATGGAGATCAAACAGCTGATCCAGACGCTGAAAAAGACGAATCCATTTATCGAGAGTAATATTTTCAAGAGCGTGGAGAATGTCAATCTGGATACGGTCGTTGGCTATAAACAGTATGGAGAACGTCATTATTTCCTGGAAAATTATGACAAGATGGGCGAGTTGAAGAAAGAGGAATTGGCGAAGAAAGAAGCAGCACAGGCAGTGCAAGAAAGTTTTTCTGAACAGTACGACAGACAGAATCTGAGGTGAGCATATGGCAGCTACACTGGAAAAAATCTATGAGGTGGCACTTCATCATTATCATATGAAGCTGGTCGCAGGAAGAGAAGGACTTTCCAACCTGGTGGACTGGGTTCATGTGGTGGAAGAAATGGATTATGTGCATTTCTTAAAAGGACGGGAACTGATCGTAACTACCGGTATCAAGGAACCGGACGATGCACAGCTGCTGGAATTTACCCGGCGGGTGTATGCAACGGGAGCCAGTGGTCTGGTGTTTAATGTCGGACGGTATATTCGGAGTGTGCCAAAAGAAGTGCAGGAATTTGGTGAAAACAATGATTTTCCGGTGTTTGTTCTGCCGTGGGAAGTGCATCTGGTTGACTTTAACCGGGAACTGTGCAATCTGATCTACCGGTCAGAACAGGAGCAGGACGATCTGGAGAGTGCTTTTCGAAAAGCAGTATTTTCTCCGGAAAAGAAAGAAGAGTATCTGCCGGTGCTGGCAAGAGAGGGGATTCACGGAGATACCGGTCTTACGATGGTGCAGTGTTATGTGCCGGCTTCCGGAAAGACCGATATTACCAGCTTTTATTACCGCTTTTTAAGGCAGTGCCAGCAGATTCTTACAAAACGGAATCTGACTCATGTAGTCTTTCATCACGACAGGTATCTGACTCTTGTGATGGCGGAATACCGAAAAGAGATTGTGGATCAGGTACTGGATGCGATGAAACAGTGTGCGTTTAACTCAGCAGAGGGAACAGAGATGTATCTGGCCGTCAGTGAGAGAGAAACGCTGATTGGAAATCTCAGGGAAAAGTATCAGACCCTTTCTTATCTGTGTCGCTGGGCTGCAGATAAAAAGCAGACGCTTTGTCGGGAGAGTGAAATTGGTGTGACAAAACTTCTGCTGGCAGTTCCGGATCGGAGAAAACTATGGGAATATGAGACACAGACCTTGGGAGAGCTGGAGCGGATCGACCAGGAGACAGGAAGTGAATACCTGAAGATCCTGAAAATTTATCTCGAAGAAAACGGCAATATTCAGGAAGTGGCAGCAAAATGCTTCCTTCACCGGAATACGGTGGCATATCATCTGAAAAAGTCAGTGAGATTACCGGGAAGAATCTCGGGGAGACGAGAAACCGGACCCAGTGGGAACTGGCTTATCTGATCCGGAATCTGCGGAAACTGCTGGAATAAATAAGGCGGAGTGAACAGATAACAATGTGAACGGTGCACAAAAACTATGTGCACGGTGACGATGGACAGAACAGGAAAGTGTGATAATATAGGATACAAGCAAAGGCGCGATACAGTTGAAAAGCTGTGATCGTGCCTTTTTGTTTTTTAGATTAGAATTCCACAGGAATGAGACATAAAGGAGGGGACAGAAATGTTAAGAGAAGCATTACCTGAGATTGTAACAGGAAGTGTACCGGGACCGAAAGCTGCGGAACTTTTAAAACGGCGTGATGCAGCGATTCCGAAAGCTATGTGCGGAACTACTTATCCGATCTGTATGGGAAGAGGAGAGGGAGCCATGCTGGAAGACGTGGATGGGAACCGTTTCCTTGACTGGATCGGTGGTGTCGGTGTTCTGAATATCGGATACAGTAACCCGGAAGTTGTTGAGGCAGTGAAAGCCCAGGCAGACAAATATTTCCACGGCATCTTCAATGTCTATGTACATGAAGGATATGTAAAACTGGCAGAGATGTTTGATGAGACAATGCCATGCCGCGGTGACAAGATGAAAACATATTTTGCAAACTCCGGAGCCGAGGCAGATGAAAATGCAATCAAGATTGCAAAAGCCTATACCGGAAGAAATAATATCATCTGTTTCTCCGGTGCATTCCACGGAAGAACCAACCTGACTATGGCACTGACTGCAAAGAAAGCCTACGCCCTTGGTATGGGACCTTTCCCGGCAGGCATCTACCGTGCGGAATTTCCATATTTGTACCGTGCACCGAAAGGATACGCCGAAGAGGAAGCTATTGACTATTACATCGAAAAATTCCTGAAACTTTTTGATGAAGCCACACCGGCCAGTGATGTGGCAGCTGTTATCCTTGAGCCGTTACAGGGCGAAGGCGGATTCATCCCGGGGCCGATCGAATTTGTAAAGAGACTGAGAAAGATCTGTGATGATAACGGCATCATGCTGATCGCCGATGAAGTACAGTGTGGTAATTGCAGAACCGGAAAATACTTCGCATCGGAATACTGGAAAGAAGCCGGCGCAGCACCGGATATCATCGCCACTGCAAAATCCATGGGAGCCGGCGTTCCGATCAGTGCGATCACCGCAAGAGCAGAAGTTATGGATGCGGCACCGGCAGGAACCATCGGCGGAACCTACTGTGGCAACCCGTTAGCCTGTGCGGCAGCTATCAAAACCATGGAAATCATGAAAGCAGAAGATTACTGTGGAAAATCGATGCATATCGGCAAAGTGGTCACAGAAGCTTTCGAAAAGATGAAAGAAAAATATTCCGTAATCGGAGATGTCCGTGGACTTGGCGGAATGATCGGTGTGGAATTTGTCAAAGACAAAGAAAGCAAAGAACCGAATCCGGAATTTGTAAAGCAACTGATCCAGTCGGCATTACAGAAAGATCTACTTCTTGAAAATGCCGGTTCCGCAGGAAATGTCATCCGTTTTCTGGCACCGCTGTGCATGACTGATGAGCAGATGGAAGCAGGATTAAAGATTTTTGAAGATGCTATCATAGAAAATCTGTAACCGGAACTTTAGAAATATTCATGAAAATCGCTATAGAATAAAAAACAGAAAATATAAAAAGACGGCAAAGGCGCTGAATAAACAGTTTCCTGCCGTCTTTTTGTTTTGATTTACGCGGGCAGCAAGTCAAAGTCCATGTTTGCATGAGACCTTGGTGACTGCTGCGATAACTTGAGAAACACGCTCCGCAGGGATGCGTTATAAAACATATTTCATAAACAAAAATTAGGGAGGACAACGCTATGAAATTAAAAGACACAGGACTCACATTTAAGGACATCAAAGACAAAGTAGACAAATATATGATCGAGACTTATGAGAGATTCGATTTTCTGGCTGAGACAGCAAAAGATCAGTATATGTATGACGAAAACGGAACTCCTTATCTGGATTTTTATGCAGGAATCGCTGTAAACTCCGCCGGAAACTGTAATGAAAAAGTGGTAGCAGCAGTGAAGAATCAGGTAGAAGATATCATGCATACTTTTAATTACCCTTACACCATTCCGCAGGCTCTGCTGGCAGAAAAAATCTGCACTACCATTGGCATGGACAAGATCTTTTATCAGAACTCCGGTACAGAAGCCAACGAAGCGATGATCAAGATGGCAAGAAAATATGGAGTAGAAAAATACGGACCGAAGAGATACAACATCGTAACCGCATCCATGGGCTTCCACGGAAGAACCTTCGGTGCCATGTCTGCAACCGGACAGCCGGATAACGGATGTCAGATCGGATTCGGACCGATGACGGATGGATTTACCTATGCAGAGTACAATAACCTGCAGGCATTCAAAGATGCATGTACCGAAGATACCATTGCGATCATGGTAGAGCCGGTACAGGGTGAAGGCGGTGTTCATCCGGCAACCATGGAATTTATGTGGGGACTGAGAGAATTCTGTGATGAACATGAGATGCTTCTTCTGATCGATGAAGTACAGACCGGCTGGTGCAGAACAGGTAAAGTGATGTCCTTTATGAATTATGGAATCAAACCGGATATTGTATCTATGGCAAAAGCTCTGGGTGGCGGAATGCCGATCGGTGCGATCTGTGCAACTGCAGAGGTAGCCAAAGCATTCACCCCGGGATCTCATGGTACGACTTTTGGCGGACATCCGGTATGCTGCGCGGCAGCACTGGCAGAGGTCAATGAACTTCTGGATCGGGATCTTGCAGGAAATGCTGCAAAGATAGGTGCATATTTTATGGAACAGTTAAAGACGCTTCCGCATGTAAAAGAAGTCAGAGGACAGGGACTCCTGGTTGGTGTAGAATTTGACGATACCATCTCCGGTGTGGATGTGAAACATGAATGTCTGCACAGACATCTGCTGATCACAGCCATCGGAGCACATATTATCCGTATGATTCCACCACTTATCATCAACAAAGAGGATTGTGATAAAGCAGTGGCAATCATCAGAGAAGCCGTAGAAGCACTAGAGCGTGTCTGAAAAATCATTTCCGCAATCTGCAAGCCCCACTTTGCGGTATATTTTACCCTCATTCGGTTGCCGTAGCCCGCTACGCCGCCCTCATTCGGATAAAATCTCCCACAAACTGGGACTCGCAGCTCACGAAAAGCCTTTTTTTAGACACGCTCTAAGGAAAAATAATGGAAGGATGACCTATGAAACATAAAGTAATCACCATCGGATGTGAATACGGTGCAGGCGGTCCGGAGATCGGAAAACGGATCGCCCAGGCACTGGGAATCGAATTTTACGACCGTGATCTCGTGGATAAAGTTGTGGAACAGATTGGTGTTGACCGTGACCTGGTAAAAAAGGCAGATGCCGGAAGCAATGTTTTATACAGCTTTGAGACACAGTATGGTCCACGGTATGCAAATCTGACAAACCGTGTTATTTATAACCAGTTTGAGGTTATTCAGAAGTTTGCAGAGAAATCGTCCTGCGTCATCATCGGACGATGCAGCAACTATATTCTGAAAGACCGGAAAGATACCCTGAATTTTTTCCGTCTATGCACCGGAAGAAGTCCGGATCCAGGCAACGATGGAAAAGAAAAACATTGGCCGGAAAGAAGCGGCAGAACTGGTGAAATACCATGACGAGATGCTTCATTCTCGTTACAAATATATGACCGGTTCTTACCGGGGTGACCGGAAAGGACGTCATATGATGATCGACAGCAGCGTACTTGGCTGGGAGAAAACAGCACAGTATATGTTGCAGATGATCGATCTTCGATTCGAAGACTGAGGAGAGAATGAGAAAAGGAAGTGAGTGTTTATGGATAAGAAAAAATCAGAATTTGATAAAGTATTCAGTGCCTGGGATATTCTGGTCATAGCATTTGGGGCTATGATCGGCTGGGGCTGGGTCGTATCCTCCGGTGACTGGATCCAGAGGGGCGGCGTGCTGGGAGCCATGATCGGCTTTGCTCTCGGCGGCGTGATGATCTTTTTCGTTGGCCTGACTTATGCGGAATTGACCGCTGCCATGCCCCAGTGTGGTGGGGAACATGTCTTCAGCTACAAGGCAATGGGACCGATCGGATCCTTTATCTGTACCTGGGCAATCGTACTCGGCTATGTCAGTGTCGTATGCTTTGAAGCCTGTGCACTGCCGACGATCATTACCTATATTTATCCGGGATTTCTGAAGGGATATCTGTATACGGTGGCGGGATTTGATATTTATGCTTCCTGGCTTGCTGTGGCGATCCTGGTAGCCATCTTCATGACTATAATCAATATTCTGGGAGCCAAGACGGCAGCCGTGTTACAGACAGTGCTGACTGTGATCATCGGAGGTGTAGGTCTTCTTCTGATCGCATCTTCTGTGATTACCGGTGATGTGGCAAATCTGGAGCCACAGCTTTTTGTAGGCGACTCCGCTTCTACAGTGATCAAATCCGTCTTCAGTGTGGCAGTGGTAACACCGTTCTTCTTTATCGGTTTTGATGTTATCCCTCAGGCAGCGGAAGAAATCAATGTCCCATTAAAAAAGATCGGTAAGATTATGATTCTTTCCATTGTCCTGGCCGTTGTCTTCTATGCGCTGATCATCTTCGGCGTTGGATATGTGATGAGTCCGGCCGATATTGAGAGTTCTCTGTCCGGAAGCGGTCTGGTGACAGCAGATGCCATGGCGAAGGCCTTTAATAGCAGTGTTATGTCCAAGGTGCTGATCGTCGGTGGCATGTGCGGTATTATCACCAGTTGGAACTCATTCCTGATCGGTGGAAGCCGTGCCATGTATTCTATGGCAGAGTCTTATATGATTCCGCGTCCTTTCTCAAAATTACATAAAAAACACAAAACTCCGGTAAATGCTCTGCTTCTGATCGGTGGACTTTCTGTAGCAGCACCGTTTTTAGGAAGAAAGATGCTTGTCTGGATCGTGGATGCAGGTAACTTCGGTTGCTGTCTGGCGTACTGTATGGTAGCAGCTTCTTTCATTATCCTTCGCACGAAAGCACCGGAGATGGCAAGACCATATAAAGTAAAACATTATAAAATAGTAGGTGCCATTGCCGTACTTATGTCCGGCTTCATGGTTGTTATGTACATGATTCCAGGTTCCGGTTCCACACTGGTGGTTCAGGAATGGGCCATGGTAGGCGGCTGGTCTATCCTGGGTGTTGTCTTTTGTATAGGTTGTAAATTAAAATACAAAGAAAAATTCGCTTCTCATATCGATGTAGAGGTAGAAGAGCTGAATACCGAGCCGGATGCAGTGACAACAACACTGGAGAAAGCACTGGAAACTGTCCGTTCCGAAAAAGTGGAAAAAGAAGAGACACCGGCAATCGACTTTTCTTACTTCCTGCCGGTCAATATTGTATTTGGTTCCGGTAAGGTAAAGAAAGCAGGCGAACTGACGAAACCATATGGTAAGAAAGCATTGATCGTCACCGGACGAAGCAGTGCGAAGAAATCCGGTATCTATGATAAAGTCAAAGACAGTCTGGAGGCAGCAGGACTTACCACGGTGCTGTACGATAAAGTCAGCCAGAACCCGCTGACGACAACAGCAGAAGAGGGCGCAGCATTTGCAAAAGAAAACCACTGTGACGTAGTAGTTGCCATCGGTGGAGGAAGCATCATGGACTGCGCGAAAGCGATTGCATTCTTGAGTAAAAATAAGGGCGATATCAGCGATTATATTTATAACCGGTTAAGAAGTGATGAGGCACTGCCTCTGGTTCTGATTCCGACCACCTGTGGTACCGGATCGGAAGGAAACGGATTTGCGGTACTGACCAATCCGGAAAATGGCGATAAGAAATCTCTGCGCTGCAATGCGATCGTGGCAAAAGTGTCCATCATCGATCCGGAGTGCATGATGACAATGCCGAAGAAAGTGCTGGCTTCGGTTGCCTTCGATGCACTGTGTCATAATATTGAGGCATATACATCGAGAATCGCACAGCCTTTTACCGATGCGCTGAGTTTATATGCGATTGATCTGATTGCCCATAATCTGGTGGATGTCTATAACGGTACTGCAGGTAAGGAAGGATGGGAGAAGATCACCCTGGCAAGCACCATCGGCGGTATAGTGATCAACACCGCCGGTGTTACCCTGGCACACGGGATGGAACATCCGGCAAGCGGCCTGAAAAACATCGTTCACGGTCAGGGACTTGCCGCACTGACTCCGGTGATCATCGAGGCATCCTACAAAGGAAACCGCGAAAAATTCAGTAAGATCGCAAGGATCATGGGTGGAATGACTGCAGAAGACTGTGCAACCAAGATCCGTACCCTGTTGAAAAAACTGAATCTGGATTGTACCCTGTCTGATCTTGGAATCAAAGAAGAAGACATCCCGTGGATGGCAGAAAACTGCATGAAAGTATCTGCCGCCGGTGTCATGAATAACCCGGTTGTATTCTCGAAAGAGGAGATTGCGGAGATTTACAGAAAAGCACTGTAAAAGAATAGTTCTCTGAAAAAAGATAAAAAGAAAGATACAGAAAGAATCCAAAACAGGAGGCCTTCTGTATCTTTCTTTTTTTAACATTCTACGTGGATCATTCATTTGCGCAGATAACGAATCACAATCTGTGTCTGCACGGAGTCTGAAAAACCGTCATATGAGTATAGTTTCCTGCAATTACTGTGTCACATATGTCTTCAGCAGTTCAAACGTATTCCGCACGCCATCCATATGAGAACGTTCATAGTTATGAGACGCATAGACACCCGGACCGATCAGGCCGTGGCGGATATCATAACCGGCACGGAGAGTTGCCTCCACATCAGATCCGTAATGCGGATAGACGTCAATGGCATAACCGAGGTGCTGCTCTTTTGCAACCGCAGAAAGAGCAGTTACCAGATCATAATTGTAAGGTCCTCCGGAATCTTTGGCACAGATAGATACCATTCGTTCGGTACAGGCAAGATCAGCACCGACACAACCCATATCAACGGAGATCATTTCCTCGGTATCCTCTGATACAAAGCTTCCGCCGTGCCCCACTTCTTCATAAACTGTAAATAATAAAGAAACTTTCCTGTTCAGGTTCAGTCTGTCTTCTTTTACCGCGTGAGCCAGTCCGAGCAATATTGCTGCGGAGAGCTTATCATCGAGAAAACGGCTTTTGATATAACCACTTTCTGTAATTACTGTGCGCGGATCCATGGCGATGATATCTCCGGTCTGGATCCCAAGAGCAAGGGTGCTTTCCCTGGAATCTGTATTTTCATCCAGGAGGATCTCCATATGCTCTTCAATCTGTTCCACTTTTTGATCAGCTACATGTGCAGATGGTTCGGTGTTCAGGACAACGCCGGTATAGATCCTGCCGTCCCGGGTGTGAATCGTACAATTCTCCCCATCTGCGGTGGACCACTGATGACCACCAAGGGTTGTCGGGCGAAGGCGTCCGTTCTCTTTGATGGAGCGCACCATAGCACCCAGGGTATCTACATGGGCAGCCAGTACAAGCGGAGAGCCGGAGCCTCCCAGAGTGACAAAAACATTTCCTTTTCTGGAACGTTCCGGAGCGAATCCGAGAGCAGTCAGTTCAGATAAAAGATAATCGGTTACTTTCTTTGTGAAGCCGGAAGGGCTTGGAATACCGGTCAGTGCATACAGCTGTTCTTTGATAAAATCCATATGAGAATTCATGTGATGTTCCTCCTGAAATAGATAATAAGTAACTTCATTGTAAACAGCGAAGGAAAAAAGGTCAACCGGAAAATAAAGTTATAAAGAGAAAAGAACAGGCATAAAATAGTAGTTATAGAATTGAACAAAAAAGGAAATCCCTCTTGTAGGGACAATTTTCAAAGAGCGTCCGCGGTATACGCACATGTGTGCGAAAAAATAAAAACAAATTCGTCCATTTTTCTTGACATTACCACGTTAAAGTGGCTATAATATCGTATATTGTCGACAATTCACAATCGACAGGAGAGATGAAAAAGAGAGGAAAGGTGTAGAAAATGACAAAATACACAGTTCGAAGAGTCTGTATGGCATTTGTTACGCTGTTGCTTGTTGCCTGTATTACCTTCTTTCTGATGAATGCAATTCCCGGTAATCCGTGGTTATCAGAAAAGACGCCATCCGAGGCAACCATCCAGGCACTGAATGCAAAATATGGACTGGATCAGCCAAAGTATATTCAGCTTGGTAAATATCTGAAAAACCTTGCACAGGGAGATTTCGGAACTTCCATTAAGATGCAGAAAAACCGTCCGGTTATCGAAATCATCAAAGAGATGTTTCCGGTTTCAGCAAAAGTCGGCAGCCTTGCACTGCTGTGGGCGGTGATCGTGGGTGTTCCGCTGGGATGTCTCGCAGCTTTTAAGAGAGGAACCTGGGTGGACAGCTTTCTGCGTGTGTTGTGTACCATCGGTATCTCCATGCCGGGATTTGTAGTGGCAACCTTACTGTTACATACACTCTGTGGCGGTATCGAAGGAGTGAAAGTATTTCCGGCACTTTTTGACGGAACACCGGCAAGTTATGTACTGCCCTGTGCAGCGTTAGGCTTCTATCCGATGTGTTATCTGTCCAGACAGACAAGAACTGCCATGTTGGATTCTATTAATCAGGAATACATCAAGACAGCCAGAGCAAAGGGACTGAAAAACAGCAAGATCATTTTCAAACATGCACTTCGTAATGCGTTGATTCCGGTTATTACTTACCTGGGACCGCAGATCGCATTTACCCTGTGTGGTGGTCTTGTCGTAGAGACTGTATTTTCTATTCCGGGACTGGGACGTTATTTTGTACAGGCGATCCAGAACCGAGATTATCCGCTGATCATGGGAACTACCATTTTCCTGGCAGCATTTATCATCGTCATGAACCTGGTGGTAGACCTGTGTTACAAACTGGTAGATCCGCGAATTAATCTGGTGAAGGGAGGAAATTAAGGTTATGTCCGATAAGAAAAGATTTAACAAACCGGGCTCACTTCAGCCAAATATCGAGGATATTCTGCAGTGGAACGATCTGCCGGCAGATGCATTTGATCCGGCAACATCAGAGGAAAAAGAAAACTTTATTCAGGACCGCAGAAGCGTATCTTACTGGAAGGATGCATGGAGACGTCTTCGTAAAAACACAGTTGCGATGGTGGCAATGGTGATCATCATCCTGCTTTCTGTTTTTGCTTTCGTGGGACCGTCTGTCGTTCCTTATACTTACAAACAGCAGATCCGTGGTTCCGAATCTTTACATCCATGGCACTACAGCCTGGAGGATCAGGATAAGATCAATGCATACATGGAAGAACATAACGGTGCAGGAAACCTGACACCGGACGAAGCGGTAGAACAGGCACGGCAGGAAGCAGAAGCCAAAGGTGAGACCTTAAGCCGTGTAGATGAAGCAAAGATCCGTGCGAAAGCAACCGTATCTCAGCAGTCTGCTGACGAAGAGGCAGTGACAGAAGAAGAAGCTGCCAAAGTACTGGGTATCAAACACAGCATATTTGGATACTCCAACAAAGAACTGGAGCGCAAGGCAGCAGGAGAAAAGGTATTCCCACATGTGTTCGGTACGGATGATCAGGGCCGTGATATCATGGTCCGCGTTATGGTTGGTTCCCGTGTATCCATCATCGTAGGTATCTGTGCGGCGATTCTGGTACTGATCATCGGTGCACTGTACGGTTCCATATCCGGTTACTGCGGTGGTATGGTGGACAACGTGATGCAGCGAATCGTAGAGATTATCTACTCCATCCCGGAGATGCTGATCATCCTGCTGTTATCCGCAACTTTAAAACCGGCACTGGAACAGTTCCAGAACTCCGGAGACGGCGTGTTCCAGAAACTGGTAACACTCCTTGGGCCGAACCTGATCTCCATGTTTATCGCTTTTGGTCTTCTGTACTGGGTAACCATGAGCCGTATCATCCGTGGACAGATCCTGCAGTTAAAACAGCAGGAATATGTAACCGCTGCGAGAGCACTGGGTGCAAAGGGCGGACGTATCATCGGTAAGCATCTGCTTCCGAACTGTATCGGACAGATTGTCACCACAACATTCCTGCAGATTCCGTCAGCAATCTTCCTGGAATCTTTCTTATCTTTTCTGGGTGTGGGTGTATCTGCACCGCTGACCAGTCTGGGATCCATGTGTTCCGAAGCACTGAGCGGACTGAAAACCTATCCGTACCGACTGTTCATCCCGGCAGTGATCCTGAGTGTTATGATCCTGTCCCTGAATCTGTTTGGTGACGGTCTTCGTGATGCATTAGATCCGAAGCTGAAAAAATAAGAAAGGGAGAGACACAATGGAACAGAATAAAAAAGCTGACAAGCTGTTGGAAGTCAGAGATCTCCAGGTCTCTTTCTTCACTCCGGCAGGAGAAGTAAAAGCAGTAAACGGCATCAGTTACGATGTGAATTATAATGAAGTTATGGGTGTTGTAGGAGAGTCCGGATCCGGAAAGAGTGTGGAAGCATATTCGATCATCGGCCTGTTACAGAATCCAGGAAAAGTAATTGGTGGTTCTATCACCTTCGAGGGTCAGGATGTCCTGGCGAAGACACCGGCGGAGATGGTAAACTTCCGTGGAAATGAAGTAGCCATGATCTTCCAGAACCCGATGACCTGCCTGAATCCGGTATACACCATCGGTAATCAGCTGGTGGAGGCACTGAAAGCCCATGATAAAAATATCAGTAAAGAAGAAGCACAGAAACGTGCGATGGAGATGCTTGAGGAAGTAGGAATCAATAACGTGGAAAAACGTATGAAACAGTATCCTCACGAACTTTCAGGTGGTATGCGTCAGCGTGTCATGATTGCTATGGGTCTGATCTGTCATCCGAAACTTCTGATCGCAGATGAACCGACAACTGCTCTTGACGTAACCATTCAGGCACAGATTCTGGAACTGATGAAGAAACTTCAGAAGACCAATCAGATGGGTATTATTTTCATCACACATAACCTGGGTGTTGTGGCTGAAATCTGTGACAAGGTATCGGTTATGTATGCAGGTAAGATGGTGGAGCAGGGTCCGGTAGATGATATCTTCTATGCACCGGGTCATCCGTATACCAGAGGACTTCTTCGTTCCATGCCGCGTGTGGATGCGGAAAGTTACGAACGTCTGATCCCAATCGAAGGAACACCGGTCGATATGCTGAATCCGCCGGAGGGATGTCCGTTTGCACCGCGTTGTGAAAGCGCCATGAAGATCTGTCTGCAGAAGATGCCGCCGTATGTGGAACTTGGGGATAATCATCGTGCCGCATGCTGGCTGTGTGTACAGGAACAGATGAAAGCAGCAGAGAAAAATAATGAAAAAACGGAGGCAGGCAGCCATGAGTGAGAAAAATGATACCCTCGTTCAGGTTGAACACCTGAAAAAATATTTCCCGATCAAAGGTGTGAAGGGACCGGGTGTACAGGCTGTGGAAGATATCTCCATTGAGATTAAAAGAGGAGAAACCCTTGGTCTGGTAGGAGAGTCCGGTTGTGGTAAGACGACTTTCGGACGCACGGTATTACAGCTGTATAATCCGACTTCCGGAAAGATCATCTATGACGGCAAAACTATTTTTGAAGGAAAAGACCCGTGGCAGAAAGATGAAAATGGTATTCTGCGCCAGGTGAAAGTTCCAAAAGCAAAACAGGTGAATATGCTTCCTTACCGCCGGAAGATGCAGATTATCTTCCAGGATCCGTCAGCCAGCCTGGATCCACGTATGACAGTTGGTGAGATCATCGGTGAAGCATTGGATATTCACAAATTATATAAGAGTAAACAGGACAGAACAGACCGAATCAAGGAACTGCTTGGTCATGTGGGACTGAACACAGAGCATGCAAACCGGTATCCGCACGAGTTCTCCGGTGGACAGCAGCAGCGTGTCGGTATTGCCCGTGCGCTGGCAGTCAATCCGGAATTCATCGTCTGTGACGAACCGATCTCCGCACTGGATGTTTCTATCCAGTCACAGGTAGTCAACATGCTCGAAGACATGCAGCATGAGATGGGACTGACCTATCTGTTCATCGCACATGATCTGTCCGTTGTAAGACATATTTCCCACCGTATCGGTGTGATGTATCTGGGAACTATGGTGGAACTTGCGGAAAGTTATGAACTGAACCGTCATCCACTGCATCCATATACCAAGACGCTGCTCTCCGCAGTTCCGGTTCCGGACCCGCAGGTAAGCAGAAGCAGACAGCGAATCGTGCTCGAAGGAGACATTCCGTCTCCGATGAATCCGCCAAGCGGATGCCGGTTCCATACCCGTTGCCCGTATGCGACCGAAAAATGTAAACAGGTCGTACCGACCTTTAAGGAGTACGAAAAAGGTCACTGGGTAGCATGCCATCTGCTGGAAGAGTAGATGAAAAATAACCGGATAATGCAGGAAATCTGATAGTGGATGCTCCTGTTTATCAATAAAAGGAAAAGGAGAGAGGATAATATGAAGAAAAAAGTTTTATCTATCCTGTTAGCTGCAACATTTACCGTATCTATGTTTGCAGGTTGCGGAAACAGCAACACTACAGCAAAAGACGACAGCGCAGCTAAAACAGAAGACACTGCTGATGACGCAGCAGAGGAAGAAACCAAAGATGACGCCGCAACAGAGGACACAGCAAGCGACGGTGACTTCAACATTACTGTAAACCTGGCTTCTGAACCTATGACTATGGACCCGGCGCTGAACAGTTCTGTAGACGGTGGCATCATGGCCCTGCATCTGTTTGAAGGTCTGATGAAATGGGAAGACAGCGGAGAAGTTGCCAATGGTACTGACGGAACTGCTGACAGCGGAAAACTGGTTCCCGGACAGGCTGAAAGCTATGAAAAGACAGAGAATGATGACGGAACCGTAACTTATACTTTCAAATTGCGTGACGGCATCAAATGGTCTGACGGAAAAGATGTAACAGCAGGTGATTTCGAGTACTCCTGGAAACGTCTGGTAAATCCGGAAACAGCAGCAGACTACAACTACATGCTGGATGGCGTGGTAAATGCCAATGAGATCATGGCAGGTGAAAAAGATCCTGATGAACTGGCTGCTAAAGCATTAGACGACAAAACATTTGAAGTAACTCTGGTAAACGACCTGAACTACTTTGAAGAATTGTGTGCATTCCCGGCTATGATGCCTGTACGTGAAGATATGATCGAAAAAGCAGGTGACCAGTGGACATTTGACACAGCAACTTATATCTCCAATGGTGCATACAAACTGAAAGAGTGGACACATAACTCTCAGATTGTAGTAGAGAAAAATGAAAACTACTATGATGTAGAAAACCTTGGACCGGAAACCATCACCTTCAAACTGATGGATGACCAGAACGCTATGCTGTCCGGTTTCAACTCCGGTGAACTTGATTTCATCGAAGATGTACCGCAGGCAGAGATCGCTAACCTGATCGCTTCCGGAGATATGAAGATCGTAGACTATATCGGAACTTACTATGTATGCTTCCAGACACAGAAAGCACCTTTCGACGATCCGAGAGTTCGTAAAGCATTCTCTCTGGCAATTGACCGTACTTATATTGTAAACCAGGTAACACAGTCCGGACAGGTAGAAGCCGGTGGATTTGTTCCGTCCGGTGTATATGATGCCACGGTGCAGAGGGCGACGATTTCCGTACAGTAGGCGGAGATTACTATAAACCGACCGATGCGGATTATGAAGCAAACTGTGACGAAGCAAGACAGCTTCTGGCAGATGCAGGATATCCGAACGGTGAAGGATTCCCGGTTGTAGAATACCTGTACAACACCAGTGATGCTCACAAAGCTGTAGCAGAAGCTCTGCAGTTCATGTGGGAAGAAGAACTGGGCGTAAAAGTAACCCTGAACAACCAGGAGTGGGCAGCATTCCTGCAGACACGTAAAGACGGAGACTACTCCATCGCACGTAACGGCTGGATCGCAGACTACAACGACCCGATCTCCTTCCTGGATATGTGGATGACAGGTGGCGGAAACAACGATGCACAGTATGCAAACGATGATTACGACGCTCTGATCAAACAGGCAAAGACAACAACAGATAACGCAGAACGTATGGATCTGCTGCACCAGGCAGAAGACAAACTGATCGGTGAAGACAACGTACTGGCTCCACTGTACTTCTATACACAGAAATATATGCTGGCTGACGGCATTGAAGGTATGTACTACTGCCCACTGGGATATTTCTTCTTCGGATATACCCATCAGGCATAAATAAATGCAATGCAACGATACAGCCCGGATAAGCAGTCCGGGCTGTATTTTTCTAAAAGTAAAAGGGAAAACGCAGGGAGAAAAAAGATGAAAGCTTATGAACGCTTACTGAAATATATTACAGTATGGACGACCAGCGACGAAAACAGCACAACGGTTCCAACTACAAAAAGACAGCTCGACCTGGGGAATCTTCTGGTAGAAGAGATGAAAGAGATGGGACTTTCAGATGTGTCGATGGATGAATATGGATATGTTTACGGATATCTTCCGGCCACGGAGGGAATGGAAGATGTGACGCCGCTTGGTCTGATCGCGCATCTGGATACCGCACCGGACTTTAACGGGCAGAATGTGAAACCACAGATCATTCAGGATTATAACGGAGAAGATGTGGTGCTCGGAACTTCCGGCAGAGTTCTGGCAGTAAAAGATTTTCCGAGACTGAAAGGGTATAAGGGAAGAACGCTGATCACAACCGACGGAACTTCTCTTCTGGGAGCCGATGACAAGGCTGGGGTTGCAGAGATCCTGACAGCAGCAGAAGACCTGATGCGGGAAAAGACACCACACGGAAAAATCTGTATCGCATTTACCCCGGACGAAGAAGTGGGTGGCGGTGCACAGTATCTGAAAATCAAAGAATTCGGTGCAGCGTACGGATATACGTTAGACGGAAGCCATGAGGGTGAGATCCAGTTTGAAAACTTTAATGCGGCAGGTGCGGAGGTCACTGTTCATGGTGTCAATGTGCATCCGGGGAGTGCAAAAGATATCATGAAAAATGCACAGACCATCGCGATGGAGATCCACGGACTGCTTCCAAAAGATGCATGCCCGGAGAAGACGGAAGGGTATGAAGGATTCTATCACATGACCGAATTCAACGGCAATGTGGAACAGGCAGTGATGCGTTACATCATCCGTGACTTTGATCCGGTCACATTTGTGGAAAAACAGGAGAAACTCCGTCAGGCGGTTGCACAGATCAACGAAACCTACGGCGAGGGAACCGCGGAAGTAAAGATTGAAGAATCTTACCGCAACATGCGTGAGAAGATCGAGCCGTGCATGCAGCTGATCGATTACGCAAAAGAGGCGTGCAAAGAAACAGGCGTGGAACCGGATATCGCCCCGATCCGCGGAGGCACAGATGGTGCACGGTTAAGCTTTGTCGGTCTGCCATGTCCGAACCTGGGTACCGGCGGAGACGGTTTCCATGGTCCGTTTGAACACATCACGGTGGAAGGCATGGATCTGTCCGTGGAAATCATCAAAAACATTATTAAGAAAATGTGATACCGAATGGTTTGGCGGATTGCGGGAGTACGAAGTACGGAGCAATCTGGTGTTGTTAAATAGAAAAGAAGTAACTGTTCAGTAGCTACTGTACCGCGAGGTGTTTTGGCATGAATATGCCAAAATCCCGAGACATACAAGCCAAAATGCCATCACCGAAGGTGATTTTAAATGCATTTTGGCTCGTAACTGTGAAGGTACTGAACAGTTACGAAAAGAAATACTTTACAGTGCCCGGAAATTCAGATAAAATATTTCGTGGTAAGATAATAAAGTAAGACAGGAAGATACATGAGCGAATTATTATACCAAACATTAAGAGAAAGTGTAGTGAATGCAATCCGGACCAAGATCATGAATCATCAGATACGCCCTGGGGAGCGGATCGTGGAAATGGAACTGGCACACGAATTACAGACCAGCCGGGGGCCAATCAGGGAGGCACTGCGCCAGCTGGAAAACGAAGGAATCGTAGAGTATACCAGAAATGTAGGATGTTCCGTGCGGACATTTTCTTTCTGGGATTCCTATGAAGTATATCTGCTTCGTACCAACTATGAGGCCGTCAGCGTGCGGTTCCTGAACGGGAAAATACCAGGGGAAACGATACAGAAAATGGAAGAGATTCTGGAACGAATGAGAAAAATTCCAACAGAAGAGTTCGAGAGCGTTTTTGAATACGACAACTGCTTTCATGAGCAGCTGGTGTTGATGTCCGGACTTCCGAGACTTGCCAAAGCGTGGAAAGAACTGTACTATGGAAATCTGCTGGCAGGGTACGAACTGGTAAACGAAAAAGAAAAGATTCTGGCAAACCAGTACGACAATCATATTGCGATTCTGAAAGCCTGTAAGGAAGGCAACCCGGAAAAAATCTGCGATGAAGTGAAAAAACATTACTGGAAGACAATTTTCTGCATGATGCAGGAACAAAAGATTAAAGATCCTGATCTGGAACAGGCATGGATGATGGCAATCTAGAGCCTTTTTCAGATACGCTCTGGCAAAAGATGGAGAAAAAGCATGGAAGAATTATATCAGGCAATCGAAGAAAAAATCAAAGCTTCCGGATATCCGAGAGAAATATCCGGGGAACGGGTCTATGATGATATCTGTGATCAGATCGAAGGGAAAGAAAACGGAACGTATCTGGTACTTTCCAAATTTGAGGAAGATGTGGTATTTGAGTATCATATCACTGTTTCTGATGATAACTTTAATCTGGGAATTCTTGACGATGAAGGACACCGGAAGGAGTTTTGAGACAGATTTTGATAGCTGAACGTTTTGTCGTGAATGGGGAATACTAAAATCCCCTGAATCCAGAGATGTGATTCAGGGATTTTTTCATATGGAGAGGGAAAGATGCAAAAATATATGCAAAAAAAGAGAATCTTTCCGGCATGTCTGTTTCTGATGTTTGTTCTGATGATTCTGGTAATTGGAAAAGAAACAGAGATGACTGGCAGAGGGGAAACTCAGAAAATCCGGAATCTGAGCGAGGGATGGTATTATCTGAAAGACGGGGAAAGAACAGAAGTGACTCTTCCGACAACACTTCAGGAAGATCCGGGAACAGTACTGGAATTGTATAACGATACAGTGACGGATGAGAACAGAGATATGGTTCTTCTTACCTGGGGAGCACCATATCACCTGCAGATCCAGATGGATGGAAAAACAATTTATCAGTATCGCGATTACGGATTTAAAAGAAACCTGCAGATGGCAAGAAAACTGGAATGCCGCGTGACATTGCCGGCGTTACACAAAAGCAGTCAGCTGTGCTTTCTGTATACTGTGCCGGAAAGTGGAGTGTGTAAACTGACACCGGTATATATGGGGAGCAGCGAAGCTATTTTCAGATTTCAGATCATGAATGCGGCTCCTGTGTTTGTGATCGTTCTGGGTATGCTGGTACTGGGCATTTTCGCAATCGGAATCTATGCGTATCTTCGCGCACGGAAAATGACAGAACGACGGTTTGCCAGTGTGGGATTGTTTCTGCTCTTATGTGGCATCTGGTGCGTGACAGACTCTTCGCTGATGCAGTATCTGAGTCATTATTCACCGGCGATCAATGAAATATCTTTTTATGCGTTTATGCTTATGAGTGTTCCGGTTATCCGGTTTGTGCGGGAGACAGAAGGAATGCAGAAGTATAAAAGCATATCGGTGCTGATTGCTCTGTTTTATCTGAATGTGATTTTGCAAAGTATCTGCACCTACTGGTTTCATATTCAGCTTATCAACATGCTGATGATTACTCATCTGCTTCTTGTGGGTGGATGTATCCTTCTGAGTGTTCTTTTATACCGGGAATACAAGGCAGTGAAAAACAGGCAGATATATTCGATCTTCATGGCATTCGGTGCTCTGGCTTTTGTCGGCGTGGGAACCTTGGTGTTATACTGGTTTTTCGGAATTACCGGATACGATCTGATTTTCGAAGCGGGAATTGTCGTTTTTGTATCTGTTCTTCTGTGGAGCCTTGGCAAGACTATGGTGGAAAATATGCGTTTCCGGACGGAAGCAGAGGTATATAAAAAACTGGCACAGGAAGATCAGATGACCGGTATGAAAAACCGGTACGCCTATGAAAAAATTTTAGAGGATCTTGAAGATGGTATCTGTAATTGGAAAAATGCAGTGCTGATATTTATGGATATGAATCATCTGAAACAGATAAATGATATTTATGGACACGGAGCCGGAGATGAACTTCTGATTGGAGCAGCACAGAGTATCCAGAAAGCGTATGGAAGTCTCGGATATTGTTTTCGGATAGGAGGAGACGAGTTTTGCGCGATTCTTCCGGAAATAAAAATATCCGAAGAAGAACTTTCCCGCAGACTGGATGCAGCGGTAGAAGAATATAATCGTTCCAATGACCAGAAGCTGTCAGTAGCCCGGGGATTCAGCTGGTTACAGGACAGTCGGGGGATGAGAAAGAGTATCAGTGACTGGAAGTTCGAGGCGGATCAGAATATGTACAGCAATAAGGGCTGGTACAAAAGAGAAGAAGTACAAGAGGAAGGTACCCACTATGAGATATAATATGGATTTTTTAGTGGCAGCACTGATCTTTCTGATTGTCTTATGGCATCATTTTTATGAAACAACGACAGTATGCAGGTAACAAGACAGAAAAAACATTTCAGATTTTTATGATGCTTGGAATCGGAGATATTCTACTGGATATGGTCAGTACAGTTGTTATTGACAACAGTCGTCCGGAATTCGCCAGAATGCTTTATGTGATTTTATTGCTGTTTTATCTGTGCCAGCTGCTGATTCCACCGGTTCTTTATCTGTATACACTGGCACTGGCAGGAGGATCAGTGGAAGAAAAATTATCGGGGATACGTTGTCTGTTGCTTTTGCCAACCGTGGTGCTTACGGTGCTGGTCATGGGTAATTTTCAGACAGGTCTTTTATTTTCTGTCACAGCGAACGGAGCATATATCAGGGGGCCGCTGTATCTTATGATGTATATGCAGGCTGTCTGGTATGGTCTGGTGATCGGTGGGGAAAGCATCCGAAATTATCAGAAACTGGGAAAACGAAAATTTGGTATAATCTGGGAAATTCTTTTTATTATGGTCAGCTGTGTGCTGTTGCAGGGATTTTATCAGGAAGTTCTGCTGACCGGATTTGCTATAGCACTTTGTCTGATGGTTCTGCTGCTTGCTTTTCAGAACCCGTATGTGTATACCGATAATCTGACAGGACTTTTGGATATGCAATGTTTTCAGGAGTGGGCAGAAGAACAGTGCAGACGCAAACGGGATATTCATGTGGCAGTTGTTGATCTCCGGCAGCTGAAACAGCTGAATACCATTTACGGGGTTCCATGGACAGATCGTTTTTTGAAAAAGATAGCAGGGCAGATACGGGAGTTTACGGAAAGTCCCTATGTTTACAGAATCAGTGGGAAAAGGATACTGATCGGAATGTACTCTTTTGAAGAATACGAAGCAGTATTGCAGAAGCTGCTGCAGTATTTTTCTCATCCGATTGCCATGGAAGGGGAAGAAATTCTGTTTTCAGCAGCAATCTGCGGAATAGCATACGGGAATCAGCTTGGCAGTGAAAATCTCCTGAATTATGTAGAATATCTGACGGCACTAGTTCCGAGAACTCAGGAAACATTGCTGGTCCGGGGGGACGAATACGTGAAGCACGGATTTCTCCGGCAAAAAACAATTGAAGCATATCTTTACAGAGCGATAGAAGAAGATTTGTTTGAAGTATATTATCAGCCGGTTTATTCGATCAGGGAAAAGAGATTTGTTACGGCAGAAGCACTCAGCCGGCTGCATCACCCTGGTCTCGGACCGATATCTCCGGAAATATTTATACGGATTGCTGAGCAGAATGGACAAATCAATGAGATTGGCCTGCAGCAGTTCCGAAAAGTGTGCCGGATGGTCCAAAAATGTCCAGAAATCATGCAGCAGCTGAAAAATATCAAGTACAATCTTTCACCGGCCCAGCTTCTGAAGAAAGGATATATCGGACAATTGCTGGAAATTATCCGGGAACATGGATTGGAGCCGTCGTTTTTTCAGTTTGAGATCACAGAGACCGTTGCGACAGAATACAAAGAAGAGGTGTATGAGGCGGTGGAAGTCTTTGTAAAAGATGGTATAGGCCTGTGCATGGATGATTTTGGTTCCGGATATGCCAATCTGAATGCGGTACTGAAATTGCCGTTCCAGTGTATCAAGATGGATCGCTCCATGTTAAATGGTATCCGTCAGCATAAGGTAGCAGGAGAGTTTTATCGTAACATTGTAACGATTCTCCGGCAACAGGGATATGCGATCGTGGCAGAAGGAGTAGAAGAGCAGGAAGAGGTGGAACTTCTGGAAGCGTGGGGCGTGGATATGATTCAGGGATATTATTTTTCCAGACCACTCCCGGTGGAGGAATTTCTGAAAAAGATCCGGGAAGCCGGATAAATAAAAAAGAGGAAGCTCATATCGGAGACTTCCTCTTTTTTTGCAGAGTTTAATAAATGTTGCTTATTTCATGATCTTACGGAACAGGTCTTTCAGATCTTCCACACTGGCATCTTTTGGGTTACCCGGTGCGCAGGCATCTGCGTGGGCAGATTCTGCAAGGAACTGCAGATCGTCTTCTTTAACTGCGTCGAGAACAGATGGGATTCCCACATCAGCGGACAGTTTTTTGACAGCATCGATAGCGGCTTTTCTGTATTCTTCCTGTGTCATATCATCGACATCTTTCACACCCATAGCACGTGCGATCTCACGATACTTCTCGCCGGTGCATTCCTGGTTGTATTCCATAACAATCGGCAGCATCATAGCGCAGGCAACACCATGTGGGGTATCATAAACAGCACCAAGAGTATGAGCCATGGAATGAGCGATTCCCAGACCTACGTTGGAGAATCCCATACCTGCGATATACTGACCAAGAGCCATTCCTTCACGGCCTTCTTTGGTGTTTTCAACAGCACCGCGGAGAGATCGGGAGATGATTTCGATGGCTTTCAGATGGAACATATCGGTCATTTCCCATGCAGCTTTTGTGGTGTAACCTTCGATGGCATGGGTCAGAGCATCCATACCGGTGGAAGCGGTCAGTCCTTTTGGCATGGAGGACATCATATCCGGGTCAACAACTGCGATGATCGGCATGTCATGTGGGTCAACGCATACAAATTTACGTTTTCTTTCCACATCAGTAACAACATAGTTGATGGTTACTTCCGCAGCAGTTCCGGCTGTGGTAGGTACGGCGATGATCGGTACGCAAGGTTTTTTGGTCGGAGCCACACCTTCGAGACTTCTGACATCTTCAAATTCCGGGTTCGCGATGATAATACCGATGGCTTTGGAAGTATCCATGGAGGAACCACCGCCGATAGCGATCAGATAATCAGCACCGGAATCCTTGAAGGACTGTACGCCGTGCTGTACATTTTCGATGGTTGGATTCGGTTTGATGTCGCTGTAAAGTTCATAGTCCAGACCGTTTTCTTTTAACAGTTCGGTAACTTTTGAGGTTACATTGAATTTTACCAGATCCGGGTCGGAGCATACGAACGCCTTTTTAAATCCATGTGCTTTTGCTTCATTAACGATTTCCTGAATAGCACCTGCTCCGTGATAAGAAGTCTGATTTAACATGATACGATTTGCCATAATACAAACACTCCTTTTCTTCTGGGAATCACCGTTTTCCGGATGTTCCGTTCTTTTGTGATTATATTAACAATGTTTTTGAAAAAAAGAAAGTTACAGAATTTGGCAAATGTAACATTTTGATAAGAAATTTTTGTTTTATTCCGTCAGAATGCCGAAAGAGGCAAAAAGGTCTGCAAGTTTCGCAGGCATGGCTTCCACCATCAGGCGTGCCAGGTCTTCCGGGGAGGTTGCCATGCCGGAGAGTACCCATTCGATAGTCATGGAGATTGATCCGTGGCAGTACATCTCAAGGAGAAACCGGATATCATCGGATGCCGGAGCGCCGGTCTTTAACTGGATCAGATCCTGATAAAAGCGGAAGATCAGCTGAAAATCATGTTCCCGCAGGAGTTCTGCCGGTCATAACGGAAGGCGGCACGGAAAAAATTCATTTTTCTTCCCCAATATAGGAGAAATTTCAACTGTAACCCTTCCTGCACAGATTTTTCCCTGTCCCATGTATTCAAAGGATTTGATCAGTAATTTATCAAAGTACCAGTTGATGAGATCAAATTTGTCCATGAAGTTCCGGTAAAAGGTCTGTCTGGTCAGACCGCAGTTCTCTGTGATCTGGCGGACAGTGATGGCATCTACCGGGGTGTGACACATACATTCCTTCATGGATTCTGCCAGTCTGTATTTTGTTTTCTCGCCCCGTGTGAGGGAAGAAGATTCGTTTGGTAATGTCATAAAGAAATCTCACTTTCTGTTTGTCATGTATTGCATGGAATATAATATCCAGCGAAGCGTGTTACCGGGAACGGAGTGAACAGTAACCATTTATAATTATAAGCATCATAGCACACAACGGAAGAATTTGACAGAAAAAAGACAGGGATGGTAAAAAATATATTGTAGGAAGTAGTCAGGAGATTTATAATAAGCACAGGAAAGATAATGGGGGATGAAAAAGTGATTGCTTTATTGCTGATGCAGCAGATCGCTGTATTGTTTTTGATTATGGGACTTGGTTTTCTGATCGTGAAGCTTGGAATCGTAAAGACAGAGGACAGCAGGGTACTTTCCATGGTGACGATTTATCTGGTTTTGCCCTGCGTGACGATCCATGCTTTTCAGATTGAATATTCCACAAAGATAAGAAATGGTTTTCTGCTTGCCGTTGCTGTGGCGATTCTGATCCATGTGGTGCTGTTTGTAGTCTGTGGAATCCTGAGAAAACTTCTGAAAATGGATGAAGTGGAGACGGCGTCTCTGATTTATTCCAATGCAGGTAATCTGATCCTGCCGCTGGTCACGTCCATCCTGGGGGAGGAATGGGTAATCTATGCCAGTGGTTTTTGTGCGTACAGACGATCATTGTATGGACTCACGGACAGTCCCTGATGCAGGGACAGCGCCAGGTAAACCTGAAGAAGATTGTGCAGAATATCAATCTGATCGCGATTCTGACAGGACTGGTATTTTTCCTGTGTAATATCCATCTGCCGAAGATTATTGATTCTATGACTTCATCCCTTGCGGGTATGATCGGTCCGATCAGTATGGTGATGATCGGCATGCTTTTAGCAGGTGTGGACTGGAAGCTGGTCTTTGGAAAACGGAGAATCTATGGTATCGTATTTTTGAAAATGATCGTAGTGCCGGGAATCATTACCCTGTGCCTGAAACTGGCGGCACCGCTGATCCCGATGGAGAATGCAAAAACGATCCTGTTGATCAGCCTGCTGGCAGTAATTGCGCCGACGGCGGTAACGATCACACAGATGGCTCAGCTTTACAAAAGAGATGCTGCGTATGCAAGCTCGATCAATGTATTTACCACCCTGGTGTGCATCGTAACGATGCCACTGATGGTGATGCTGTATATGATATAATGAGTGTTAGCGAGCGGGAACAAACGAAGTTTGTTCATCGGGAGCGGCGAATGTGGATCATGATAGCTGCGAAAGCAGCGTCAAGCACCGAAGGTGCGAATCATGATATAATGAGCGCAAGAGAGTCAGAGGGAGCTTGCTCACTCTTGACGAACGGCGAAATTATGGAGTGATGAAATCACGAAATAAGAAGCAGACGGAGAGAAAATTATGCGGATTAACAGAGAAGATATGCTGGAACTGACCCGGAGGATGACAGTAAAACGATCCTCGATGACACGGATCGCGGGAGCTTACATGGATCGGGAAGGGTATGTGGACGGAACCTTTAATACTAATTTTCTGAAATTATCTCCGGCAGATAAGGAGAAAAATCTGGCACTGGCAAAAACAGTCCCGTTTTCGGAAACTAATGTCAACCTGAAACGGTACCGGTTTCCGAAAGAACAGATGACAGCCGGAACGATGTGGCAGCTGTTAAACGGGATCAGGAACAGCGGACTGAAAAATGATGCACTGATGGATACCTTTTATGAGATTGCAGGGGAAGAGTATCGTTCCTGCGGAGATTATGCCGTGTATATGTTCCATGACCGCTACGATATCCCGGTGAAAGCAGCAGATCGTGAGCGGGTGGGAGAGTCAGAAGAAGTCTACGAATATCTGATCTGCATCTTCGCCCCGGTCAGCGGCGACTATGAACCGGGACAGCCGGAGTGTGGATTCCTCTACCCGGCATTCTGCGACAGAAGCAGCGACTGGAACTATGTGGATATTTACCAGAGAAATGCGGAACGGCCGCACAATGAGCTGCGGAAGATTCTCGGGGTATAGAATAAAAGAAAAATAAAGTGAGTTACAATAAAGATAAGGTGACAACCAAGCCGGCATGACGGATCTGTGCGCCGGCTTGGTTTGAAAGGAGAAGAAAATGGCAATTGTATTCCACAAAGAGAGCAGATGTTTTCATCTGTATAACAACGAAGTAAGTTATATCATCCGTATCATGGAAAATGAGCAGTTAGAGCAGTTATATTATGGAAAGAGAATTCATGACCGGGAAGATTTTACCTACCTTCATGAAGAGTGTATGCGTTCCCAGATGTCCATCAATGTTCCGGAACCGGGTATCCTTTCCATGCAGTATACAAAACAGGAATTCCCGACTTATGGAACCGGTGATTACAGAAGCCCGGCACTGACGATCGTACAGGAGAACGGAAGCCGGATCGTGAACTTTACCTATGCATCCCATGAAATTTATAACGGAAAGAAAGACATTCTTCCGCTGCCAGCTACTTATGTGGAAAATGAAGATGAGGCGCAGACCCTGGAAGTCACTCTTCACGATGCAGTGATGGATACTGACCTGATCCTTTCTTATACAATCTACGAAGAGTATCCGGTGCTCACAAGAAATGCAAAGATCTGCCACAAAGGAAGTGAGAAGATCGTTCTGGACAAGATCATGAGTGCCAGTGTGGAATTCAATGATATGGATTATGAGATGGTACAGCTTTCCGGCGGCTGGGCAAGAGAGCGTTATGTGAAGAACAGAAAACTGGAAATGGGTATCCAGAGCATCCAGAGCTTAAACGGTACCTGCAGCGGCGCGGAGCAGAATCCGTTCCTGGCACTGAAACGTCCGCATACCACGGAAAATCAGGGCGAAGTATACGGCTTCAGCCTGGTATACAGCGGCAACCATCTGGGACAGGTAGAAGTCTCCACTTTTGATATGACCCGTGTGATGATGGGAATCAATCCGGAAGACTTCAGCTGGGAACTGACACAGGGAGAATCCTTCCAGACACCGGAAGTAGTTATGGTTTACAGCGATCAGGGTCTGAATAAGATGAGCCAGACATATCACAGAATCTACCGGAAACGTCTGATGCACGGAACCTGGAGAGACCAGGCACGCCCGATCCTGTTAAACAACTGGGAAGCAACTTATTTTGATTTTGATGAAGAAAAAATTCTGAATATTGCGAAAAAAGCGAAAGAAGCAGGTGTGGAACTCTTTGTTCTGGATGACGGCTGGTTTGGTGCGAGAAACGATGACTACCGTGGACTGGGTGACTGGTATGTCAATCTGGAAAAACTGCCATCCGGCATCAGTGGTCTGTCCAGAAAAGTAGAAGAACTGGGACTGAAATTTGGTCTGTGGGTAGAACTGGAGATGGTCAACAAAGACAGTGATCTTTACCGTGCACATCCGGATTGGATCATCAGTGCACCGGAACGTTTTGAGTCGCATGCAAGACATCAGTTTGTTCTGGATTTTTCGAAAAAAGAAGTGGTTGACTATATTTATGAGATGGTTGCAAAAGTGATCCGTGAATCCTCGATTTCCTATATTAAATGGGATATGAATCGTTATATGACGGAGCCTTACAGTAAAGGAACCGAACCGTCCCAGCAGGGTAAAGTGATGCACAAATATATTTTAGGTGTGTATGATCTGTATACTAGACTGACCACAGAATTCCCGGGGATCCTGTTTGAGTCCTGTGCAAGCGGTGGCGCAAGATTTGATCCTGCCATGCTGTATTTTGCACCACAAACATGGACCAGTGATGATACCGATGCCAGTGAGAGAACCAAGATTCAGTACGGTACTTCTTATGTATATCCGATCGTCAGCATGGGATCTCATGTATCTGCGGTACCGAACCATCAGTTATACCGTACGACACCGATCGAGACAAGAGCGAATGTCGCTTACTTTGGAACTTTCGGTTATGAATTGGATCTGAATCTGCTCAGTGATGCGGAGATGGCAAGTGTTAAAAAACAAATTGCATTTATGAAAGAATACCGGGAACTGATCCAGGTAGACGGCGATTTCTACCGTCTGTTGAATCCGTTTGAAGGAAATGAGACGGCATGGATGGTTGTTTCTCAGGATAAGACACAGGCAGTGGCGGCACTGTACCAGAGACTGAACAAAGTCAATGCATCCTGGCTGCGCCTGAAACTGGAAGGTCTGGATTCGGATGCAAAATATCAGGTAAGCTGTGATCTGACCCCGTCCTCATCTTTCGACACAGAACTGGCAAAACGCTACGGTTACGATACAGAAGGAAATCAGGTAAAAACATATGAAGCATACGGGGATGAACTGATGCGTGCAGGTATCCCGGTCGACAGACAGGAGCTGAATAAAAAGGGTGGAGATTTTGCTTCCTTACTGTATACAATTAAGAAAGTGGATTGATAAAAAATTTTTTAAACAGCACGTTAGTGTCAGCCTGAAAACTTACTGAAGGAAAAAGGAGAGACAGGATTATGCAAAAACAATACAGATTAGGAATTCCTTCGTTTATTACTGTAGAGACAGAAGATGGCAGCTGGATCGGGGAGAAGGATGCACAGAAAACAGAAAAAGAAGATGTTGTTGTAACATATGAAACCACACCGGAAGCAGAAGAAGTCTGGCTGACCGCAGATCAGACAAAAGTAAAAACGATCAAACTTCGCTGGAACACCCCGGTCAATAAGAAATCGCGGATCCTTGGCGGTTCCTGGGAGAGAACATACGGGGATGTGGACTGGAAAGGTGTCAGCGGCAGCCGTTTTATGCCGTGGTATTTTCTGGCAGCGGTCGGAGAAACTGTGACAGGATATGGGGTAAAGGTAAGACCTTCCGCCATGTGTTTCTGGCAGGCAGATCCCCGTGGAATTACACTGGTGATGGATGTGCGCTGTGGTGGTACCGGTGTGCAGCTTTCCGGTAGAAAACTTCGGGCTGCTCAGATCGTAGCGATGCAAACTGAAGGAATGGGGACTTTCGAGAGTGCCAGAGAGTTTTGCAAAGTCATGTGTACCGATCCGATCTTCCCGGACTATCCGGTTTATGGAAGTAATAACTGGTATTATGCTTATGGAGACAGTTCAGAAGAAGAGATTCTGCAGGATACCGACTATATCGTGGAATTGACCAAAGGCGTGGACAATCCACCGTACATGGTGATCGATGACTGCTGGCAGGAACATCATCGGCTGGATGAATACAATGGAGGACCATGGAAAAAAGGAAATATAAAATTCCCTGATATGGGTGCACTGGCAAAAAAACTGGAAGAAAAAGGCGTACGCCCTGGCATCTGGGTTCGATTCTTATTGAATGAAGAAGAGACGATTCTTCAGGAGTGGAGATTATCCCATAACGATTGTCTGGATCCTTCCCATCCGGGAGTCCTTTCCTATATTCAGGAGGATGTGGAAAGGATCTGTAACTGGGGTTATACACTGATCAAACATGATTTTACCACTTTTGATATCTTCGGAAGGTGGGGCGTGGAGATGAACCCGTTCCCGACAGAGGACGGATGGCAATTTTACGATACTTCAAAGACCAGTGCGGAGATTGTAACCGGACTGTACCAGGCAATTTATGAGGCTGCGAAAAAGCACCATACTCTGATCATGGGCTGTAATACCATCGGCCATCTGGGGGCAGGTCTGATGCAGCTGCAGCGAACCGGAGACGATACCAGCGGTATCACCTGGGAGAGAACAAAGAAAATGGGAGTCAACACCCTGGCATTCTGTCTGCCACAGCATCGAACATTTTTTTGATGTGGATGCGGACTGCGTAGGTATTACGGGTTCCATCCCGTGGAGCCTGAACCGTCAGTGGGCGGATGTTGTTGCAGAGTCCGGAACCTCTCTGTTTGTCTCAGCAAAACCGGGAGTGCTGACAGCAGAAGAAAACGAAGAACTGCGCCAGCTTATGTTAAAAGCATCCCGGCAGGATCATCACAAAATCCCGTTAGACTGGGAAGAAACCGACTGCCCGGAAGTGTGGGGAGACGAAGAGGAAGAAGTAGAATACAACTGGTACGAAGAAGCCGGACCGGTAGCAAAAGGAAATGACCAACTGTATCATGCGTATATTCCGCTGTCATAAAATAAATGAGTGATTGCAAGAGGCGAAAAGTTTTTAAAAGGCTTTTCGCCTTTTTCCTGATATAAAACAGATTATTTTAGTGAAAGTAAAAAAATAATCCTGTATAAGATGAAATATTAGAATTTGCAAAGTGTACGGAGAATAAACGGAACTGACAAAATAGTATGGTATATGGAAATAAACAGGTGTATAATGCAGGGCAGAGACCGTGAGAAACACGGGTGCACCGGGAAAACTTAAAAGAAAAACCGGGTGCAAAAAGAAAGGACGAATGAAAATGGACATGACGAGAATAGAAAAAGTAATCGAAGACATGCGCAAGATGAATCTGGAACAGTTTCTTGTGACAGATCCGATGGCTGTGTATTATCTGACCGGACAGTATTATGCATGTGGAGAACGTATGATGGTTCTCCGACTGGATGTGGAAAAAAAGCCGGTACTGGTGATCGGAAAGCTGTTTCCGCAGGATGAAGAAAAACTGGGAATCAAAGTCGTATACTTTGATGATACCGATGACTGTGTGGAAGTTCTGGCTTCCCATATGAGAAAAGGCGGAACCATCGGTATCGACAAAACCTGGCCGGCGCGGTTCTTGCTTCGCCTGATGGAACTTCAGGTGGGAGATGCGTATAGTAATGCATCCACGATCATAGATCATATCCGCCAGATCAAAACAGAAGAAGAGCAGCAAAAGATGCGTGTGGCATCCCGCTGTAACGATACCAGTATTGAAGAACTGATCCCGCTTGTAAGCAAAGGAATGACAGAAGCGGAGCTGGGAGAAGAACTCCTGAAAATCTATCTGAAAAACGGTGCTCAGGGACATTCCTTCGAGCCGATCATCGCGTACGGCGCCCATGCAGCAGATCCGCATCATGAAACAGACGATTCCAAAGGAAGTTATGGCGATGCGGTAGTCCTGGATGTGGGATGCCTGGTCAACGGATACTGTGCTGATATGACAAGAACTGTATTTATCGGAAAAGCCAGCGAAGAGGCAAAGAAAATCTATGCGATCGTCAAAGAAGCCAACCGCCGCGGTATCGAAGCTGCAAAACCGGGTGCAAGATTCTGCGACGTAGACCGTGCAGCCAGAGACTACATCGAAGAACAGGGCTATGGCCAATACTTCACCCATCGTACCGGACACAATATCGGATTGGAAGTCCACGAGTTTGGCGATGTCTCCTTCACCAACGAAGAAGTCCTGAAACCAGGCATGTGCTTCTCAGTAGAACCGGGCATCTATGTCCCGGGTGGCATTGGCGTAAGAATCGAAGACCTGGTCCTGATCACCGAAGACGGTTGCGAAGTCCTGAACCACTTTACGAAAGATCTGATTGAGGTTGAAGCATAGCAAGTAAAAAAATGCGCTCCCTGAAAGACAGGTAATCTGGAAAATCATCTACATAGGAAGGGAATCCGGTGAAAAGCCGACTTGCCCTCTGCGATATTATATTAAAAAGAAATAGCAATCACTTGGCATGGGTGATGCTATTTCTTTTTGTTATATGCTTATCTATATAAGACAGAAATAAGAAATCCGCAAAAAACATGAGTAAGTAGCCAAAATACCTTTTGCCCCCAATATCATGGTAATTTGAATTTACAAGATTTCGGTTTCTATAGTTTCAGCCAAGAACAGCATCAGGCAGGGATTTGCTCTGCAGGCAGCACTTTGTGGGCGCTTAGGGGAAGCTTTGAGATCCGACGCTTACGCAGGCTTTCGCGAGGGTCAGCTGACCCTCGTGAATCATAGCCGAAGTTAGCGGCTAGCTTAAAGTTGCCCTGCCCACGCTGCCAGCGGAGCAAATTCCTGCCTGATGCGTCCGCCTTGAAAAATTCTCCTTGAAAAATCCCTCCAAAAATTATTTCTTTCAATTCCCTGTTGACATATCCTGTATAATTGTATACAATCATACAAAGATACAAAAATACAAGCATGCAATACAAAAATAAAGAACAAAAGCACAGAATCAATCTGGAGGCAACTATGGAATATCAGGAACAATCCCGTGGGGGCCAGATCTTCAACCGGATCCGGGACGACATCTTATCCGGAAACTACACTCCCGGTGAAGAACTGAAAGAAGCAACCCTGGGGAAACAACTGGGAGTCAGCCGGACACCGGTGCGGGAAGCCCTGCGGCAGCTGGATCTGGAAGGTCTGGTGGAGATCGCACCAAACCGTGGTGCCAAAGTAATCGGCATCTCCCGGAAAGATGTGGAAGACATCTATCATATGCGGGCAAGACTGGAAGGCCTGGCGGCGAGAAAAGCGGCAGAACAAATCAAAGAAGAAGAACTGGCAGAATTGGAAGAGGTAATCCTTTTATCTGAATTTCATGTAAAGAAGCCGGAGAGCAAGCAGATGGTCCGGCTGGATGGAAGATTTCATGAGATTATGTACCGGGCATCGGGAAGCCGGATGCTCGAACACGTGCTGACCGATTTTCTTCATTATGTGAAAATGGCGCGCTCCCATTCCGTAAAAACAGAACACCGTGCGCAGGAATCCGTGAAAGAACATAAAAGGATCCTGGAAGCAATCAGACAACGAGATGGAGATCTGGCGGAGCAGCTGGCAAACGAACATATTCAGCATGTAATCGAAAACCTGGATCTGCACTGAAAGATACCAATAAAATACTGTAAAAGAGAAAAACCAGAAACCTCAAACGGTTCGAAAGACAAAAAGCAGAATAAAATAAAAGAATAAACAGGAGGAGATAAGAAATGAGTAAAATTCAGATGACAACACCACTGGTAGAGATGGACGGAGATGAGATGACAAGAATTCTTTGGAAGATGATCAAAGATGATCTGCTGCTTCCCTACATCGACCTGAAAACCGAATACTACGATCTGGGTCTGGAACACAGAAACGAAACCGACGATCAGGTAACCATCGATGCAGCCATGGCAACCAAGAAATACGGTGTTGCAGTCAAATGTGCTACCATCACTCCAAACGCTGCACGTATGACCGAGTACAATCTGAAAGAAATGTGGAAAAGCCCGAATGGAACCATCCGTGCGATCCTCGACGGAACCGTATTCCGTGCTCCGATTGTTGTAAAAGGCATCGAACCGTGCGTAAAGAACTGGAAAAAACCAATCACCATCGCAAGACATGCATACGGTGATGTATATAAAAATACCGAGATGAAAGTTCCGGGACCTGGAAAAGTGGAACTGGTCTATACCGCAGAAGACGGAACCCAGACAAAAGAACTGGTCTTTGATTTCAAAGGACCTGGCGTGGCACAGGGCATGCACAACCTGGACAACTCCATTGAGAGCTTTGCAAGAAGCTGCTTTAACTATGCACTGGATACGAAACAGGATCTGTGGTTTGCAACCAAAGATACCATTTCCAAAAAATACGACCACACATTCAAAGATATTTTCCAGGAAATCTTTGATGCGGACTACAAAGAAAAATTCGAGGAAGCAGGCATTACTTATTTCTATACCCTGATCGATGATGCCGTAGCCCGTGTGATGAAATCAGAAGGCGGCTTCATCTGGGCATGTAAAAACTATGACGGCGATGTAATGAGCGATATGGTGTCCTCCGCGTTCGGTTCTCTGGCGATGATGACCTCTGTACTGGTATCTCCGGACGGCTACTACGAATACGAAGCTGCACACGGAACCGTACAGCGTCACTACTACAAACACCTGAAAGGGGAAGAGACCTCCACAAACTCCGTGGCAACCATCTTTGCATGGAGCGGTGCCCTGAGAAAACGTGGAGAACTGGATGGCAACAAAGAACTGATGGATTTTGCAGATCGTCTGGAAGAAGCGACCATCCGCACCATCGAAGAAGGAAAGATGACAAAAGACCTGGCTCTGATCACAACCATGGAAAATCCGACCGTATTAAACAGTGAAGGATTTATCAAAGCAATCGCTGAGAATCTGTAAGAGCAGGAAAAATAGAGAGAAACAAGGAGGAATTCCCATGGGAGCAGAAGAATTTCTGAACATAGAAGAAGAACATAAACGAGAGTTTAGCGAACTGTTACAGTACTGTCTGGCATCCGGCCGGATCGATCAGAACCTGTATCAGGAATATGATGTAAAAAGAGGTTTGCGTGACTCCAGCGGAAAAGGTGTACTGACCGGTCTGACAGAGATCTCGGACGTTGTCGGTTATACGTATGAAGACGGAAGAAAGATCCCGGCAGACGGACAGTTATTTTTCCAGGGATATAACGTAGCGGATATGGTGGCGAGCCTGGAGAAAAGAAAAAAAGGCTTCGAGGAAGTCATCTATACACTGCTGTTCGGACGTATCCCGAACGCAAGACAGTCAGCGATGTTTAATGATCTGCTGTCGGATATGATGAATCTGAACAACCGTTTTATCCGTGATGTTGTCATGAAAGCATCCAACGAAAATATCATGAATGCCATGCAGCGATGTGTGCTGACTCTGTACACCTACGATGATAATCCGGATAACACCAGCGTGGAAAATGCCCTGCGCCAGTCCATGCAGCTGATCGCAAAAATGCCGCTGATCGCTGTATATTCGTATCATTCCTACCGGCATTTCCGTCAGGATGAAAACCTGTTGATCAAAAACCCGAAGAAAGAGTACAGCTTTTCCGAGAACATCCTGTATATGCTCCGCGAAGACGGTCAGTTTACCGAACTGGAAGCGAAGGTTCTCGATATCGCGCTGGTACTTCATGCAGAGCATGGTGGTGGTAACAACTCCACATTTACCAATCATGTGGTAACATCTTCCGGAACGGATACCTATTCTGCTGTAGCGGCATCTATCGGTTCCCTGAAAGGACCAAAACACGGTGGTGCCAATCTGAAAGTTCAGGACATGTTTGAAAATATCATGGAAAACTGCCCGGACTGGGAAAATGAAGAATCTCTGAGAGATTATCTGAATGACATTCTGGATAAGAAGGTCTTTGACCATGCAGGCCTGATCTATGGTATGGGACATGCGGTATATACACTGAGCGACCCGCGTGAAGTGATCCTGAAACGTTATGCAAAATTCCTGGCAGAAGAAAAAGGAAAGAACAGAGAATTTGCCCTGTATGAGAAAGTGGAAGAGATTGCAGGTGAACTGATCATGCACAAGAGAAAACTATTCAAACCGGTATGTGCAAATGTCGATTTTTACAGTGGATTCGTTTACACGATGCTTGGCATCCCGAGAGAGCTGTTCACCCCGATCTTTGCGATCTCCCGTATGGCAGGATGGTCCGCACACCGTCTGGAGGAACTGGTCAACGCCGGTAAGATCATCCGTCCGGCATACCGTTATGTGGGACACCACAGACCGTATCTGGAAGTGGAAGACCGCGAGGAACAGAACCCGTTCACCGAGGAATACCAGAGAAAATATAAGATTAAGAGCATTAAAAATGCATAAATAAAAGCAAAAATCCGTCTGACAGAGAAAATCTGTCGGGCGGATTTTGGTATATACGCGGGTAATGAGGCAAAGTCCGGGCTTGCACAAGACCTTGACGACTGCCGCAATAGTGAACGGGGAGGGCAACGAGCCAGAAGGGTGGTGAATCAGATCAGTCCGTAATGAGCCATTGCTTTCATCAGTCCGTCATTTTCCACAGTATCTGTGACATACTCCGTATACGGATCGAGCACAGGGTCGTGATGTCCCAGAGCCACGGTGTGTTTACCATAAGTAAACATGGCAAGGTCATTACTGCTGTCGCCGAAGACATAAGCATCATCCAGTCCCAGTCCGAAGTGTTTCAGGATAAAATCAATGGCAGTTCCTTTGGAATATCCTTTCGGCACAACTTCATAGATACCGCCCAGCCGGTCGATCAGATCCATATCTTTTGCCAGTGCAGGGAACAGGGTGTCGGTATCGGTCTGCTCATCGGTGTAGATGACGAATTTGTCAAAGTCGCAAAGTCCGCTCTCGATATAGTGTTCTTTGGTCAGTCCCAGTGTGGCGAGATAACGGCAGGTTCCCTCCAGCTTTGCAAACCGGGTAATATGGGAAGAACGGTAGCAGTCCTCTTTTCCCTCGAGAAGCAGTCCTGCATTTGCTGCTTTCACCTGTCGGATGATCTCCGCCTGACGCTCCTTCGGGATCTGCGTGGAGGTGAGCACCTCATCGCTGTATACAATATAGCTTCCGCAGCCACACAGATAACCGCTGAACGGCAGCCGACAGATCATCGGCGGCAGACAGCAGATGGTCCGTCCGGTGTTGATAAATAAAAGATGTCCGAGATCATGGGCTTTTTGCAGGGCAGCAGAGGCAGATTCGGGGATCTTACCGGTGACTTCACTTAAGATGGTTCCGTCGATATCAAAAAATAATGCTTTCTTATTTGTACTCATGTTGATTCTCCGTATAAATGTTTTCTGTAACTGTTTGGTAATCCGATTTTTATTACAAGTGCAGTTTATTATACTGCCTGAGAATCCAAAATGTAAAGAGATAAGATGAACAAAATGCAATGAGAAGAATGGTAGAGGAAAACGCATTTTGACAGTTAAAAAGAAAGTTGATGAGAAAAAATTAGAATCTGGGGATTTCAGAGGGGGCAAAGTATGTTAAAATAGAACTATTCAGCGGGAAAATAGGAAGGAATCCGCAGAAAATGATTAAAACAGGTGTAACTGTATGGTGAGTGGAAAGAGTGAAGCTATGAAGCAGTTACAAAAAGATAAATTTTCAGGAGGGAGAAAATGACAAAAAAAGCAGAGAACCCCATGGAGATTATAGAGCGGTTGAAGAAAGAATATCCCGATGCGGCGTGCACCCTGGATTATGACCAGGCGTGGAAACTGCTGGTGAGCGTGCGGCTGGCAGCGCAGTGTACCGATGCCAGGGTGAATGTGGTCGTGGAGGGACTGTTTGAAAAATATCCCAGTGTGGAAGCACTGGCGGCAGCAGATGTGGAAGATATCGAGGCGATTGTCCGTCCCTGCGGACTGGGAAAAAGCAAGGCGCGTGACATCAGTGCCTGTATGAAGATGCTGCGGGATGAATATGACGGGAAAGTACCGGATGATTTCAATGCGCTGTTAAAACTTCCGGGTGTGGGAAGAAAGAGTGCGAACCTCATTATGGGGGATGTCTTTGGAAAACCGGCGATCGTGACCGACACCCACTGCATTCGCCTGACCAACAGGATGGGTCTGGTGGACGGAATCAAGGAACCGAAGAAAGTAGAGATGGAACTGTGGAAGCTGGTTCCACCGGAAGAGGGAAGCGATTTCTGCCATCGGCTGGTGATGCATGGAAGAGAGATCTGCACGGCAAGAACCAAACCGTACTGTGATCGCTGTTGCCTGAACGATATCTGCAAAAAGATGGGTGTAGAGTAGAAAATCTATATGCTAGCTAGTAGTTGTCATAGATTAATAAGGAAATTTTCAGTCGCATAGGAGACAGGAGGATGGAAGAATGAAAATCGGGATCATATCGGACACTCATGGAAAATTACATCCACCGGTTCTGGAGCTGATCGCTTCCTGCGATGTGGTCCTGCATGTCGGAGATGTGGATAACAGTCAGACACTGGACCAGCTCTGGATGCATCTGAAACCAAATGCCCCTTTTTATCTGGTGCGTGGAAATAACGACCGGGGATGGGCGGAGCGCATCGCGAAAACACAACGGTTTTGTCAGGCTGGTGTTTCCTTTTTCATGGTGCATGACAGAAAAGATGTTTCCTGGGACCTGGACGGTGTACAGGTGGTTGTCTTCGGGCACAGTCATAAGTTTACCGTGGAAGAAGTCGACGGAAGACTCTGGCTGAATCCGGGAAGTTGCGGCAGACCGCGGTTCGGCGCACCTTTGACATTGGCAGTGCTTACGATAGAAGACGGAGTGGAAAACCAGGAGTGGACGGTGGAAAAAATCACGATTTCCAACCGGTATGTGGAAAACAGGAGTATAGTATGGAAAAAAACACAACCAAAACAGAAGTAAGAGAAAAAATACAGGAACTTTTTAAAAACACTGAAAGCGGAGCAGGAAAAAAAAGCCGCTGCGTCTGGTGGAGCAGCTGGGATATCTGATGTATGTCCGCCTGTTTATCGAATCACAGAAGAGGGTCAGCCTGCAGGAGAGCTTTCCGTTTGCCGGATTCCCAATGGAATGGATACCGGGAGAGGAAGAAGTGGAGGATGGTCAGCGCAGCTGGCAGCTGCAGTATCAGGTACAGTACTGTTCTTCCATGGTGGAGCAGGGACATTTTATGGAAACTGCAAGACTGGAAGAAAACAGTCTGTGGATGAAAGAATTATGTAAACTCATTGACTGGACAGCTGACCACTGTGACTGGGAAGAAGGGATGCCACATCTGTTCGGCGCGCTGCTTGAAGAGATGCTTCGTCAGATGTATGCCTGGGGAACTACAGGACTGTTTCTGATGCCGGAGAACCTTACGGAAGCACTGATCCGGCTGGCAGATGGTCGTAATATCGAAAAAGTCTGGAATCCGGCGACAAGAACCGGCGGTTTTCTTGCAGCAGCCCACAGACAGTATCCACAGTGGCAGTTATACGGATGTGAAGAAGAGAAAAGTCAGTGGCAGATTGCCCGGATGCTGCAGTTTTATCATGGCGGCGGTATGGAGGGAATCCGTCGGGAAGATCCGCTGGAAGCCGACCGCATCGATAAAACCGGGGAGCGCACACCGGAAGGGGAAGTGCCGACCTACGAGGAATACGATTTGATCGTGACCAATCCACCGGTAGGGGAATTGCCGATCGAAGACCAGGACCGGTACTGGATCAGTACCAGAAAAGCACAGCTGCAGTGCATGCAGATGTTGATGAATCATGTGAAAAAGCAGGGCATGGTGATCGCGGTAGTCAACGAGGGAACCCTGTTTATGTACGATGCAGAACAGAAAGTCCGCCAGTATCTGTTAAATGACTACCAGATCCAGGGAGTCATTTCCCTTCCGGCGGGAGCATTTTTACCCTATACAGGAAGTAAGGCTTCGGTTCTGATCTTTACAAGAGAAGAAGAGATTGACAAAGAGCAGCCGGTATGGTTCTATGAGATCCAGAATCTCGGATACAGCCTGGATCGTCGCCAGGAAAGTACCGGGGTGGATGACATTCCGGCAATGCTGACATCATGGGAGAACCGGAAAGAACTGGCAGATCAGTGGAAGCATCAGTTGAAGGAAGCTGCTGCGCATAACCAGTGGGAAAATCCGGTTCCGGCACATTGGGAAGAAAAATCCTGCTGGTTTGCAAGTCTGGATACGATCGCCAAAAATGACAATAATCTGTCTGCGGGAAGATACAAACCATGGAAAGAGCAGGAAACGGTTGTGACCGAATCCCCGGCACAGCTTTTGAAAGAACTGGCAGATCTGGAAACCGATACGATGAAGAAAGTACAGGAACTGATGGAGATGGCGGGGGACTATGAGTAAGAAGAAAAATATGTACAAACTGGAATCTCTCGCCCGGCTGATCTCCGGAAGAACGCCGGAGCGGGAGCAGAAGGAATACTATGCAGAGACCGGAACACCATGGGTCAAGATTGAAAATCTGGATCAGGGTTATATCCGGGAGACAGCGGAATACCTGTCCGAACAGGGAAAAGAAAAGGTTAATCTGGTACCGGAAAACAGTGTGTTATTTTCCATCGTCGGTACAGTCGGAAAAGTGGGAATCGCCGGCCGGGAACTTGCCACGAATCAGCAGATCGTATCCCTGATTTTTGATGAGACCCGGGTGCTGCCACTGTACGGATATTATGCACTCCGGTATCATGCGGAAGAGATCCGCAAACTGTCCAATCAGACCACGATGGCGCTGATCAGCAGAAAAACCCTGGGACAGTACAGAATCTATGTGCCGGACAGTCTGGAAAAACAGCAGGAGATTGTGGATAAGCTGCGGCGTTTTGAAGAGATCAAGCTGAAAAAAGAAGAGATGCAAAGCCGGATGGAACAGTATGAACAGGTATTATTTCAGAGAATCTTTGCCTCTCAGCTGCGATACGGAGAAAAGGCGAGACTTCGCAACTATCTGAAAGAACCGGTAGGAACCGGTATTCCGAAAAATGAAGAGCCAAACGGAGAATTCCCCTGTGTGCGTCTGGAGAATTTTCGGAAGACTTATCTGACAGGACTTCATGCAGGAGAAAAGGCGGAGGTAAATGCTGGTGCAGACTGGGCGATCGAAGAGAAATACCGTGTCTGCCCGGGAGATATCCTTCTTCGAAATGGAAAGCTGATTCTGGTAGATCGGGTGGAAGATCCACTGTATCTGGATCGTAGTGTGCTGCGTATTGTGCCGGATCAGGGGCAGATTCTGCCGGAAGCCTTGTATGCTTATCTGAGTCAGTCTTGTATGAGTGAAGTTCTCTACGGAGCCAGAAAAGAGGGCGATAATCGAAAACGTCCGATTCGTGCCGCCGAGGTGGAAAAGTTGATTCTGCCGCAGTTGTCCATGAAAAAACAGGAAGATTACAGCAGATGTCTGAAGAAAATCCGTGAGATCGAGAGAAATCTGGACCGGGAAATTGCACTGGCAGAGGCAGCATTTTCCGGTATGGGATGGCTGTTGCTGAGGAAAGAACCGGAGGAAGAGGCTAAGACAGATGCAATAAGCATTGAAGATGTGGAAATTGTTACGAAAGCGGAGACAGAAGAATCCACAGGGAAAGATCTGGAAACTATGGCAGATGCGAAAACTTCGGAAGGTGCAGCCGGTGAAGCGGAGCAGACAGAAGCCGGGTTACAGGAAGAAAAGTCGAAAGTGGTTTCGGGAAAAACAGGGAAGAGGATGCAAAGAAGGCCGGTGGAACTGTCCGAAGAACAGAAGCAGACGGCACATCTGATTCTTGGTGTGCTCTGCTGCTGGGCACCGAGAGATGAACGAACCGGTGCATACTGTAAGAAACGGCAGGAGATTTTCCGGATCGCGCAGCCCTATTTTCAGCCGGCAGCGGTTTCTTTTACCGATAAAAAGGGACAGCGGGAATACCTGCTTGAGAAGGATTTCCTGACCTATCGAAATGAGGAATTGAGCAAACGATACGCTACACCGATGTACTTTTTACAGGAACTTTTACAGGAAAGCGAAAACGATAATCCGCAGGACGCCCATCTGGCCTTCCAGGGAGAAGACGGGATCGCTACGGATGAACTTTGGGATTCAGCACAGATCCGGCAGATGGCAGTGTGTGGCTGGGAGATACTAATGGAGTATTCCGGACTGGGTGCATGCGGATGGCTGGTGCGTGGAGAGAATGGGAAGTAACTATGCAACAGACAGTCGGGGTACAAAACAGTTGCAACCGAGAAAAGGAGACAGAACATATGAAACCGAAGATTCGCATGGTCGGACTGGATCTGGACGGAACGGTATTTAATAACAATAAAGAGATTACCACGCATACCAGAAGTGTGCTGAAAGAGGCGATCCATCAGGGTTGCATCGTGCTTCCGGCCACCGGAAGACCGGAAATCGGACTTCCGGGTGCATTTTTGGAGATTCCCGGTGTGGAATACGCACTGACTTCCAACGGAGCCCGCATTATCCGTATTCCTTCCGGGGAGACGGTATATGAAGAACTGATTCCCTGGGAGGTCGCATTGCAGGTGATCGAAGTGATGAAACAGTGGGCAGGAGAATCATGCAACTGGGAAACATATTTTGCCGGTAATATTTATGTAGAGGAAGAAACGTATCATTTTGTGAAACATGAATCGATGAGTCCTGCGATGGAGCGGTACATCCGAAGTACCCGGACACGCCGGAAGTATCTGACAGAGAAGATCCGGGAGGAAAAGATCGGAATGGAAAAGTTGCATCTGATCTTTGCTGATACAAGAGAACGGGACTGCAGAGAGAAGGAACTGCAACAGATGTTTCCGAATCTGAGCATCTGCCATGCGACACCGTTTAATATTGAAATTATTTCCGGCAGGGCTGGAAAAGGGAACGCGCTGGTGGCACTGGGAAAGATCCTCGGTATCAAAAGGGAAGAAATCATGGCATGCGGCGATGCGCCAAATGACTGGAACATGCTTGAGATGGCCGGACTTCCGGTCGTGATGGCGAATGCAGATGAAGAGACGAAGAAAAAGGCAGCGTTTATCACAAAGTCGAATGAGGAAGACGGCGTTGCTTATGCTGTTGAACAGTTTGTGTTAAAAAATGAATGATAGATTTGCCTGAATAACGGAAAACAGATTGGCTGCGGTATCAGGTATGGCAACGGGAAGAAAAAGGAAAAGCGAAGGAAAATGAGAAGAAACAGCAGATACGGAAAATGAAAGGAGTTTATGCATGACTTTGAAACAACAACTTGGAAAGTTGAGATGGAAGAACTTTCTCTTCCTCACGATTGCAGGTATGGTGAATGCCTTCGGAGTCACGATGTTTATTGCCCCGGTGGATCTGTATGACAGCGGAATCTCCGGAACATCGATCCTGCTGTCACAGCTGACACCGGAATGGCTGTCACTGTCCTTCTTTTTGATGGTATTGAATATTCCTCTGTTTTTATACGGACTCAGAAAACAGGGTGTGGTATTTACCATCTATGCGATTTACACGGTGGTGGTCTATTCTTTCGGGGCATGGCTGATCACAGATGTACTGCCGGTGGATGTAAGTATCGTATCGCCACTTGCCGGATCGGATCTGCTTCTCTGCGCTATTTTTGGCGGGCTGATCTCCGGTATCGGAAGTGGTATGGCGATTCGATTTGGAGGAGCGATGGACGGCATCGAAGTTCTCGCCGTCATCTTTGCAAAACGGCTGGGAATCACGGTGGGTACGTTTGTGATGGCATATAATCTGGTACTGTATATTATCTGCGGATTTGTGATTCACAGCTGGATCCTTCCACTGTACTCGATCGTAACATACGGGGCAGCGCTGAAGACAGTGGACTTTATTGTGGAAGGTCTGGATCGATCCAAAGCGGCTACAATCGTCACGGTGCATCCGGATGAGGTCTGCGCGGCACTCTCCGAAGCCTTTGAGTGTGGGATGACGATCACCGAGGCGAAGGGATATTATTCGGATTCCCCGAAGACAGTGGTGTACATCGTGGTAAACCGTTTTCAGGTTGGGAAGATGAAAGAACTGGTTCATGAAAATGATCGCTCCGCTTATATCTCGATTGCAGAAATTGCGGATGTGTACGGAGCAAATACGGATAAAGTCTGAAACGACAAAAATATCATTGAGGATTGTGATAGTACGAAGTACGGAACAATCCGGTATCAAAGGGGTCAAAATACCTTTTGACCCAAACATCATATCATTATTATAAGCAGAAAGTGAAAAAAATATGGATGGAAACATTCTTTTGTGGATACAGGATCACTTCCGCTGGGAAGGCATGAACTGGTTCTGGAAAGGAATCACATCCCTGGGAAACGGTGGATGGTTCTGGATCGTATTATGTATCCTGATGGTTGTACTTGCCAAAATCTCCGGAGAAAAATGTTCAATAAAAAATGAAAACTGTTCCCGGGCAGTAATCGGAAGAGCAGGCTGGTATGGTCTGTTGTCGATGGGAGCCGGTGCACTGATCACCAATGTGTGTCTGAAAAATCTGGTAGCACGTCCTCGCCCCTATGAAGTGGTAGAGGGACTGGTGCCGCTGATCGGCAAACCGACGGATTATTCATTCCCGTCGGGACATACCTGTGCATCGTTTGCCTGTGCGCTGGTGTTGTACCGGATTCTACCGAAAAAATTACGGTGTACCTGCAGTGATCCTGGCATCACTGATCGCATTTTCACGCCTGTATGTGGGTGTGCATTATCCGACCGATGTACTTGGAGGCCTGTTTGTCGGAATCTTTTCTTCCTGTCTGGTTCTGTGGATCGGAAAGAAGAGGACGAAGAAATAAGAAAATCTTAAAAGAAACGTAATTGTCTGCCCGTGTGGTGTTCTTTATAATAAGAGAGAAAAGAACGCCATCCGGGCAGAAAGAGGTTTAGAGGGGAATGGGAAAGAAAATATTGAAATTGTTACTGTATCTGATGGCAATGGTCGGAGTGCTCATCTGGATGGACAGTACAGAAGGTCTGACGGAAGAAGGGGCATTGATTATTGTTGGCATTGCATTATTGGCGTATTTTGTGATGAAACTGATCGGCTTTTTGGCAAAGAGACGCAGAATAAGAAGAGAAAGAGCGCGGAAAGCCAGAAGAAAACGTGAGTTGCGGGAAGTAAACAATCACAGAGGAAAACAGGAAACGGGTCGAAAAGCGGAAAATAATCGATCAGGAAAATGGAAAAGCAATGTAGAAACATATGTGCCGGATGTGGAACAATGGAAAGAAAATGTTTCGGGAAGCGGGTGGCAGAGAGAGAGAAGTCAGATAACATCCGTTGCTGCGACAGCGGCAGCACAGGAAAACTACCGGAAACAGCAAAAAATACATAATCAAAGCGGTCATAAATTTCATATGACACGGAAAAAAATAGTCTGGACCGTCGGTTTGTTGGCCACATTCTGCATCGTTGTGCTGGCAGGGAAAACCTGGATCCGGCAGCACGAGCAGATTCCGGAGAGTCTTCTTAACATGGAAGAAAAATATCCGGAGGCTACAGATTTTGTAAAAAATTATCCGAAGCGAAGACACTATCAGACGATAGATATTTCATCCGAAGTGGAAGCTGCCAGAGAAAACAGTGAGATACCGTATTTTTGCAGTGGGATGAACGCTGGGGGTATGAAACCTACGGCAGCGATTTCCTTGCTGTCACCGGCTGCGGTCCAACCTGCCTGTCCATGATCACCTGTGGTCTGACCGGCTCCGAAACATGGAATCCCCTGACCGTAGCTCAGTTTTCAGAAAAAGAGGGTTATTACGTACCGGGTGAAGGAACCTCCTGGTCTCTGATGACCGAAGGTGCCAACAACCTGGGCCTCACAGCAGAAAACATCCCGGTAACACAAGAAAACATCCTTGCCGCCCTGCGGTCAGGCATCCCCCTGATCTGTTCCATGTATCCGGGTGATTTTACCTACACAGGTCACTTTATCGTTCTGACCGGTATCGATGAAAACGGTGCAATTACCGTCAACGACCCAAACAGCC
>ENA-OPYX01000072-OPYX01000072.1-human-gut-metagenome-genome-assembly--contig:-NODE-72-length-52958-cov-4.590278_pt1 | contig 52958 bp, 46 predicted proteins | sample MGYA00242639_ERZ504486 | MGnify/ENA primary metagenome ERZ504486 (study PRJEB26092, sample SAMD00036296) | human gut metagenome | host: Homo sapiens | study: EMG produced TPA metagenomics assembly of... | reverse complement strand
TTGTTTTTCGGCCATTCTGTAGTTACACAGCTGCAGCAAAACTCGAAAAATGCTTATCGTGCAGTTTCTTCCCATCATAAGCTTCAGCAGGGAAGACGTAAGATTCGTGCACAGGAAAAGCGTTTGCACAGAGAGCAGGAAGAAAATGAGCAGCTCAAGATGCAGCGGATGCGTCTGGAAAATTTACAAAAGCAAAGACAGGAAATTCTCGAAAAGAAAAATATCAATCGTGAATTTGTAAATATTCAGCTGGAAGAAAGTAAAAGGCAGGAAGCATTGAATCGTGAGCTGTTAAAGGAACAAGGCTCACAGGGAAAGCGCGAACTGCGTACAAATACAGAGCTTGAAGAAGAAGACCGCAGCATGAAAGAGGTTGTTCTTGGAAAGGAAGAGCAAAAGTCAGCAGAAGATACAAATAAGGTCACACAGCCAAGCATGTTTATTGAAGGTGAGGAAATTACGACACCGCTTCGCCTTGATACAAGCAATATTTTAGAAGAAGAGCCGCAAAAACATGATGATGGCTGGGTGCTTGAGACTGATGATGAAGTAAACGAAGAAGATGATCTGGAGTTTGACGATATTTCAGAAATATTATAATAAGGCAATGGAATCATCTTCAGATACTGAGTCATCCGAGAATACGTCATCTGAAAATGCATCATTAGAAATGTCTCATCCAGAAAATGTGTCATCCCAAAATATGTCATCAGATACTGTGTTGACAGATGCTGCAGATGAAACAGGAAGAAGATATTTCAGGGGCATCGGCAGCAGGAGATGAGTCGGTGGACTATCGAATGCTTATGCGTGAATACAAAAATGACAGGGAAGCATGATGAGGATGAGTCTGTATATACAAAAACAGTTCGTACTGCAACTGGAAAGGTGATAACAGTCGAGCTTGATGGTCTTCCAGGAGAAAAATAAGCGTCCGAAGGATTCGGTGAAAATTAAGGAAAGATTTGATCAGTATGATGAAAAGGTTGTTCCGATCGCATATGAGGAGCCAAAAGAATATATCTTTCCGTCAACAGATCTTCTTACACCGGGAATTGCATCAGGCAAGGGGCGCGAAGAGCTTGCTAGAAGTATGCAGGAGACGGCAGATAAGCTAAAGCGTACACTGCAGGATTTTGGTGTAGGTGTTACGATTACAAATATTAGCAGAGGACCGAGTGTTACACGCTATGAGTTACAGCCAGAGCAGGGCGTAAAGGTCAGCAAGATTGTTAATCTGGCTGATGATATTAAGCTTAATCTTGCCGCAGAAGATATTCGTATTGAGGCACCAATTCCAGGAAAGGCAGCGATTGGTATTGAAGTGCCGAACAAGGAAAAACAGATGGTTGCATTTCGTGATCTTCTGGAAAGTGATGAATTTACAAAAGCAAAGTCGAAGACTATTTTTGCCGCAGGAAAGGATATTGCGGGAAAAACTGTCGTTGCCGATATCGAAAAGATGCCGCATCTTCTGATTGCCGGTCAGACCGGTTCAGGAAAATCAGTCTGCATCAATACAATTATTATGAGTATCCTTTACAAAGCAAGACCTTCTGAGGTAAAATTAATTATGATTGATCCGAAGGTGGTTGAGCTTAGTGTTTATAATGGTATTCCACATCTTCTTATTCCGGTTGTAACAGACCCGAAGAAGGCTGCTGCTGCATTAAACTGGGCAGTAAACGAGATGGAGGAGCGATATAAAAAGTTCGCTGAGCATAAAGCAAGGAATATCATTGGATATAATGCACAGATTGATCAGATCGAGGATGTTCCAGGTAAAGATCGCCCGGAAAAAATCCCACAGATCATTGTAATTGTTGATGAGTTGGCAGATCTGATGATGACAGCAGGAACAGATGTAGAGGATGCAATTCAGAAGCTAGCACAGAAAGCCAGAGCAGCTGGTATTCATCTGATTATTGCGACGCAGCGACCATCAGTAAATGTCATTACTGGTGTGATCAAGGCAAATATTCCATCAAGAATTGCCTTTAGTGTTGCCAGCGGAATCGATTCCAGAACTATTCTGGATGAGACAGGAGCAGAAAAGCTCCTTGGAAAGGGCGATATGCTGTTTCATCCGTATTATATCAGCAAGCCAGTTACGTGTTCAGGGCGCATTTGTATCCGATGATGAGGTAACAGAGGTTGTAAACTTCTTAACTCAGCGAAAAAATGTAAGAGGCGGAGAGATCAATACAAATATTGATCTTCAGGCAAACATGCCGGGAAGCAGCTTGCCAGGCGGTGATCAGGATGAGCTGTTTGAGACAGCAGGAAGATTTATCATTGAGCAGGAAAAGGCTTCTATTGGTAATCTGCAGCGCCATCTTAGAATCGGATTCAATCGTGCAGCACGCATCATGGACCAGCTCTATGCAGCGGGAGTGGTCAGCAAGGATGAGGGAACAAAACCGCGCAAGGTCTTAATGAAGGCCGAAGAGTTTGAAGAGTACCTGCAGAGCAGGTAACTACAGGACAAGGGAGGATACGTTTATGAAGACAGACATCCAAATCGCACAGGAGGCACAGATGATGCCGATCCGCGAGGTGACAGCAGGTTTTGGTATTACAGAGGATGACATGGAATTGTATGGAAAGTATAAGGCAAAGCTTTCCGATGAGCTATGGAACCGCATCAAGGACAGACCAGATGGAAAGCTGGTTTTGGTAACTGCAATTAACCCAACTCCGGCAGGAGAGGGAAAGACAACTATCAGCATTGGACTTACACAGGCGTTAAACAAGATTGGCAAGAAGGCAATTGTTGCACTGCGTGAGCCTTCTCTTGGACCGTGCTTTGGTGTAAAGGGTGGTGCTGCAGGAGGCGGCTACTCTCAGGTAGTTCCGATGGAGGATATGAACCTTCATTTCACAGGTGATTTCCATGCAATCACATCTGCAAATAATTTGCTGGCAGCGATGCTTGACAATCACATTCAGCAGGGAAATGAACTTCGTATTGACACAAGAAATATTGTGTGGAAGCGTTGTATTGATATGAACGACCGTGTTCTTAGAAATGTGGTTGTTGGATTGGGTGCAAAGGCAGACGGAGTTGTTCGCGAAGATCATTTTGTTATTACTGTTGCATCTGAGATTATGGCAATTCTTTGTCTGTGCAGTAACATCCGTGATTTAAAAGAAAGACTGGGAAAGATTATTGTTGCATATAATATGGACGGAGAGCCAGTTACAGCAGAAGACTTAAAGGCAGTTGGTGCAATGGCAGCGCTGTTAAAGGATGCCATCAAGCCAAATGTAATCCAGACACTTGAGCATACACCAGCACTTGTACATGGCGGACCGTTTGCCAATATTGCACATGGCTGCAATAGTGTAAAGGCAACTAAGATGGCACTGAAATTATCTGATATTGCTGTTACAGAGGCAGGTTTTGGTGCAGATCTTGGTGCAGAGAAATTTATGGATATCAAATGCCGTGCAGCAGGTCTAAAGCCGGATGCTGTAGTTATCGTAGCAACTGTAAAGGCATTAAAATACAATGGCGGCGTAAAGAAGGATGAGTTGGCAGCACCGAACCTTGAGGCAGTAAAGAAGGGTATTGTAAACTTAGAGAAGCATATTGAGAATATCCAGAAGTTTGGTGTTCCGATTGTTGTTACCTTAAATTCCTTCTTAACAGATACCGAGGAAGAATATGAATATATTCGCAGTTTCTGTGAGGAGAGAGGATGCGAGTTTGCACTGTCAAAGGTATGGGCAGACGGCGGTGACGGAGGTGTTGAATTAGCAAATAAGGTTGTTAAGACACTTGAGACAAAGAAGTCTGAATATCATCCGCTGTATCCGCTTGAGATGGCGTTAAAAGATAAGATTACTACAATCGCAAAAGAAATTTATGGAGCAGACGGTGTTGTATTCCAGCCGGCAGCTAATCGTGCATTAAAGAAGCTGACAGAGCTCGGTTTTGGTGAGCTTCCGGTATGTATGGCAAAGAATCAGTATTCTTTGTCTGATGATGCAAAGAAATTAGGCAGACCTGAAAACTTCAAGATTACTGTGCGCGATGTATATGTAAGTGCAGGTGCAGGCTTTGTCGTTGTACTGACAGGTGATGTTATGACAATGCCAGGACTGCCGAAGGCACCAGCTGCTTTTAACATTGATGTGGACGATGACGGCCATATCACAGGATTGTTCTAAATATCATTATGAATCAGGAGGCTGAATGAAACTAGATATACTTTTAAAAGGAATCGAGTATCATTTACAGCAGGGAAGCCCAGAAAATTGTGAGATTACAGGGCTTTGTGAAGATTCAAGAAAGATAAAATGCGGAAATTTATTTTTTTGCCGTACTGGAACACATACAAGTGGAAAACAATATCTGCGGCAGGCACTATCTTTAGGTGCGGCCGCAGTTATCTGTGAGAAATATGATGAAGATAGCAGGCGTATTTTATCTTCTCAAAAGGATATTTGCGTTATAGAAACAGATGTGTCAGCGCAGACACAAGCGCGTCTGGCATCGAATTTTTATGATTTTTCTAAGGAAAAGCTTCTGTTGATCGGCGTGACTGGTACCAAGGGAAAAACAACGGTCTGCGCGATGCTTCAGAAGCTTTTTTTGGATAATCATATGTTATGTGCCACTGTTGGAACAAATGGCTTCTTTTTAAAGGATCGCGTGACAAAAAGCAGTCATACGACACCAGAGCTGTTTGAATTATATGGCTTTATTGCAGAGGCAGTTAAGGCCGGATGCACACATTTTATTGCAGAGGTGTCTTCTCTTGCAGTTAAGCAGGGACGAATAGCAGGTCTTACATTTGATTTGGGAATCTTTACAAATATTTATCCAGATCATATTGGGGGAAATGAACATTGCCTCTTTTTTAGAGTATGCCTACTGGAAAAAAAGGATTTTTTAAGAATTGCAAAAAAGTACTCTTAAACAGAGATGATCCATTTTCATTTGAGATTGCAGCAGATAAGAATGGTGTTTGCAGCTGGTATTCAGCGAGTGTCTGTGCAGATGGCTATGCATCTGAAATTGAAAAAGATGTCGAGATAGACGGATTATACCAGCATTTTTTATGGCATTGGCAAAAAATGCCTGCAAGAAGTATAAGCTTAAAGCTTCCAGGACTTTGCAATGTCAGCAATGCAGCAGCAGCGCTTTCTGCTTTTTGCCTGTTAACATCAGATGAGCAATATGATTCATACCAGTTGGATTTTAGTACATTTTCCGTTCGGGGGCGCTTTGAAATGGTGGGTCATTTTCAAGGCGGGACGATTATGATTGACTATGCACATAATGAAGCCAGCCTGAAAAATCTGCTGGAATCACTTCGGGCATATCATCCAAACAGAATTTTGTGTATGTTTGGATGTGGAGGAAACAGAAGTGCCGTGCGACGCAGTGCGATGGGGCGCGTCAGCAGTGAATTAGCTGATTTGACAATTATTACACAGGATAATTCCAGAGACGAACCATTTGAGCAAATTTTAGCTGATATACTTTTGGGTGTGACAGGCGACTATGTGGTAATACGGGACCGTAAAGAGGCTATAGGCTACTGCATGAGCCAGATGAGGCCAGGCGATCTTCTTGTACTTGTTGGGAAGGGACACGAAGATACGCAGGAAATCGCTGGAAAGGTGGAGGCATTTTCTGAAAGAGATATTGTGGAATCTATCGAAAAGACAAAGAAAGGCAAGGTCAGCAAGTGATTAATATTTGTATAAAAGATATTGTAGAAGCAACAAAGGGAAAATTGCTGTGTGGAGATGAAAAGCAGCAGATCGATCATCTTTCCATTGATTCAAGAAGCAGCCAGGGAAATGACTTGTTTATCCCGATCATTGGAGCAAAAGTAGACGCCCATCGTTTTATTGACGGTGCATTTTCAGTTGGCTGTGTGGCAACTCTGACAAGCGAGCATGACAGCATGGATGATCCGAATCACGCATGGATTCGCGTGGAAGATACTGTACTGGCTCTTCATGAGATTGGAAAGCTCTGCCGCAGCCGTGTTACTGTGCCTGCCATTGGCGTGACAGGAAGCGTTGGAAAGACAACGACAAGAGAGATGATTGCTTATGCGCTTTCAGCAGAAAAGAAGGTATATAAGACACAGAAAAATTATAACAGCTCTGTCGGTCTTCCAATCACCATGTCTTTGATGAGCAACGACTATGATATTGCAGTTTTAGAGCTAGGAATGAATGTTCCTGGAGAGCTTGGCACTATAAGTGAAATTGCGCAGCTTAAGATGGCAGTTCTTACGAATGTAGGAGTTGCTCATATTGAGTTTTATGGCTCACAGGAAGCAATCTGCCATGAAAAGTATACGATTTCAAAGGGCTTTGGAAAAGAGGGTCTTTTGATTGTAAATGGAGACGACGAATTGCTGTATAAGTTTAGAGAGTCTACAGGTTATCCTTATGTTTTGTACGGAACAAAAGAGTATTGTGATTATAGAGCAGAGGATATTCATATGGAAAATGGCCACTATGCATTTACATTTGTACATAACGAAATGCGTGTGCCAGTTGTATTGTCTGTTTTGGGACAGCACAATGTTTTAAATGCGACAGCAGCACTTGCGGCAGCACATTTAAATGGTGTAGATGTGACATTGGCAGCTAAATCTCTTTATACATTTACTGGTTTTCAGAATCGTTTGCAGATCATGGATGTAAAAGATTATAAAGTTATTGATGATACATATAATGCAAGCCCGGCATCTATGGTGGCAGGAGTAAATGTATTAGGCGGCTTTGAAACGTCTGGCAGAAGGATTGCAGTTCTTAGTGAAATGCGTGAGCTTGGCGAAAATACTCTAAAGTATCATCGAGAGGTTGGCGAAAAGATAGCATCAGAGCCTATAAATGAGCTTATCGTAATCGGAGATACAGCAAAAGCAATTGCAGATGGTGCAAGGCAAAAGAAATGCAGCTATTTAGTGCATGAATTTGACGACAAGATGCAGGCTGCAGAATATTTAAATCAGAATTTAAAAGCAGGCGATGTTGTTTATTTAAAGGCGTCTAACGCAATCGGATTAAAGGAAATTACAAAATATCTGATGGAGCAGTAAGGAGGCTTTGGTGTACGCAGACATAGTAATTGATATTTCACACGAGTCGCTTGACAGGCCATTTCAGTACCGCATTCCAGAAAGTCTTGTGGGGCAGGTTCAGCCTGGAATGTGGGTACTTGTCCCATTTGGACGAAGGAATACGCAAAAAAAAGGCTTTGTTTTAAAATTAGGTACGAAAGCTAATATTGATCCTGACAGGATTAAGGAACTTACAGAAATTATTTCAGATGACAATTCATCAGATAAGACAAGAATTGCACTTGCCGTTTGGATGTATCGGGAGTATGGCGGAAATTTGATTCAGTCACTTCGTGTTGTTATGCCAGCTAGAAAAAATGTACGTCCGAAGCAGGTAAGCTTTCTTGTGCGCACATCAGATGAAAAACGTTTTCTAGACTATCTTGATCTTGCAAGGAAAAAGAACTGGAAGGGACGCGTGCGTCTGATGGAGGCTCTTCTTTGCAGAGACTATATTTCATCTGCTTTTGCCAGACAGCAGCTAAAAATTGCATCAGATGCAATTAAAGCTCTTGAAGAAGAAAAACTGATTCAGATTGAGACAAAGCGTTTTTACCGAAGCGTGCTGCCAAAAGAATCTGCCAGCTTAGAAAAAAAGCAGTTAAATGAAGAACAGCAAGCTATAGTAGATAAGCTGATTTCTTCCATATCAGGCCGGAGTGCGCACACCGGCCTTACTTTATGGCATAACGGGAAGCGGAAAAACAGAAGTGTATATGCATCTGATTGAGTGGATGATTCGTCAGAATAAGCAGGTAATTGTTCTGATTCCGGAGATTTCGCTGACATATCAGGTGATTTTAAATTTCTATAGCCGTTTTGGTGAGCAGGTTTCTATGATCAACTCAAGACTTTCAGATGGAGAGCGAAGTGATCAGTTAGAGAGGGCAAGAAATGGAGAAATTTCAATTATGGTTGGACCGCGCTCAGCACTGTTCACACCATTTTCAAATCTGGGTCTTATTATTGTAGATGAGGAACAGGAAGGTGCTTATAACAGTGAGCAGATACCTCGCTATCACACAAGAGAGACAGCAGACAAGTTGGCACAGCTAACAAATTCTCTTCTTCTTCTTGGGTCAGCGACGCCTTCAATTGAATCATTTTCAAGAGCTGAATCAGGTGAGTATCGCAAGTTTTGTCTGACAAAACGTGCTGTATTAGGAAGCTGCCTGCCAAATGTGCAGGTTGTGGACATGCGAAAAGAGCTTGAGTCAGGAAACCGCTCTGTTTTTTCAAGAGAGCTTCGTGAAAAAATGGAGGAATGTCTGGCAAAGAAGCAGCAGATGATGCTGTTTATCAATCGCAGAGGTTTTTCACGTGTAGTCAGCTGTCGTTCATGCGGAAAACCAATTGAATGTCCGCATTGTGATGTTGCATTAACAGAGCATCTAGGAGATAAGCTTGTTTGCCATTATTGCGGTTATACAAAAGCGATGCCGCGCAGCTGTCCTTTGTGTGGTTCACCATATTTGGCAGGCTTTGGTCTTGGTACACAGAAGGCAGAGATGATGATTAAGGCTCAATTTCCATCTGCACGAGTGCTTCGTATGGATATGGATACGACTTCTAAGAAGGATGGTCATGAGCAGATTCTTGATTCATTTAGAAGAAGAGAGGCTGATATTTTAGTCGGCACACAGATGATTGTCAAAGGCCATGATTTTCCAGGTGTTACGTTGGTTGGGATTTTGGCGGCTGATATGTCACTATATAATTGTGATTTTCGAAGCAGCGAGCGTACATTCCAACTTTTAACGCAGGCAGCGGGACGTGCAGGGCGTGGAATGGAGCCTGGAAATGTAATAATTCAGACATATGATCCAGAAAATTATAGCATTCAGACAGCAGCAGATCAGGATTATGAATCATTTTATCATCAGGAAATTCGTTTTAGAAGGCGGATGCAGTATCCTCCAATCGGCTGGATGTGCGAGGTAATGGCTGTTTCTGCAGAGGAGAAACTGGCCAATCAGTGGATTTGGCAGGTACAGTTGTTGATAAATAAAAGATTTTGTGATATAATTAAAATAATTGGGCCTTCAGATGCACCAATTGCAAGGCTCAAGGATATGTGGAGAAAGCATCTTTATATAAGAAGTAGCGATCATAAAGCGTATTTAGAGGCTATGGAGCTTATTCAGGAGATAACAGAACAGGCAGCTGTACAGAAAGTATCTATTTTTGTAACTGTCTGCTGATACGTTTTATTGTGATATGAGAGAGGAGTACAATATGGGAATCAGAACAGTTAGAACAGAGGGCGATGAGTGTCTTCGCAAGGTTTGCAAGCCAGTAAAGTCTGTAAGTTTAAGAACAAGAATTTTAATCGAGGATATGTTTGATACAATGTATGAGAGCGGTGGTGTAGGTTTAGCAGCTCCGCAGATCGGTGTATTAAAGCGCATTGTTGTTATGGATACCGATGACAATCAGCATGTATTGATCAATCCACAAATTTTAGAGGTTAGCGGTGAGCAGACAGGCTATGAGGGATGTCTTAGCATTCCGGGAAAGAGTGGTATTGTAACAAGACCTGATTATGTAAAGGTAAAGGCATTAAATGAGCGCGGAGAGGAATACGTCTTAGAGGGCGAAGGTCTTCTGGCAAGATGCATTTGTCATGAGTGCGATCATCTTGATGGTATTTTGTACAGTGATAAGGCAGAGGGCGGTCTGATCAATAATGAAGATTTGCCGGAGGATGAGGAAGAAGAACTGTACGAGGATGCTTATGAGGAATTTACTGAAGAAGAAATTCACAAATAAGAAAATCAAGACAAAGGAGTGGTTGGTTTGAGAATTATTTTTATGGGAACACCAGATTTTGCAGTTCCGGTATTACAAAGTCTTATTAATAGCAGACATGAGGTTGTTGCGGATTGTCACACAGCCAGACAGACCAAAGGGCAGAGGAAAAAATATGCAGTTTTCACCGGTAAAGGAGTGTGCACTTGCACATAATATTCCTGTGATGCAGCCAGTAAATGTGAGTGTGCCAGAAGTTATAGATGAGCTTCGTGCCTATGAGCCAGAGTTAATTGTAGTTGTCGCATTTGGCCAGTTTGTTACAAAGAAGATTCGTGAAATGCCAAAGTATGGCTGTATCAATGTGCATGCATCTCTGCTTCCAAAGTATCGCGGTGCAGGTCCGATTCAGTGGGCTGTTATAAATGGCGAAAAGGAAAGCGGTGTTACGACAATGTATATGTGTCGTGAGATCGATAAGGGTGATATGTTGCTTAAGGACACAGTCACACTTGATCCTAAGGAGACAGGAGACAGCCTGCACGATAAGCTTAGCATGATGGGCGGTCCGCTTCTTTTGAAGACAATTGATCAGTTAGAGGATGGAAGTGCAGTTCGTATTCCGCAGTGCGAGGAAGAAAGCACATATGCACCTAAGCTTGAAAAAACAATGGGAAATATTGACTGGAAAATGGATGCTGATCGTATTGAGCGATTAGTTCGAGGCTTAAATTCATGGCCAGGTACCTTTACAAAGATACATGGAAAAACAGTTAAGATTTGGGATTGTGATGTAGTTTGTCAGGAAACGCTTACAGAAAGTCAGGCGGCAGCTACGCCAGGAACTGTTATTGTCAGTGAAAAAGATCAGCTGATTGTTAAGGCTGGTAATGGTGCATTGTCACTTCGTATGCTTCAGCCGGAGGGAAAAAAGAACATGACAGTTGATGCTTACCTGAGAGGTTATCCAATTGCACAGGGAGAGTTATTTACACAGGTGTGAAAGGCATAAAAATATAACATCACGGAGGTGAAGTGTATGCCATATTATTACTGGGATCCTACTTATATACTTGTTTTAATTGGTGCACTGCTTTCAGTAGGTGCATCAGCATTAGTAAACAGAACATTTAATCGTTATTCATCTGTCTATGCAAGAAGTGGTCTGACAGGTGCGCAGGCTGCACAAAAGCTTTTGCACTCACAGGGCATTTATGATGTGCAGATTCAGCACATATCAGGCAGTTTGACAGATCATTATGATCCGCGAAACAAAACGCTTAGTCTTTCAGATGCAGTATACAATGCAACAACTGTAGCTGCTATTGGTGTTGCAGCTCATGAGTGTGGTCATGCAATGCAGCATGCGAAAGGCTATGTGCCGCTTTCTATTCGAAGCGCACTCGTTCCAGTTGTCAATTTTGGTTCTTATTTGTCATGGCCGTTAATTGTAATTGGTCTTTTTATTAACAGTTCCACAGGCAGTCTATTTTTAAATGCCGGACTGTTGTTATTTAGTTTAGTTGTATTGTTTCAGCTTGTAACGCTTCCTGTAGAAATCAATGCCTCCAGACGTGCAGTGCGCTTACTTGATCAAGAGCATATACTGATTGGTGACGAAGTTGGACAGACGGCACGTGTGTTAAAAGCAGCAGCATTGACGTATGTAGCTAGTGCAGCAGCATCTATTTTACAGCTGCTTCGTCTTTTGATTTTAACAGGAGGAAGACGCAGAGATGACTGAGACAAAAAAAGAAAATGAGAGAGAGATTGTGCTGGCAATTTTAATTGAGGTGTTAGAGAAGAATCAATTCTCTCATATCGTGATTCGCCAGGCACTTGATAAATATAGTTATCTGCCTCAAAAGGATCGTTCTTTTATCGCGCGTCTTTCAAGAGGCTGTGTAGAGCGAAAAATTGAGCTAGATGCAATAATTGACAAGGCAGCATCTGTAAAAGCTTCTAAGCAAAAGCCAGTTATTCGAAACATTTTAAGAATGGCTGCTTATCAGCTGAAATATATGGATGTTCCGGAGCATGCAGTTTGCAGTGAGGCTGTCAAGCTTGCAGCAAAGAAAGGTTTTTGGTCATTAAAAGGATTTGTCAATGCTGTTACGCGAAAGATGGCAGTACTCATTCCAACACTTGACTGGAGTGATCAGCCATCTGTCTATTATTCTGTTCCACAGTGGCTTTATGATAAACTGCTTAGCTGGTATCCAAAAGAGAAGGTAGCAGCATATCTTGAAGCTGTTGTTTCTCAGAGCGGCCATCCAATGTATGTGCATTGTCATACAGGAAGATACAGCATAGAAGAAATAGTTTCGTCTTTAGAGAAAGAAGGTATTTCTGTAACGAAAGCACATTATGCAGACGATTGTCTTGAACTAACAGACGCAGGTGATATTCGCCGTACAAAGGTATTTCAGGATGGTCTTATTCAGATTCAGGATATAAGCTCAGCACTGGCAGCTCAATGTGTTGCACCACAAGAAAATAGTTTTTGTATTGATATGTGCGCAGCGCCGGGAGGAAAAAGCATTCATCTTGCAAAGGCGAAAGGCGGCACGACGAAGGTGTTAAGCCGTGATATTTCATGGGAAAAATTGGAACTGATTGAAGAAAACAGAGTGCGCTGTCATGCCGATAATATGCAGATTGAGCAGTGGGATGCATGTGTGCCTGATGAGGAAAGAAAAGAGACAGCAGATTATGTACTGGCTGATGTGCCATGCTCTGGTCTTGGTATTTTATCAAGAAAACCGGATATTAAGTATCAGCTGACACAAGAACGTCTGACTGAGCTTGTAAGCTTACAGCGAGAGATTCTTGTTAATGCAGCTAAGCTTGTAAAGCCAGGTGGTGTTTTAGTTTACAGCACATGCACAATAAATCCAGAAGAAAATGAGGAAAATGTTCGTTATCTTTTAACACAGATGCCATTTGAACTTGAAAGTCTGGCTCCTTTTATTAAGGAAGAAATCGAGGGCAATGATCCATCAAGCGGCATGCTTAAGCTGCTTCCAGGACAAAATCAGTGTGATGGCTTCTTTGTTGCACGGCTTCGCAGAAAATAATATTCAGGAGAACGAAATGAAAGAAGATATTAAATCTATGACATTGCCGGAACTGACAACATGGATGAGTGCTCTGGGAGAGAAGGGGTTTCGGGCAAAACAGCTTTATAACTGGATGCATAAGAATCTTGTTTCTTCCTTTGATGAGATGACCAATCTTTCCGGCGCATTGAAAAGCAAATTGAAGGAGCAGGCTGATTTTGTTGTATTAACGCCTGTTGATGTGCGGATCTCCTCAATAGACGGAACAAGAAAATATCTGTTTCGTCTCCAAGACGGAAATGTTATAGAAAGCGTTTTGATGCGTTATCGTTTTGGAAATTCCGTCTGCATTTCCACACAAGTCGGCTGCCGTATGGGCTGTCGTTTTTGTGCTTCTACACTTGATGGATTGGTCAGAAGCCTTCGCCCAAGTGAGATGCTAGAGCAGATCTACAGGATTCAAAAGGATATTGGAGAGCGTATTTCTAATGTTGTTTTGATGGGATCTGGAGAACCATTTGATAATACAGAGAATGTATTTCGCTTTCTAGATTTGATCTCATGCGAGGAAGGATTAAATATTAGTCAGCGAAATTTAACCATTTCGACTTGTGGCTTAATTCCTGGAATTGAGCAACTTACAGCGCGTCACAGTCAGGTGACATTAGCACTTTCGCTTCATGCACCAAATGATACGGTGCGAAAGGAATTGATGCCGATTGCAAACAAGTATCATATTCAAGATGTGCTGGCAGCCTGTAAAAAGTATTTTGAGGTTACAGGACGGCGCGTTACGTTTGAATACAGCCTGGTAGCTGGTGTCAATGACAATGAAGATGAGGCAAGACAGCTTGCAGCACTTTTGAATGGCTTTCCTTGTCATGTCAATCTGATTCCGGTGAATCCGATTAAAGAAAGAAATTATGTTCAGTCTGGACAGGTTCAGATAGAAAAATTCAAAAAATTGCTTGAAAAAAGTGCAATACATGTTACTATTAGAAGAGAAATGGGCCGTGACATTGACGGCGCATGCGGACAACTCCGAAAAAGCTATCTTGAACAACATACATAAAAGGAGTTTTTGGAATGCAGATTAGTTGTAAAAGTGATATAGGAAGGATGCGTTCCCAGAATCAGGATTCTGTTTTTGCATCCGATAAACCGGTGGGGAAGCTGCCAAATCTTCTGATTGTGGCCGACGGTATGGGCGGTCATAAAGCAGGAGATTTTGCGTCCCGCTATGCAGTAGAGAAATTGGTGGAATGCATCAGCGAATCCGTTTATGAGAATCCGCTTCTTATTGTGAGCGATGCCATTCGAGTGGTGAACCGCAGAATCTATGAAAAGTCACAGGATTATGAAGAATACAGAGGAATGGGAACGACGCTGACGCTTGCATTTGTGGATGAGGCAAGTAAGCTTCATGTTTTTCAGGTAGGCGACAGCAGATTGTATCTGATTTCGGATACAATCCGCCAGATCACAAAAGATCATTCTTATGTGGAGGAAATGTACCGCAAAGGTTTGATCACAAGAGATTCGGAGGAGTACCAGAGCAAGAAAAATATAATTACGAGAGCACTCGGTTCTCATGATTATACCGCAGCAGATATTTTTGAGGAACCTGTTGTACCGGGAGATCTACTTTTGCTGTGCTCGGATGGCTTGACCAACATGGTCGGCGATGATGCAATTTTTGAGATTGCAAAGGGCGCAGCCTCACTGGAAGAAAAGACAAATGTTCTGATTGAACAGGCCAATGAAAACGGAGGTCAGGATAATATCTCTGTTATTTTGGCATCAGTGGAGTAATACCCAAAGGGTTATGGAGGATAAGATGATACGAACAGGAACAATTCTGAGCAGCAGATATGAAATCCTTGAGCAAATTGGTTCCGGCGGCATGGCATATGTATATAAGGCAAGAGACAGAAAGCTAAGCCGTCTGGTAGCAATTAAGATATTAAAAGAAGAGTTCTGTAAGGATAAGAGCTTTGTAGCAAAGTTTCGGATGGAGGCACAGGCAGCAGCCGGCCTTTCACATAACAATGTGGTTGGAGTCTATGATGTCGGTGAAGAAAACAATGTTCACTACATTGTAATGGAACTTATTGATGGTATTACGCTTAAGGAATATATTACACGAAAGAGAAAATTAGGAACAAAAGAGTCTATCGGAATTGCCATTCAGGTAGCTCAGGGTCTTGAGGCTGCACATAAACGTCATATTGTGCACCGTGATATCAAGCCACAGAATATTATTATATCAAAGGATGGCCGTATTAAGGTTGCTGATTTTGGAATTGCAAGAGCGATCACAGATGAGACAACAAACCTTTACGGTGCAGCAGGCTCTGTGCATTATATTTCACCGGAGCAGGCAAGAGGCGGCTACTGTGATGAGAGAAGTGATATTTATTCACTTGGAATTACGATATATGAGATGGTGACTGGCCGTGTCCCGTTTGACGGTGATACGACAGTAGCAGTAGCAATAGCGCATATCAATGAGGCAATGGTGCCGCCAAGCAACATTGAGCCAAGTGTTCCTGTTGCCCTTGAACAGATTATTTTCAAGTGTACACAAAAGCGTCCTAACCAGCGTTATTCAAGCTGCGCAGATCTCATAAAGGATCTTCGCCACGCACTTGTTGCACCAAATGAGCGTTTTGTTCATTTTGTTCAGCTTGAGGAGACTGCAAATGGAGAGACTACTGTTATGAGCGATGAACAGATGCGTGATATACGCAATCGTTCAGACCGCGGTCAGCATGAGAATACAGCATATCAGGAAAGAAGCTTAAAGAGTCAGCAGATTAAGCGCTCACCTGCCAGAGAGAGTGCAGCAGCTCAGCAGCGCCGTCATGAGCAGATTGATTTTGAGACATATGGTCCGGGAAATCAGGACGACAATTTTTCAAGTGAAGCTTATAAAAGAGAAAAGCATTCTCGTGTTAAAAAAGTAAAGAGAGATCCAGATGAGGCAACAGCATTTGATAAGATACTGGCAGCAATTGGCTCTGTGCTTGGTGTTGCCATGCTTGCTATGCTTGTGTATATTGTAGGTTCTCTTTCCGGTGCCTTTCAGCGTACACCAACGAGTATATCATCAAATAAAAAAACGACAGCTGCAGCTAATGATCCAATCATCTCAACATATGAGGACGAATCGGGACAGAATGCAGATGGTAGAACAAAGGTGCCAGAGCTTCTTGGTATGAGTATTACAGAAGCAACAAAGGCATTAAAGGAAGCTGATCTTAAGATTGTTTTGGCAAGAACGTATGAGTATTCTGACGAGTATGCGACTGGTCTTGTGTGCCGTCAGCAGTATGACAAGGGTACAGTTGTTGATAAGGGAAGTACCATAAAGGTGTATTTGAGCCTTGGAAGTGATAAGTTTGAGATTAACAGTAAGCTGTATGTCAATGGAAATGTTAGTATTCTAAAGTATTATTTGAGGAGCTTTAAGGACATTGATGTAGAGTATGTTGGCGAATACAGTGAGGAATATGCAAAAGATATGGTGCTTCGCATGGAGCCGGATAAAGGATATCTTCAGGCGGGAGATTCTTTAAAGGTTTACATTAGTTTAGGACCTGAATATATTGATGTTCCGAATCTTTATGGTATGACAAAACAGCAGGCAATCGCCAAAATTGAGCAGGCGGGCTTTAGTGTAGGAACGATTAGTGAAGTTAACAGTGACAATACCGAGGCAGGTCAGGTATGCGGTCAGAGCCTTGATCCAGGTACCAGTCAAAAGAGTGGAACTGAGATTGCATTTTCTATAAGTCTTGGACCGAAGATGGCAGTTGTGCCAGGTGTTGTCGGTAATTCAGCAGAAGGATACGCATATTCTGCAATAGGTTCTGCAAATCTTTATTATTCAATTGAATACGCAGAAAGCACATCTGTTCCAGCAGGTACTGTAATTAGTCAGGTACCAGAGGGCGGAACTTCTGTACCAGAGTATTCAACTGTAAAGCTTGTAATTAGTGTTGGACCGCCGACAGTAGGCTTAGGAGCTAATGATTTGACAAATATGACGCAGGAGCAGGCAACATCTACACTTGCAGGTATGTCACTTGGTGCACAGATTCAGTACGAGTCAAGTGATTATGTGGCAGTTGGAAGCGTAACAAGATGGGCTGCGACTAGTGCAGATGGATCCTTACATGCAGGAGATACTGTAATTGTCTTTATCAGTACAGGTCCGGCAGCAACAGCGCCAAGTACAGATCCGGCGCCGGCACCAAGTACAGATCCAGCACCAAGTACAAATCCAGCACCAGCACCAAGTACAAATCCAGCACCAGCACCAAGTACAGATCCGGCGCCGGCACCAAGCCCAGATCCGGCACCGAGTACTGATGCAGCAGCGCCTCAGGCAGACACAGCAGGCGCTGTAAGCTGAAATAATTGTAAAGGAATTACAGGATGCAGGGAAAAATCATCAAAGGAATTGCCGGATTTTACTATGTACAGGCAGAGAATGAATTGCAGTACGAGTGCAAGGCGAAAGGAATTTTCAGAAAAGACCATAAAAAACCTCTGGTGGGTGATGAAGTGACAATTGAGGTGCTTGATGAGGAAGAAAAGAAAGGCTCCATTACAGAGCTTCTTCCTCGAAGAAGCGAGTTGTTTCGTCCAGCGGTAGCAAATATAGATCAGGCAGTGATCGTATTTGCATGCCGTGAGCCAGAACCAAATTTTAATTTGCTGGATCGTTTTCTTGTTTTAATGGAAAAGCGAAATGTACCGGTTATTCTTTGTTTTACAAAGGCTGATTTGGCGACAGAAGAATTTAAAAAAAGAGGTTCAAATGATATATGAGCCGGCTGGTTATCCTGTTTGCTTTACTGACTATCATGATTTTGAAGGAGAAGGATACAAAAAAACTGCTTCATCTTCTTTCAGGGAAGGTGACAGCCTTTTGCAGGCCCTAGTGGTGTTGGAAAATCAACGCTGGTAAATCATTTTTGTCCGGAAGCAGGGATGGATACTGGTGAAGTCAGTGAGAAAATAAAAAGAGGAAAGCATACGACAAGGCATTCAGAGATTTTTTATCTGGGGCATCAGACATTTTTATTTGATACACCTGGATTTAGCTCATTAGATGTGCTCTCTCTTGAAAAGGAAGAACTCGAGCTGCTTTTTCCAGAGTTTTCACCTTATCTTGGTAAATGCCGCTTTACAGGATGTTCTCATATTTCAGAGCCGTCGTGCGGCATAAAGGAAGCAGTCCAAAATGGAAAAATCAGTCAAAATCGTTATGAAAGCTATACAGCTTTTTATAAAGAATTAAATGCAGTAAGACGATATAAATAAAGGAAAGGAAAGTAACACATGGCAGATTTGGCAGTATCTTTACTATCAGCAGATTTTTCGTGTTTAGAAAAACAACTTCAGGAATTAAAAGAGGCAGACGTGAAATGGCTTCACATTGATGTGATGGATGGCAATTTTGTACCTAGCATCTCATTTGGATTTCCGATTGTCAAAACACTAAGAAAGGCATTTTCAGGTGTATTTGACGTCCATTTGATGATCCAGGAGCCGATCCGTTATATCAAAGAGTTTGCAGAATCCGGAAGTGATATGATCACGATTCATCTGGAAGCATGTGAGGATGTTGAGGCTACTTTAAGGTGGATTCGTGAGTGTGGCTGTAAGGCAGGACTTGCAGTTAACCCACATACCCCGATTGAGGAGGTCTATCCATATCTTCATCTGACAGATATGGTGCTTGCCATGACAGTACAGCCTGGATTTGGAGGACAGAAATATATCCATTCAGTAACGAAAAAAGGTGGAGACACTGCACAAGTATTTAAATGAGAATGGATTTGATTCTGTTTTAATTGAAGTGGATGGTGGAATTTGTCTTGAAACTGCTCTGGAAGCAGCAGATGCAGGAAGTGATATTCTTGTCAGCGGAAGCAGTGTGTTTAAAGGCAATATTGGACAAAATGTACACGATCTTCTGGAGGCAATGAACCATTCAGAGAAGGTATGATGTATAGGCACAAATAAAAGCAGGACAGGTATGCAGAGGATGAAAACTTATTGCTTGTATTGGGCGGAACATTAGATGCTTTGTTTTTAAAAGAGTGCTATGAAAAAATGCAGCCACATTTTGTGGTGGCTGCAGATGGAGCACTTGAAAAAGTTTTGGCAGCAGGTATTCCATGCGATTGTGGAATGGGAGATTTTGACACAGTCTCAAAAGATGTGCTTTGTCATTTTGAGGAGGATCAAAATACAAAGTTACTCTCCTTTCCACCTGAAAAGGATGAGACAGATGCAGAGCTTGCTGTGCAGTTTGCAGTAGATCAAAAACCAGATAAGATTTGGATTCTTGGTGCAACAGGAGGCCGTATGGATCATATGCTCGGCAATCTGGAACTTCTTCATATTCCCCTTACAAAAGGCATTGAATGTGAAATAATTGATCAGCAAAATCGAATCAGGCTGCTAGATGGCCCTATTTTGCTTGAAAAAATGGCTGATTGGAAGTATGTATCATTTTTATCCTACACAGATCAGACACAAGGCATTACATTAAAGGGATTTGTTTATAATGTTGAAAATTTCACCTTGAAAAAGGGAAGTACACGCTGTATAAGCAATGAGATATGTGATGAGAAGGCAGCGGTTTCATTTACGAATGGGCTGCTTTACTGTATTCGTTCACGTGATCTAAGATGATTAATGATGAAAAAGAGGTATCAGCATTGAGAAAACAAATAATAGGTTTGACAGCATGTCTGGCAGGGCTTTGCTTTAGTGGATGCAGAGACGTTGTACTTTCTACATCTTTAAATGATCATATTCTTTTTAGCGGAACAAAAACCAGACTGAGCTTAGAAGAGTGCAGTCTGGTCTTTCTGGATTTTCAAACACGTTATAATCTTTATTATGAAAATCTGGGAGAAACCGATTTTTGGAAGGAAAAAGCAGGAGAGAGTGATTTTTCCGATTATCTGCGTGATGGCAGAATAAAAGAAGAATTGTGCACGTTAGTGCTTTTAAACGATATGGCATCAGGGCTTGGTGTAACACTTACAGATGAGGAGCGCAGTGCCTGTCAGGCTGCTGCAGCCGATTATTATGGAAGTCTGTCTGATGAGGAGAAAAGCTATATTCAGTCAGACGAGTCAAAAGCAGCATCTTTGTATGAAAAGTATCGCATTGCACAGAAGACAATTGATGAGCTTTGCTCAGGTATAAACACAGAAGTTAGTGATAATGATAAGCGTGTTATGATACTTCAGTTGATCGCAGCACCATCATACGAGGAAATTGAACAGGCGAAGGAGCGCATTTCATCAGGGCGAAGATTTTTGAGAGTGGTTGCAAAAAGAAGTAAGTCGCTTTTCGCAGATTGAATATCAGGTAAGCCGCGGAACGCTAAATCCAATTTTGGAGGAAACAGCTATCTACATGAGTGATGGTGAAGTCAGCGATATTATTTAGACAGAGCAGAATTATTATTTGATTCGCTGTGTTGATGATTTTGACGAGGTACTTAGTTCTGAAAATGAAAGTCAGGTATTCGGAAAGCTTCGCTATGCAACATGGTCACAAAGTTTTACGTCATATGCAAAGGAACATACTGTTGGTATTTCAGAGGAGATCTGGGAAAATCTGCATTTCTATCAGACAACAGCCTTTACATCAGATGATTTGTATGAGACGTATGATAGGTATTTTTGTAATAGTAATTGACAATAAAATTATTTTTTTCAATAACAAAAAGGCGAGCATACATGCGTGTCAGGCACACATGATGCTCGCCTTTTTAGTGGATTTCAAAACTATTCAGAGTCACATTTTCAGAATGCATTTTGCTTACTATGAATATTTAACAAATTTTAAAAGTATAGCTTCCGCTTACAAGCTCGAAGTCAGCCACACCAGATACAGCAGCAGTATCTGTGATTGCAGCACCTTCAAGGATTTGTACACTACTGTGGCAGCTAGATGGAAGTGATAAATGGGCAGTTGTGTTTGCTGGTATCGTGCAGTGATACACAATCGAGTTCTCTTTCTTTTCCCAGGAGGAAGTAATTTTTCCAAACGGTGTCTCTTGTTCACCTTTTGCAAAGCTCAGAGCGCCACCCCAGGAAGGTGTCAAGAAAATTCGATGATAGCCAGCCTCGTCTTTTTCTTCTCCTGTCTGAATACCGAGAACGGTGCGGTAGAGCCACTGTCCAATTGAACCATATGCATAGTGGTTGAACGAATTCATTGAAACGTCACCGAATGTGCCTGTTTCTGCAATGTAAGAGTTCCAACGCTCCCAGATAGTAGTTGCACCATTTATAACGCTGTAAAGCCATCCTGGATTACCTTTTTGCTCTAAGAGCGTAAAAGCAAGCTCATTCTGTCCACATTTTGTCAGTGCAGGAAGCAGGTGACTGATTCCAAGGAAACCAACAGAAAGATGATTGTCTCTTCTATGGATCGACTCGACAAAATAATGGGTTGTCTGCGCCATTGTTTCTTCAGGCATGAGATTAAAATCAATCGCAAGTGCATAGGCTGTTTGGCTTGGATGATGGGTGCTTCCTGCATTCTCACAATAGCGTGTCTGATTGATAATAGTACCATCTGCCTGCGGTGTGCCTTTGCTCATCTCACCCCAGTAAGCTAAAGAACCGTCTGGCTGAACCCAAGCCTCACGAAAGGCAGTGCGAATATCCTCGAAACGTTTTTGATAAAGGAAAGCATCATCTGTTTTTCCTAAAATTCGTGCAATGCGAGCCATCAGGTCAGCAACATAAGCGGCATAAGCAGTTGCTGTCAGGATAAATGGAGTAGATTCATCAAATGTCAGATGATCGCCTCGGCTTTGCTGAACCTGAATAAATGGTTTAGAAGAAAGATCTGACTGATCATGTCTTTGTACACCATCGACAGTACGAAGACCGCAGTTTTGGCGTGAATCAAGACTTTGGTAAGAAATCCAGCGCGCCATGCAATCATAATTTTCTTCAAGAACACGAGTATCGCCGTAGGCCAGATACATTTCCCAAGGAACAATTACAGAAGCATCTGCCCAACCGGCACATCCAGCAGGACGGTTATCGCCGCCAAGAGGTGCCGTATCCGGGACAGCGCCCTGACGATTATACATTAGCTGACCGTCGCGCACATCAAGAAGCCATTTATTCATAAATGACTGAACATCCATGTTAAAGGCAGCAGTCGGTGCGAAGACCTGTGCATCACCAGTCCAGCCCATACGCTCATTTCGCTGTGGGCAATCGGTGTACACAAGAAGAGAATTGCCGCGCTGTCCCCATTGAATGTTACTCTGAAGCTGATTGACTAACGGATCGGAACACTCAAAGCTTCCAGTTGTGTCTGGCGTGTTGCAAAGAACAAGACCTTCTAAACTTGTTACACAGCTGATATCGGAAAGCTCACAGCCATTTCCTGTGATTTCCACATAGCGAAAACCATGTGATGTAAAGGAAGGAACAAAAGTTTCTCCGTTTTCATCACCGCTAAAGGTATAGGTGTCAGTATTGGCAGCGGAGCGGATATTTTTGATGTAGATTTCGCCGTTTGCATAGCTCATTTCTCCGTAGCGAAGTTTAATTGAAAGACCACGTTCACCCTTTAAGTGAAGGCGAACTGTTCCGACCATGTTCTGACCAAGATCGTAAACAAAATGACCAGTCGGAATTTCCTGCATAGAGATAGGAGTCAACACACGCTCAATCACAGCGGACGGGCCTTCTTGTGCTGTAAGTTCAAATTTTACAGGATTAGTAAAAGTTCCATTTGTAGGAACTGGCTTGCTTGGCCATGGAAGAACGCCACATGCTTTCCAACGTTTGTCACTATTATCAATATGAGACAGATCATTTGGAAGCAGGCGCGCATCATAATTTTCACCATCAAGATAGTCAGAGTCAACTACAGCGCCCTTATCAGTAAAAAGCCATGAATTATCGGTCACAAGTTCATCCTTGCTTCCATCGGTGTAGGTAACGATCATGCGTCCCATAAAAGAGTTTTGCTCGCCATATTTCATAGGACCGCTGTAACCGCAGTAACCATTGTAATAACCCTTGCCAACGGTAGCCAAAAGCTGATTTTCGCCCTCATGCAGCAGGTTTGTCACATCATATGTCTGATAGAAAATGCGAAGGCGATAATCAGTAAAGCCTGGTGCGAAAAAGCTGCCATCGGCGTCAATGCCATTTACTTTTACACGGTAGGAACCGCGTGCTGTTGCATATAGACGGGCAGAGGCAATCTTTTTGGATGGGTTTGCATGGAAAGTACCAAGCAGATTTATAGCTGGAACAGGGCAAGCCAGTTCAAACTGATTTTTTACAGTTAAGATTCCATCCTTACAGGAACCAAGAACAGAGAAAATACCAGATTCATCTGAGAAGCTTTCATTCTGGAAAACAGTGTTGGTTTTCGGGTCAGAAATAACAAGATTGTCATAGTAAGCAGTACTGCCTAACTGCTTAAAGCCTATAGAGAACAGACATCCACGGCGCGGAACAAAAAATCTGGCATTTGGCATCAGGTCAGCTTCTTTTTGAATTATGGTCACATTATTGATAGAAACAGAAAGCTCTCGGTTATTTACTGTAATAGAGATTTTATTCCAATCATGCTCTAAGCCCTCAGAAACTGCATCCTTACTAATTATGTAGCCAACTTTGCTGCCAAGAATAGTCACAGTAGGAATATGGCCTTCTTTGGTGCTGCCATCCCAAGCGTTATCGCAATATTCGTAAATCATAAGTGTGCGGTTATCCACGTCCACATCAAATAATACGTAGTTATCCTTATTTCGGGCAGAGAGTACAATGCCAGCTTTATTACCGATGTCAGTTTTAAAATCAACGTTCATCTGATAGGAGTACAGGCAGGCGGTATTAGTTGTTTGCTTCGGTGAGCCAATCCACTGTGCATTGTTCCACACGGAAGCGTCCTTTCCCATCAGCCCAGTCTCAAACCATGTAACTTCGCTTTCATGCATCATATTTTCTTCATCCCACACGAAGACTTTCCAATAGTAGCGTGTGGAAGGCTCAAGTCTGGTGCAGTCAGCCGTTAACGCGGTGTGCTGTATATAACTCTTTACAATATTACTGTCCCAGATAATGGGAGTCATAGTCTTATCTTTAGAAACGATGATGCGATAAGCGCTCTGCTTAGCACCTGTTCGTGAAGCAGCCATTTGCCAGGAAAACATAGGTGTTTCGCAGTCAACGCCAAGCGGTGTAATTTGTGCCTGTGTGCGGCATTTTACAATAGAAGTGCTCATTATGTCGATCTCCTTTTGCTATTTATTTATCTTTTGGTATCATAGCACAAAAATGGGGGAGTAGCAACCTATGAAGGGTTGTCTGGTCACTAAAATCATGCTATGATAGGGGCAGAGTCTGAATTGCGACTTGAAAAACAAAATATAGTCTGATTATTAGGAGGAGATAGATATGGCTTGCACAACAATATTAGTTGGAAAAAATGCTTCATATGATGGTTCAACAATGATCGCACGAAACGATGATTCAGGAGCCGGACACTATATGCCGAAAAAATTTGTAGTAGTTCATCCAGAGGATAGACAAAAAGTTTATCGCTCTGTGATTTCTCATGTAGAAATTGAACTGCCTGACAATCCGCTTCGCTGTACATCCATGCCAAATGCAGTTGATGGAGAAGGAATTTGGGCAGCTAGTGGTGTGAATGCGAAAAATGTTGCAATGACAGCAACAGAGACAATAACTTCAAATCCGCGTGTGCTTGGTGCAGATCCGCTTGTAGTTTACGAGCCTGCAAAGGATGGAAAAGAAGAAAAAGCGGGTGGTATCGGTGAGGAAGATATCGTTTATATAGTGCTTCCATACATAACAAGTGCGAGAGAGGGTGTAAAGCGTCTGGGCAGTCTTCTTGAGACATACGGTACATATGAGATGAATGGAATTGCATTCCAGGATAAGGATGAAATCTGGTGGTTGGAGACTATCGGAGGTCATCACTGGATTGCAAGAAGAGTGCCGGATGATGTTTATGTAGTAATGCCAAATCAGTTTGGAATGGATGAATTTGACTTAGAGGATGCCTATGGTGAACAGAAAGGTTTTATGTGCTCAGCGGATTTAAAAGAATTTGTCGAGAAAAATCATTTAAATCTTTCTCAGGATGGAAGCTTCATTCCGCGTGATATTTTCGGAAGTCATGATGACTCAGATCATGTGTACAATACACCTCGTGCATGGTATATGCTTCGCACATTAAATCCTCAAACTTTTACATGGGATGGACCAGAGGCTGATTATACACCACTTTCCGATGACCTTCCGTGGTGCCTGATTCCAGAAAAGAAGATTACAGTGGAAGATGTGAAATACGTACTGTCCTCACATTATCAGGGAACACCATATGATCCATATCTTTCATATGGCGATAAGTCTATGAAGGGTGCATATCGTTCAATCGGTGTAAATCGAACTGATTTCCTTTCTGTTATTCAGATGAGAGCAGATCACGAGGATGACAGCCGCGCAATTGAATGGGTAGCATTTTGCTCCAATGCATTTAATACACTGCTTCCATTCTATGCAGATGTCGAAAAAACACCAGATTATGTAGCAAATACAGATAAAAACGTGTCAACTGATAATTTCTACTGGACAAGCAGGTTAATTGCAGCGATGGCAGATGCATCTTACAAGAGTTCTCTGTTCCATGTTGAGCGTTATCAAGGTCATGTGATGGCAAAGAGTCATGCGCTGATTGCAAAATATGATGCAAAATTAGCACAGACTGCAGATAAGGCGGAGCGACTTGTCATTAAGCATGAGGCAAATGAGGCAATTGCACAGATGGCAAAGGAAGAAGCACTCGCAACACTTGAAAAGGTGCTTTCTGAATTGACCAATCAGATGAAGAATGCATATTCCAGATCAGATGCATAAGAATTCAGGATTTATTAATCATTCGGGAAAACTATTTTCCGCTAACGCCTTAATAGAAGATGAATATTCTGTTGGTGTCATTCCTGTTAGATTCTTAAACTGACGTGAAAAATATTGAACGGACTGATAACCAAGTCCGGTAGAAATCTGTGTGAAATTGAGACGGCCGCTTCTTATTTGCTGCTTGGCCGTCTCAATTTTTAATTGGTGAAAATAATTGATGGCTCCCGTGTTAAACTGCTCTTTCATAAGCTTTTGCAGCTGCGTGCGTCCAATTAAATTGTCGTGACAAATTTGCTCAAGTGTAATCTGTTCATGAATGTGCTGCTTTAGGTAATTTGTTATCAGATCAAGTATTTCTTCCGTGTTTTTTAATTTATAGGAAGCAGGTTTTTTATCAAGTCCAATACTTTGAGCATGCTCAAAACGGCGCAGCAGATGAAGCAGAAATTCTTCCAGATATAGGAGAATGAGCTGTCCGCTGCCAAGCGGCATAGTTTGCTTAAGAGGCATGGCAGCTAAGTAGGGATCATCAAGGCGGCAGTCAAAGCTTTGCTTTGCCTCTTGAATAATTAAAGCAAGTAAGCGCCGCTCTGTCTGGTCAATGCGAAGAATGCGGTTCGAGAGTGCAAAAAGTTGTTTTTCTGATGAAAGCTGTAAATTAGACTTGTTTGACACAGAAAGATCAAATGAGATAACAATCAGATTCGGTGCAATTTGCCCATCAGAGCGCACGGCATGAAATTCATTTGGCTTATGAAAATAAAGTTCACCTGCCTTTAGCCGAAATTCAGTTTGATCACTTGTAATAATAGTCTCGCCTTTGTCTGCATAAACAAACTCCCAAAAATCATGTGTTTCTCCAGAAAAAGTAAAATCAGTACGGTATTCATAATAGTGAATGCTATATATGGTTCCGATAGAAATAGATGTTTGAAAATCAATACCTGGATAATACATAAGCCGCCTCCTTAGCAATATTCTTATATTTTATTATGAATAGAAAGAAGCTTTTTTTCAAGTATGTTTTGTATACAAATATCTTCACTATGTATACAATCGTCCGTTTAGTTTAAAGACATCTTGCTTCCTATTTTTTGTCATGTTATATTGAAGAAAAAAGGAAACGAGGTATTTTTTATGGAAAAAAAATTTGAAGTAAGTGAATTTGCACTCGAAGCAGTGCGCCATTTTGAATTCAGTGGTACATTAATAAATGTTCGTCCATTTGGAAACGGTCATATCAATGATACTTATCTGGCAGAGTATGATATTTTTGGAATGGGTCAGGTAAAGGTGATCATTCAGAGAATGAATCGTAATGTATTCAAACAGCCGGAAGAACTTATGGAAAACATTGTAAATGTAACGGAATTTTTGAAGAAAAAAATTGAAAAAAATGGAGGAGATCCGTCAAGAGAAACATTAAATATTATTGCTTCTGTTTATGGAAAACCATTTTATGTAGATTCGCATGGAGAGTATTGGCGTGCATATAAGTTCATTACAGGGGCATCCAGTTATGATCTTCCAGAGAATCCAAAACAGTTTTATGAGAGTGCGTATGCATTTGGTCATTTCCAGCAGCTGTTGTCTGATTACCCGGCGGAAACATTGCACGAAACTATTGTAGATTTTCATGATACAAAAAAGCGTTATCAAACATTTGAGCGTGCCGTGGCAGAGGATGTTTGTGGACGTGCAGCAAGTGTACAGCGTGAGATTGAATTTATCAGACAGCATAAGGCAGTAGCTAGTGAATTTATGGATCGTCTTGAAAGTGGTGAGCTTTCCCTTCGTGTTACGCACAATGATACTAAATTAAATAATGTTATGATTGATGACCTCACAGGAAAGGGAATCTGTGTAATTGATCTTGACACTGTTATGCCAGGTCTTGTGATGAATGATTTTGGTGATTCTATTCGTACTGGAGCCAGTACAGCAGAAGAGGATGAAATTAATTTAAGCCTTGTTTCCTGCAGTATGGAGCTGTTTGAGACATATACAAGAGGATTTTTAAAAGGATGCGGCAATTCATTAACACCGCTTGAAGTCAGCCTTCTTCCGATGGGCGCAAAAATGATGACATATGAAAATGGCATTCGTTTTTTGACTGATTATCTGCAGGGAGATGTATATTTTAAGATTGCAAGAGAAAACCACAATCTTGATCGCTGCCGTACACAGTTAAAGTTAGTTGAAGATATGGAAGCAAAGTGGGATCAGATGCAGGAGATAGTGCAAAAAGTCAGCGCTGAAGTCTGAAATAGTCTTGGCATAATTGAAAAAAAGTAGTAAAATAGGAGAAAAGTTGCAAAAAGGGGTGGCAATGGATGAAAAAGGTAAGACAGCTGGCTCATCATTTCTTCTATAATATAGCATTTGTCAAGAAGATGATCTTCTTATTTTGTATCGGTATTTTGGTTCCGATGATTTTTCAGCAGACAGTTTATTATTTAGAGACAGAACGTGGAATAAAAGAACGTATGTTAGCAACGGTCAATGAGGCACTAGACGATAAAACATTAAAAATAGCGTCAGTGCTTTCAGAGGCCGCTGCATTAGAAAAGCGATATTCAACAAACGAGACGCTGTATCAGTGTCTGGATAAAAAGTATACAAAGGATCTCGACTATCTGATTCAGTATCAGGAAACGTTTCAGGTACTTTTTTCAGAAACAAATCTGTATCCTTATCATATTAGAATGGTTAGATTGTATACAGACAATCCGACACTGATGAATGGCGCTTATGTGAGAAAGACATCCGATATGGAATTAGAATCGCTCGGTGAAACTCTTGATTATGTCAATTTGTATCCAGTGAAGAATCAGACAAATACATATATTCGGACTTCTCATGAAACAAGAAGAATTGCAGGAACATCTGACAGCAGAAGTCTTAGCGTGATTCGTGCGTTTGATTATTATAAGCAGTATGATGCATATCAAAAATTAATTCGTGTTGACGTAGAATGTGATGATCTGCTTGCAATTTTGCAGGAGACAAACTTATTTGAAAATATGATATTGACTGATTCTAATAATCAGGTTGTCGTTGCGCTGAATAGTTATGCAAACAGTGGAAAAATGGTGCAGATAAATCCAGAAAAAATAGCGGACAGCGGCAAGCTTTTATTATCACGCGAGCTTTCAAATTTTGGTCTTACGTTATACGGGCTTTATGATATGAGCTCTATTTCAAAAGAGTTTCAAACAAGCAGAATTCAGTCATTTTTTTTGGCAACTGCCAGCATTTTATTTGCACTTGGCTGTGTATATCTTGTGGCAGGAAATATTAGCAGACGGCTAAATCGTCTTGTCACGCAGGCCGATGAGATTGCGCATGGCAATTTTATCAAAAAGGCAGAATCAAGTACGGCACAGGATGAGTTTGGTGTGCTTGAAAAAAGTATGGATCGTATGAGTGCTCAGCTGGAGGACTTGATTGAGCGTGAATATAAAGCGCAGGTACAGCAGGCACAATTAGAAAGGGAAACAAATCAGGCGCGTTTTTTAGCACTTCAAAGTCAGGTAAATCCACATTTCATGTTTAATGCGCTTGAGAGCATTCGATTAAAGGCGCGCGTGAAGGGGGAGATTGAGACAGCTCAGATGATCAAATATATGGCAAAAATGTTTCGTAATTTGATTGAGTGGGATGATAACATTATTACAGTTCGTGAGGAGATTGCCTTTTTAGATGAGTTTCTTCATATTCAAGAGTATCGTTTCGAGGATGAGTTTTCCTATGAAATTCATGTACAGGAGGAGGCCTATGAGTGTAAAATTCCGAAGATGATTTTGCAGCCGCTTGTTGAAAATGCATGTGTGCATGGTCTTGAAGCGATCGAGGATAAACGTTTAGTGGGCATTTGTGTAACAGCCGACTTTACAAAGAATATGCTTTATCTTCAAGTTGAAGACAATGGAGGCGGTATGACAGCAGAGAAGCTAGAGGCATTAAAGGTTTCCTTTCAGGAAAATGATGAAAAAGGAAAAAGTGTTGGTCTGAAAAATGTATATCGAAGATTGTCATTATATTATGGGGATCGTATGACATTTGATATTGAAAGTGTCGTAGGAAAGGGGACAATATGCAGGATATGTATACCGTTATGATTGTAGATGATGAGAAAGCAATTCGTGACAGTCTGCCGGCTGTAATTAATTTTGAAATGTATGGTTTTCGTGTTTGCCAGACAGCGAGAAATGGGCAGGATGCACTCGAAAAAATACGGCAGCAGCACCCGGATGTACTGCTTCTCGATATTCGTATGCCAATTTTAGATGGTCTTGGACTTTTAAAAGAGTTGTCAGAGCAGATGAAGGAGTATCATCCATTTGTCATTATGCTGTCGGGCTACAGCGATTTTGAGTATGCAAGAACAGCGATTCGCTACGGCGTGAAGGCTTATCTGACTAAGCCACTCGATGAGGATGAATTGATAAAAGAGTTGGAAGAATTAAGGGAAGAACTTGACAAGCATCATGCATATCGGGCAAATGAGAAGCTTTTAATGCAGGCAGATGTAGTAAAAAATATGCTTTACAGCGAAAAGCCAGGGATGCGTGATTTGATGAAAGGTACTTTCTTGATGCATTGTGTGATTTTAAAGGATGAATCCTGGAGGGAGCAAAAGGATCCGTATGAGGCGGTACGAAGCTGTATTGAAATGGAGCTTGAGTCTGAACAATGCGTATTTGTGCGAAGCAGAGGGTGCGTATTGACATATCTGGTGGCAGAGAATTGCCTGAATGCATATCAGTCAAGTGTGAGTTTGTTGGGACGTCATCTGCGCCATCGGATGAAATCACAGGGTATTAGCTGTGCTATTTTGTTGGACGAGCATATTTTTGACCTTTCTGCAAATCAATTTCGCAGTGAGTACGACAGTCATCTGTATGAGCTGATGACGCGTGTATTTTGGAGCGAAGAAAAAGTAGTGAGCGATCTTAAAGTATCTGAACAGGAACAGTTTCTTGAGCAGGAAAAAGAAGGATTTGAGGCAATTCGCGCTGCATTTTCACAAAATGATAAGGAGGCTGCCGTGCACAGTATGGAGGCACTTATTTCGCAGGCTGTGCAGAAAAAATTAAATATTGTCATGATTCAGGAGCTTAATTATCGTTTCTTTTATCTTTTGCAGGATTTACTGCAAAAGGCACAAAATACGCAGGTTTCTCTGACAACATTTGACTGGAGAGAAAGTACATGGTATATGCGTCATGAGGAGTGGGAGAAAGCAGTTAAGCATCAGTTTTTGATGGCGGCAGATTGTCTGACGACAGGAAACGTAGATGAGCAGGGAACTGCGTCACAGATCCTGTCTTATATAAAGAAACATTTCAAAGAGCCGCTTTTGGCAAAAGAGGTGGCAGCACACTTTTTTATCAGTCCGGTATATGTAGGACGCGTAATACAGCAAGCATCTGGAGAAACTTTCAAGCAGTATGTGAACCGTCTTAAAATGGAGGAAGCCAAGCAACTTCTTAGTTCATCAGACCAGCTTGTCTATGAGATAGCAGAAGAACTTGGCTTTAAAGACAGCAAATATTTTATTTCACGTTTTACAGAAGAAACGGGTATGAGTCCGGCTGAGTATCGTAGGAAAAAAGGAAACTAAAAGCAATATTTGCAAATAGAGCAAGATATACAAATAAAAATGGTTTAAAAAGTGGAATAAAAGCAAATCTTTCTGTATTGAGGATTGTGAAAAATTACGGTATAATGATACCATCAAACAAATTAAGAGAAACCACATAAGACGAAAGAGTGGTTTCAGAAAGAGAGGCATTTATGAAAAAGCGTGGCATGTTAACAATGGTTTTGGCATCAGCAATGGCAGTTAGTACATTGGCAGCAGTTCCGGCAGCAGCAGATGAGACAGCTGCAAGCAGTCTTGATATTTACGGTGGATTAACACCAATGGAAGATGCAGACGATCCGATTACCTATACAATTTTTGTACGTGATCCTGGTGTGGCACCATCAGAGGACAATCCGGTAATCAAGAAGATTCAGGAACTGACCGGTGTTACATTAAAGTTTGAATATCTTGTAGGTGATCTTGATCAGAAGCTTGGTGTTATGATTGCAGGCGGTGATTATCCAGATGCGATATTTGCAGGAGATGCAGCTACAAAGCTGATGGATGCAGGCGCTTTTATTCCGCTTGAGGATGAGATCCCGAAGTATGAGAATCTGAATGCGATGTACTCTCAGGTAACAGATTATCTGACACAAGAAGATGGTCACATGTACAACATGGAAATTTACGGAACCATGAAGAACGATGTGACAAAGAATCCACCTGTATTTGAGTGTGGTATTGGCTTCTATATTCAAAAGGCAGTTCTTGCAGAAGCTGGTTATCCAGAGATTCACACGTTAGATGAGTATTTTAAGATCATTGAGGATTACATGGCAAAATATCCGGAGATCGATGGCGTTAAGACAACAGGATTTGAAATTTTAGCAGATGGCTGGCGTAACTGGGCACTGTTAAATCCAGTTCAGAATCTTCTCGGAGCAGGAAATGACGGAGCAATCTTTGTTGATCAGGATACATTTGAGACATCCTTCTTCCAGATCAGTGATGATGCATATGATTTCTACAAGAAGTTAAATGAAGAATATCATAGCGGTGTAGTTGATCCAGATACATTTACTCAGGATTATGACCAGTACATCGCAAAGTTGACAACAGGAACCGTTCTTGGTTTTTATGATCAGAACTGGAATTTTGGCAGTGCAATGAATTTGTTAAAGGCCGATGGAAAATATGATCGTACTTATGTTGCTCTTCCAATCACAAATCCTGGTGTAAAGGATGGCTACATGGATCAGTCAAATGGTATACCGACTGGAACAAATGGAATTGGTATCACCATCAATTGCGAGAATCCAGATCGTCTGCTTCGTTTCTTTGACTGGATGCTTCAAAGAGAGGTACAGGACTACTTACAGTGGGGCGAAGAAGGTACTGACTGGGTTTATAACGAAGATGGAACAGGAAGATTATTGACAGATGAGCGTCGCGCGATCAATTATGATACGGCATTAAAGCGTGATCAGACTGGATTCCCACTGTGGAACTATTGCCCGAAGTGGACAGGACTTTACACGGAAGATGATATGCCATGTGGACCAGACGAGTCAGCTGATGAGTATATGGCAGCGCAGTCTGATTATGATCAGAGCTTTTTAGAGAGCTATGGAATCAAGTATCCGGCAGAGATGTTCTCCGATCCGATAATTCGTCCGGCATACTATCCAGTATGGGCAATGTCACTTGAGGATGGCAGCGCAGCTGCAGTTGCAAGCACAAAGATTACGGACGTTACCATGAAGTTTTATCCAAGATTGATCCTTGCTTCTGATGAGGCAGAATATGACTCCATCTGGGAAGATTTCTTGAGTGAGTTTAATGCAATTGATCTGGATGCATATCAGACTGAGATTGACAGACAGATTGAATTAAAGATGGGCAAGTAAATTTGTGACTTTTGGTAAGAGGAGGGTGCAACTTCCCTCCTCTTGTTTTATAAAAAAGAGCTGTGAGAAAGGGGTCATGTCGATGAAACAGAAAAAAACAAAAACAGCCGTTAAGTAAGACATTCAAAAAAATTGCAACAAACAAAGTTCTCTATATTATGCTGGTTCCTTGCATGATATATACCTTTATTTTTTCGTATTATCCATTAACTGGGTGGATTATGGCATTTGAAAATTACAAACCGGCAAAGGGCTACTGGGGATCCAAATTTGTCGGATTTGATCAGTTTCGATTTTTATTCGAAGATATAGAATTCTGGAGAAGTATGCGAAATACATTGGCTATGTCCGTGATGAATCTGATATTTAGCTTTTTATTTGCAATTGTATTTGCACTTCTTTTAAATGAAATTAAGTCGCTTCCACTCAAAAAGATTACACAGACAGTGTCATATCTTCCACATTTTTTGAGCTGGATTATTGTGTGTTCTTTGATTTCCAAGATGCTTTCTACAAACGATGGTGCAGTCAATAACGTACTTATGAAACTGGGATTGATTAAAGAGCCTTTATTATTTTTAGGTGATCAGAAATATTTTTGGTGGATTACTACATTTGCTAATATCTGGAAGGAAACCGGATGGAATTCGATCATTTACATAGCAGCAATTGCCGGAATAGATCAGTCTCTTTATGAGGCAGCGGAGCTTGATGGTGCAGGACGTTTCCGCAAGATGTGGCATGTCACACTTCCAGGAATCAAGTCCACCATTATCGTATTGTTAATTATGAATCTTGGATGGGTTATGAATGCAAGCTTTGAGGTTCCGTACATTTTGGGAAGTGGTTTGCTGCAGGATGTTTCCCAAACTATTGATATTTTTGTATTAAAATATGGTATGAACATCGGAAACTATTCACTAGCAACAGCTGCTGGTATTTTTAAATCTGTGATATCACTGTTTCTGGTATTTTCAACTAATGCGATTGCAAATAAAATGGGCGAGAGCAGCCTGATGTAAGGAGGAGTGGTTATGATACAAAGAGGAATGAGAAGGCCGCGCAAGAAATTTTATATCAGTAAGCGTGCGCTGCGTCCGGGAAATGTAATTTTTACGATAGTAAATACACTTATTATGCTATGTGTAATCGTTGTCATGCTGTATCCATTCTGGAATACGATTGCTGTATCGTTTAACGATGCGCAGGATACTCTTCGCGGTGGAATTAAGCTTTTCCCAAGAGTTTTTTCACTTTACAGCTATCAGAGCGTATTTAAAAATAAGCTGATGGTTATTGCAGCAATCAATTCTGTACTTCGAACTTTGATCTCAACTGTGCTTGGAGTTTTGCTTGGATCTATGATTGCGTATGTTTTATCAAGAAAAGAGCTTGTAGCAAAGAAATTTATCACATCATATTTTCTCGTGACGATGTATATTTCAGCAGGATTGATTCCGAATTATTTTTTGATGAAGGATTTAAAGATGATAAACAGCTTTGCTGTCTATGTGGTTCCAGGACTTGTAAGCGTTTATAATATCATTGTTATTCGATCATTTATCCAAGGTCTTCCAGAAAGCTTAACTGAGGCTGCTATGGTGGATGGTGCAGGTCATTTTCGCTGCTATTGGCAGATCGTGCTTCCATGCTGCAAGCCAGTTTTGGCAACAGTTGCACTGTGGTGTGCAGTAGGCGCATGGAATCAGTGGTTTGATACGTTCCTTTATTGTTCAAGCAAAGAAAATCTGACCACGCTTCAGTATGAGATGATGAAACTTTTATCATCGGCCACACAGTCAGGACGAGATCTGTCTAGTGTATATGGAAATGGACAGCAGGTAGCAAATACAATCACACCAACCTCGATACGTGCAGCTGTAACAATTGTTGCTTCTGCTCCAATCCTAGTTGTATATCCATTTTTACAGAAATATTTTGTAAAGGGCGTAACGCTCGGTGCAACGAAAGGGTAACGTTACTTGTTTCGTGCCCTATATTCGCTGGGAGTGCAGCCAATATCCTTTTTAAAACTGCGGTTAAAGGAAGAAACATCGTGAAAACCACAGGCAAGAGCAATTTTACAGATAGCATCATTCGTTTCGACAAGAAGCTGGGAGGCTTTCTTTAACCGAATCTGGTTTATGTAATCCCAGTAGGTATGTCCAGTACAGATGCGAAAATGTCTGGCAAAATAAAATTTTGAGAGACCGGTCTGTGTGGCAGCTTCCTCAAGTGAGGGAATGTGTTCAAAGTCTGTTTCAATTTTAGATAAAAGTGTCTGAATGGCAGTTTTGTGATCTGAGTTTGCTAACTGACTTTGTGCATTGGGACTAATTTTACTAGCAAGCAAATTTTGCGTGTAACAAATGAAAAACTGCAGCAAGAGAGAGTATATTTGTAAAATTCGAATAGGGCTGTCACTCCAGTATACTTCTGCACATTGCATGAGAACTGTAATTTCATTCTCATATATATCAGGACAAGTTGTCTGGTTTATCAAAACAGCATTAGAAAAAGCACTGCGTACAAAGCGAAAATCATGCATGGAGTTAAAGATTGTCAGCTCAAATAAAAAGATAAAGCGAGATCCTTCACCTTTTGGATTTCCTTGTATGGAGTGCAATGCACCAGGGGGAACAACAAGAATATCACCAGGTTGAAGATGAAAAATCTGGTTTTGTACTGTTACGGTGTAGCAGTTCTCCAGTGCAACAATCATTTCAGTGGCATTATGCCAGTGCGTCATATAGCGATCAGGCTGTTCATTGTACCACAGACGAAGAGCAGCGTTTTCAACAAAAGGCGGATGCTCGTATTCTTCAGGCTCACTTATTTGACGGCCTTGTGCAAGATCAGGCTGATTGCGATATAAAGCGCGCTTTGATTCGGAAAGAGAAAAAAGATAGCTAGGATTCATATGGCAGCTCCTTTCAGGGCGAAAATAAAGATTTTTTATAGTATAGCACAGAAAACGGCGAAAAGAAAAGATCAGGAGGAAAAACATGGAAGAACGAATCTATCGAAATATTTGGAAAGAGATAGGAATCAGCGATGCGCAAGTAGAAGAACGCCTGTCACAATTGATTTCTACATTTTTTTACGATGAAAAAGAACGGCTGTATTTCCCTGTGGGGGATGATATGGCGTATATTGAAGATACAGGAAATAATGATGCACGTACAGAGGGCATGTCTTATGGAATGATGCTTTGTGTGCAGCTAGATATGAAAGAGGAATTTGACCGAATCTGGAAATGGGCAAAAACATATATGTATATGGAAGAAGGCGAAAATGAGGGATATTTTGCTTGGTCATGCCAGACAGATGGCACGAAAAATTCTTATGGCCCGGCTCCAGACGGTGAGGAATATTTTGCCATGGCTTTGTTTTTTGCATCACACCGTTGGGGGGATGGAGAAGGTATTTTTGCATATGAAAAAGAAGCAAAAGAGCTGCTTCGCGCCTGCATTCATAAAGGAGAAAATGGCAGACCAGGAGAGCCCATGTGGAATCGTGAAAATAAGCAGATTTTGTTTGTGCCAGGATCACCATTTACTGATCCATCGTATCATTTGCCTCATTTTTATGAGTTGTTTGCAAAGTGGGCATACGAGGAAGATCGTCCGTTTTGGGCAGAAGCTGCGAAAGTCAGCCGTGAATTTATGAAGAAGTCAAGTCACCCAAAAACAGGTATGTCGCCAGAGTATGCAGAGTTTGATGGCTCACCTGTAACAAAGGTATTTGAATGGGGGCGCCACGACTGGTTTTACAGTGATGCCTATCGCACAGCAGCGAATATCGGACTTGACTATGCATGGTTTCAGACAGATGTAGGTCAGACACAGGCGGTTTCTCGTTTACAGTATACACTTGGCGTGGTAAATAAAGAAAATCCATATATGACATATGAGGTAGACGGAACAGTACTTAATCAAAAGGCACTTCATCCAGTTGGCCTTTTGGCTACAACGGCAGAGGGAAGCTTAGCAGTGTTAAAAGATCCAGTGCAGCAAGAAATGATCAATTCTGCTGAAAAAGAGCTGGCACTTTGGTGGGTAAAAAAGTTTTGGGAGACACCGCTTCGTACGGGAAAGCGTCGCTATTATGATAACTGTCTTTATATGTTTGCATTTTTGGCGCTGGCTGGAAAGTATAGGATATGGTGAGCGTTATGAAAACAGGTAAAATATTGACAGTAAAAAATCCAGTTATTGATTCTGATTTTCCAGATCCGGATATTATTCGGGTTGGAAATACGTACTATATGGCAAGTACGACAATGTATTTTATGCCGGGGTGTGTAATTTTACGTTCATACGATCTTGTAAAATGGGAAATTCTTTCACATGCGTATAAAAGATTAGACAATACACCGCGTTATTATATGGAAGGAAACCAAAACATTTATGGTGAGGGAATGTGGGCACCAACATTTCGATATCATAAAGGAAAGTATTATATTGTATTTACATCAAATGATACTCATAAATCACATTTACTGACATCAAGTGATCCGAATGGACCATGGAACCATCAGACGATAGAAGGCTGGTATCATGACAGCGGATTGTTTTTTGATGATGATGACCGTGTTTATATTGTGCATGGACAAAAAACACTTTATCTGACACAGCTAAAAGCGGATTTATCGGGACCAGAGGAGAATGGTCTAAATCGGATTGTGGCACAAGATAAGGAAAATGCAGATCTTGGCTATGAAGGCTCTCATATGTATAAAAAAGACGGAAACTATTATATATTTACTTGTCATATGGAAAAGGGAAAAAAGAAAACAGAGGATTGCTTTGTGTCGGATTCCCTGACGGGAGCGTTTAAGGGGAAATGTATCATAGATGATGATATGGGATATCACGGTCTCGGTGTGGCACAAGGTGGTATGGTAGATACGCCAGATGGAGACTGGTATGCCTTTATGTTTCAGGATCGAGGTGCGCTTGGAAGAGCGCCCGTGCTGATGCCAATGCATTTTGAAGATGGTTTTCCGATAATCGGTGAGAATGGGAAAGTGCCAGAAGTGGTAACTGTTTTGGATACAGGTTATCAATATGCGGCAATAAATGGAAGTGATGATTTTTTCTATAAGCCAGATGAAAATGGTCAGATTACATTAAAAAATTTCTGGGAATTTAATCATCAGCAAATGGACGACTTTTGGTCAGTTACTGAAAATCCAGGACATTTGCGTCTACATTCAGCTAAGCTGTCGCCAACTCTTTTTTCAGGCGTATAATACGCTGACACAGCGAACCGTTGGACCAAAATGTGCGGCAGAGGTGACACTTAGGATTTGCTCATATGAAAAATTGGAGATGTTGCTGGAATTAGTACATTTATCGGTAATTATGGATTTACAGGTGTGAAAAAAGAAAACGATCAGTTTTATCTGATTATGATGGGACGTCCGGCAAAGGATACAACTGTGTTTGGCCAGTTTGAATATGAAAATCCAGGTCTTGAATATGCGCGAGTTCCTATTTATGGGGAATCAATTTGCTTGCGTGCAGAGGCTGATTTTACGGATAAGCGAGATTTATCGTCATTTTATTATAAAGAAGGCGATAATTGGCAAAAATTAGGAATTGATCAACCAATGTACTTTAAGATGGATCTTTTTACAGGATGTCGTTTTGGCTTGTTTTATTATTCGACGGAGCAGACCGGTGGATACGTTGATTTTTCTAAATTCCAATTCATTTGGCCGGAATATGTTATTGAGTGATGGAGCAAAAATATGAGAGAATACCGACTGTTAAATAATAATTGGAAATTTACCTATGGCGATAAAGTAGGGGCTTCACCGGATGAGATTAATCGTTGGCAGGACATTGGCTTGCCGCACTCCTTTGGAATTCCATACTTTATGGAAAAAGAATTTTATTTGGGATATGGAACCTATTCCAAATGGTTTGAGTTGTCCAAAGAGGATTGCAAAAAACGCATACTTTTGAAATTTTTCGGTGCCTTTCAAAAGGCAGTTGTCGTATTGAATGGCAAGCAGATTGGGGAACATCGGGGCGGTTACACACCATTTTTGGTAGAATTAACAGGAAATATACGGCCGGGACAAAATCATTTGATTGTCTGCGTAGATAATTTATGGGATGCAACGCTTGCACCGCGCGGTGGAGAACATCAATTCAATGGTGGTATTTACCGCGATATGCAGCTGATTCTTACTGCATATGACTATATTGAAGAAGATGGTGTGTTTGTACAAACGACACAGTTAAAGAAGGAAAAAGACAGCTGGCATGCAGAGTTAAAAATTGGGACGCAGGTACATGCATCGGAAAAATCCGATTTATCCGAATTCGATTCAATGATGCTTGAAACATGTATTTGTGAAGGAAAAGAAGTTCTTGCAAGAAGCGTGGAACCGTTAGTTATGGGAAACTCAGAGATTTGCCAGTCAATTTCCTTAACAGGTATTACACCATGGTCGCCGGATACGCCAAAACTGTACATAGTAGTCAGCCGTGTACTTTGTAATGGAATCGAGTGTGACTGTGTGCGCACAAGCGTTGGAATCCGCACGGTACGTTTTGACAAGGACGAAGGATTTTTCTTAAATGGTGAGCATTTCTCAATATTGGGTGCGAATGTCCATCAGGATCATGCTGGATGGGCGGATGCCGTTACGCGATCAGGGATTCGAAGAGACATCCAAATGATAAAAGAGTGCGGCATGAATACCATTCGTGGTTCTCATTATCCCCATCACCCATACTTTGCACAGGTTTGCGACGAGAAAGGTATTCTATTCTGGTCGGAGATGTGCTTTTGGGGAACGGGAGGCGACAAACAGGAAGGATATTGGACAGCAAGCGCATATCCTCCAAATGAGTCTGATCAGACTGCTTTTGAAAAAAGTTGCCTTGACCAGTTAGAGGAGATGATTTGCACGCAGCGAAATCATCCATCGATCATTTGTTGGAGCATGTGCAATGAGGTTTTCTTTACCGATGCACCGGTAAAGGATAAGGCAAAAGAGCTGATTCGAAAAATGGTAGAGCGTTCTCATGAGCTTGATCCATCGAGACCAGCAGCAGTGGGCGGTGCGCAGAGAGATGGATTTGACGTGCTAGGAGATCTGGCAGGCTACAATGGGGATGGAGCAGCATTGTACCATGATCCAGGATTTCCGAGTTTGGTTTCTGAATATGGAAGTAGCATAGAGACGCGCCCAGGAAAATTTGAGCCGCGATTCACCGATGGAACTGAGATTGACTATCCGTGGCGAAGCGGAAAGATTTTGTGGTGTGGCTTTCATCATGGCAGTATTTTTGACGGCATGGGTTCAATGGGAATGATCGATTATTATCGTTTGCCACTTGCCTGTTGGTACTGGTACCGAGAGCATTTGGCTGGAAAAAGTGCACCAAAACCAAAGAAAGAAGGCACTCCTTTTCAGATTCGTCTAAGCAGTGATGTTAATAGATTTCGTGCAAACGGACAGGAGGATGCATGGATTTGTGCAGAACTTTTGGATCAAGAAGGAAATCCGATTTCAAATGAAATCGAGCTGACATTCACAGTAGAAAAAGGAGATGGTATTTTCCCAACTGGAAAGACGATCACGTTCTCACCAGAAAAGAAAAACATGTTGGATGGACTTGCTGCAATCGAATTTCGAAGCTGGTATGGCGGTGAAAATGTGATTTGTGCAACAGCAGATGGTGTAAAATCTGCAAAGATTTGTATTTTTGCAGATGGAGAGCCAAAACCCAAGAACACGGTGTTAAATCCGATGCTTCCACCGCCGTATACAGTAGGAGAGCCAAAGCCAAAAGAAAGGTACGATGAGGCAAAGAGGCATCCAGTATTTGCTGATAGCTTTGAGATCGGGCATGAGCCTTATTTTGTGACAGCAGAGGAAGAAGGCAGTTGGATGCCAAAAATGTCAGATTCATCAAAGCATCTATCAGAACAGATGCATTGGGTTATGGTTGACCTTGAAGGTGTCAGACGGATCAATCAGTTAGAGGTTAGCTTTGAAGAAGAGCCAGATACACTGGAAAATCAAAAAGAACTTGCCACAGACAATTGTGGCAGAACTTCGCTCAGATTTAGAGTGGGAGAAGGTTATATTAAAAGGAAAAAAGAAAATCAGAAAGGAAACGATTGCAAAGAGTGCTATCAGGCAGAGGGAATCTACTTTACTCGCTATTTTAGAATTGACTGGAATCAAACCAAACTGCCTGTAGCGCAAATCCATCTTTGGACAGGAGGAGAAGAGAATGAATGAAGTGATTCAAAAAACCATTCAAATTGAAGAAAACAAAGAATATGTATTCCGTAATCAGGTAGATTTCTGTATTGGAACAGGACGAATGGGACTTGCGCTGACAAAAGAATATCAGGAGCAGCTGTCACTTGTACAAAAGGAGATTGGCTTTTCTCATATCAGAGGTCATGGACTATTTTGTGATGATATAGGTATTTATCAGGAAACGCCAGAAGGTGAGTCAGAGTACAATTTTACATATCTTGACCGTGTGATGGACAGCTATATCTCGCTTGGTCTGCGTCCATTTTTGGAGCTTGGCTTTATGCCGCAGAAAATGGCATCAGGAACGCAGACTATCTTTTACTGGAAGGGAAACACAACACCGCCAGCAAGCTACAAGAAATGGACTGATATGGTAACGGCGCTTTTGTCTCATCTTTGCGAGCGCTATACCACCGATGAAGTTGTTACTTGGCCAATTGAAGTATGGAATGAGCCAAATCTACCAGGATTCTGGGAAAATGCAGATATGCCTGAGTATTTCAAACTGTTTCATACAACATTTGATGCAATAAAAAAGTTAGACAGCAGATTTTTAGTTGGCGGACCAGCTGTGTGCGGAGGAACCGATGAAGTGTGGATCCGTTCCTTTATGGAATATTGTGAAACAAATGATCTTGCCGTAGATTTTGTAACAAGACATCACTATACCTCCGAGCCACCAAAGACACAAGGACATTACAGCTATATTGAGCTGATGGATCCAGAGGATGGCTTTGCCAATCTTCATACGACAAGAGAGATTATTGACAGTTTTCCTCGCTTTAAGGGACTGCCAATTCACATTACGGAGTTTAACACTTCATATGTGCCAAACTGCCCAATTCACGATACAAATCAAAATGCAGCATACATTGCGCATCAGCTTTCGCGCCTTGGTGATGATAACGAATCATATTCATACTGGACGTTTGGTGATGTATTTGAAGAGTTTGGTGTACCGTTTACTCCATTTCATGGCGGTTTTGGCCTTGTCGCAAATGGCTGTATTCCAAAGCCAACTTTCTGGACATTTGCTTTCTTTAAAAAGTTAAAAGAGAAGAAGGTATCTGTGTCTACAAGGATGAAACTTGTGTTGTGATGAAATATGAAGATGGTTCTTACAGGGGAATTGGATGGAATGCGACGAGGAATCGTTCTGGAAAAGATCTTTGTTTAAATCTGAGCGATACCAACAACGCAGTCAGCCTCCACGGATGCATATCTATTTCTGACGCAGACAGTCGATGAAGAGAACTGTAATCCGCTAAAGGTATGGCATGATCTTGGTGAACCGGCAAACCCGACAAAAGATCAGATTGATCTTTTAAAGCAGACAGCCCGTCCACAGATTCACACCGAGCGTATGGTACCTGTATCAATGCCAGAATCACACATTTCGATTGAACTAAATATCAAGGAAAATGGTGTTGTTTACTTTTCTCTTGAACCAAAACCACTTCATCCAGATCGTGGCTACTCATATGAGCTCGTAATGCAGTATGAAAAAAGATAAGGCAAAAAAGTAAAAATAACGTAAAAATCGCATATTGTCAAAAAAAACTCCTTTGCTGTATAATGAACAATGTAAAAAACAGCAAAGGAGTTGAATTTATGAAAGATATGAAGCGACTGTTCGGGTATATGGGGCCTTACAAAAAGGACATGATTCTCGGCGCGCTGTTTGTCATGATCGAGACTGGTTTTGAGCTGTTTATCCCGATCATGATTTCAAACTTGATTGATATCGGAGTGGCAAATCACGATGTCAATTATATTTATGTAAAGGGAGTCCAGATGGCACTGCTTGCACTTGGAGCACTTGTCACTGGTCTTTTGTATGCCCATTTTTCAGCAAAGGCCTCATATGGATGGGGTGCAGAGATTCGAAAGGCAGAATATGCAAGAGTACAGCAGTATGCATTTTCTAATCTTGATCATTTTGTGACATCATCTTTGATTACAAGAATGACAACAGATGTTAATGTACTTCAAAACATGATAATTTCAGGCTTTCGTCCGATTACTAGAGGTCCGTCACTTTTGATCATGGGAATTGGTCTTTCCTTCTATATGAATCCGAAGCTGGCGTTTGTTTTTGTGGTGTGTACACCGATTTTAGCAATCATTCTTTTTTTGATTGTGCGTAAGGTTGCACCGATGTACACCAGACTGCAAAGCATTATGGATCGATTAAATCAGGTTGTGCAGGAAAATCTTACAGCAATTCGTGCTGTCAAGGCATTTGTCCGTGACGAGTATGAAGAGGACAAATTTGAAGAGGTAAACCGTGATATGGCAAAGTCAAGTGAAACTACGTTTCACTATGCGGTGTTGAATCTTCCGGCTTTTCAAGGAATTATGTACACTACGATTGTCATGATTTTGTGGTTTGGAGGAAATATGATCTTAAAATCTGAACTTGCAGTCGGAAATCTGACTGGCTTTTTAAGTTATGTTATGCAGGTCATAAATTCCCTAATGATGCTTGCAAATGTGTTTCTTCTATTGACACGTTCCCTTGCAAGTGCTCATCGTATTGCAGAGATTCTTGACGAAAATATTGTTCTGACCTCACCAGAAAATGGTGAGAAAAAAGTCAAGGATGGAAGCATTGATTTTGAAAATGTGTCATTCAAATATCGTGAGGATGCTCGCGAGTACGCATTAGAGAATGTGAATCTTCATATTCCGGCAGGTCAGACGATTGGTGTTATCGGAACGACAGGATCGGCAAAGACGACACTTGTTCAGCTAATTCCGCGTCTGTACGATGCGACAACGGGCGTTGTTCGTGTTGGCGGTGTCAATGTGCACGATTATGATTTGAGTGTACTTCGTGACAGTGTAAATATTACTCTACAGAAAAACGTACTGTTTTCAGGAACTGTGCGTGAAAATTTGAAGTGGGGAAATCCTTTCGCAGATGATGAAACAATATGGAAGGCATGCCGTGCAGCATGTGCCGATGAGTTTTTAAGTCGTATGCCAGATGGTCTTGACACGATGCTGGAGCAGGGGGGAAACAACCTTTCAGGTGGCCAGAAGCAGCGCCTTTGTATTGCACGTGCACTTCTTGGAAATGCTAAAATTTTGATTTTTGATGACTCTACCAGTGCAGTTGATACAGCCACAGAAAAGAAAATTCGAAAAGCGCTTGCCGATTACAAAGATGTGACAAAAATCATCATTGCACAGCGCATTACCTCCGTTATGAATACTGATCAGATTGTGATTCTCGACGATGGAAAAGTACACCGTGTCGGAACGCATAAGGAACTGCTTGCGAATGATCCAATCTATCAGGAAATTTATGCATCACAGATGAAGGGAGGCAATGACGATGGCTCAGAAGAATAATAAGCGTCCTGAAAACCTTAGACAGACGCTTCGTGTGTTTTTATCATATTTAGGACGCCATAAGCGAATGCTATTTGTTGTAGCAGTTCTTGTCAGTGTAAGCGCAACTGCCAATCTTCTTGGCACTTATATGATTCGCCCTGTTGTAAACAATCTTGCAGACGGCAAGGTATCTACACTTATTGCAGGTGTGGCAATAGCCGCTGTAATTTTTGGAATTGGTGCGCTTTCTGCCTGGGGCTATTCCCAGACAATGGTTAAAGTAGCTCAGCGCGTGATTTACGATATTCGTCACGATTTGTTTGCACATGTACAGAAGCTTCCGCTTAAGTTTTTTGATACAAGAAAGAATGGAGATATCATGAGCTTATTCACAAATGATATCGACACGATTTCCGATGCACTTAATAACAGCTTTGCAATGGTAATTCAGACATTTATACAGATGGTCGGAACACTGTTGATTCTCTATATTTTAAACTGGAAATTGTCCCTAATCGTAACAGCCTGCTATGCTTTTATGTTCTGGTATATTCGTTTCAGCGGTGCTAAGAGTAAACAATACTATGGAAAACAGCAGGCAAGCCTTGGTGAGTTAAACGGCTACATCGAGGAGATGATAAGCGGACAGAAAGTCATCAAGGTATTCAATCACGAGCAGAAAAGCTTTGAGGAATTCTGTGCAAAGAACGAAGAACTGAGAAAAGCAGGAACTGGTGCACAGGGCTATGCGGCAACGATGGTTCCTATGGTAGTAAGCATTTCCTATATCAATTATGCGATTGTCGCTGTGCTTGGTGGCCTGTTAGCCTTAAATGGTCATACTGATTTAGGAAGTCTGGCAAGTTATCTTGTATTTGTGCGTCAGGCAGCGCTTCCAATCAACCAGTTTACGCAGCAGAGTAATTTCTTACTTGCTGCACTCGCCGGAGCAGAGCGAGTATTTAAAGTAATGGATATGGAGCCAGAGATTGACGAAGGAAAGACAGATCTTATTCGCGTGAAAAAGAAAAATGGAGTGCTGGTTCCATGCAAGGAAAAAACAGGTCTTTGGGCATGGCAAAAGAACGATGGCACTCTTGTTGAGTTAAAGGGTGATGTGCGTTTTGATCATGTAGATTTTGGATATGATGATGATCGCATGATATTAAAGCAGATCAGTCTGTATGCAAAGCCAGGGCAGAAGATTGCGTTTGTGGGTTCTACAGGAGCCGGAAAAACTACAATCACGAACTTGATCAATCGTTTCTATGATGTGCAGGGTGGCTCTGTCATTTATGATGGAATCGACGTGCGCGACATCAAAAAAGATGCGCTTCGCCGTTCCCTTGGCATAGTTCTTCAGGATACACACTTATTTACTGGCACTGTTGCCGAAAACATTCGCTTTGGAAAGCTTGATGCGACGCAGGAGGAAATTGAAAAGGCTGCAAAGATCGCAAATGCCGATTCCTTTATCCGTCGTCTTCCACATGGCTATGATACACTTGTTACGGCAGATGGTGCCAATCTGTCACAAGGTCAGCGTCAGCTTCTTGCCATTGCGCGTGCAGCCGTAGCTGATCCGCCGGTGCTCATTCTTGATGAGGCAACCTCATCAGTCGATACACGTACAGAGGCATTGATTGAGCGCGGAATGGATCAGCTGATGGAGGGACGAACTGTATTTGTCATTGCCCATCGTCTTAGTACTGTACGCAATTCTAATGCAATTATGGTCCTTGAACAAGGAAAGATCGTCGAGAGAGGTGATCACGACGATCTTTTAGAGCAGAAGGGAAAATATTATCAGCTGTATCACGGTATGTTTGAGTTAAGCTAAGATTTTTCTTTATTTTGCACCTTCCGTTGCGAAATATTCCTTTGTCAGACGGACAACAGTTCCAGATAGTAAAAACAGTGCAATCAAGTTAGGGATTGCCATTAAACCATTGAAGGTTTCTGCGATACTCCACATCAGTCCAAGATTTGCTGTTGCACCAAGGATTGCAACGAGAGAATACGCTACCATGAAAGGTTTAATGACTTTCTCTGAGAATAAAAATTCAATGCAGCGGGCACCATAGAGTCCCCATCCAAGAATAGTAGAAAAGGCGAAGCAGCACATTGCAATTGCGGTAAAGATGGAAACCCAGCTTCCGTAAACAGAGGTGAATCCAGAAATGGTAAGCTCAGCACCAGCTGCAGCTCCATATTCAATCGTGGTGCCGCTGCAAAGAATAACAAGAGCAGTCAAAGTACAGATAACAATTGTGTCAGTAAATACTTCAAATATACCAAACATTCCCTGCTTTACAGGTTTTTTTGTGTCTGCACATGCGTGGGCGATGGAACCAGTACCAAGTCCGGCCTCATTAGAGAAGATACCGCGGGAAACTCCTTTTTTCATACTGGTAAACATGCTTCCGACAATGCCGCCGGTTACGGCAGATGGTTTAAATGCACCTTCAAAAATAGAAGCAAATACTGTAGGAATTGTGCGGATATTGATTACGATAACACCGAGAGCAAGAACGATATATAATAATGCCATAAAAGGAACAAGCTTTTCTGTTACTTGTCCGATACGTTTTACACCGCCCAACAAAATTAGTGCAACAAGTACAGCCATTAAAATACCAATGATTAAATTAGAAGTTGACACAGCATCATTAGAGATTACGTGAAAATCAATAAGAGCTGAATTAATAGCAGTGGTGATTGTGTTAACCTGTGTTGCGTTTCCAGTTCCGAATACAGTCAGTACACCAAAGGCGGCAAAAAGATAGGCAAGCCACATCCAACGTTTTCCAAGACCATTTTTTATGTAATACATTGGACCACCAACCAGATCACCATCAGCATTTTTCTCACGGAAATGAACGGCAAGTGTTACCTCGGCAAATTTAGTGCACATGCCAAGAATAGCAGAGATCCACATCCAAAAGATAGCTCCAGACCCACCGATTGCAATTGCACCGGCAACACCGGCAATATTTCCAGTACCAACAGTTGCAGCAAGTGCAGTACATACAGCTTGAAATGGTGTCAAAGCACCATCAGATGCGTTCTTTTTGCGAAACATGCGTCCGATTGTTGTTTTAATTGCATAAGGAAATTTGCGTATCTGGAGAAAACGTGTGCGAAGACTCAAATAAAGGCCAACGCCGAAAATGCATACCATAGCCGGAACACCCCAGATGAAATTGTTCACGGCCGAATTGACGGTCTCAATAAATTGAAGCATAAAAATCCTCTTTCTTGTTAGTTCAAAATTTTACAAAGGACACTATAACACGATATAATTTATGGTTCAAGCGTTATTTTAAAAGTTCAACATATTGAACTTTTCTTTACATTACTTAGGAAAATTGGTATCCTTAATAATATACGCAAAAAATATTTTGAAGAAAGGGAAGAAAAAGATACTATGGTAGAATTATTAAAATTTGAAGACTTTGATCAGATGTATTCAATAATGGAACAAAGTTTTCCATATGATGAATATAGAGGATATGAGGGCCAGAAACAATTATTTGAGAATCCAGAATATAAGGTGTTTATACATAGAAATGAAGAAACAAAAGAAATAGATGGATTTTTGTCTGCCTGGGAGTTTGATGATATCTTATTTTTTGAGCATTTTGCAGTAAGCAGCAAAGTACGAAATGGTGGTATCGGAGGACGCATGTTAAGAGAGGTCCTTACTCAGGTAAATAAATGACATGTCTTGAAGTTGAGCTGCCAGAAGGAGAACTTGAAAAAAGGGCGTATTAGCTTTTATGAAAGAAATGGATTTTGCTATAATCCATATCCAATATACTCAGCCATCAATTGCTACAGGAAGAAAACCGATTCCACTTCGTATTATGACCTACCAGAGAACAGTTACTGAAGCTGAATACCAGGAAAATAAAAAATCTGCTGTACCGACGTGTATATCATGTATCGGAGCAGCAGATGAAGTACTAGAAATTTTTTAGTATCGTAGTGTAAATGGCGGCGAGACGAATGTGGATTTACGAGGCCGAACGTTGTAGCGGGACTTTCAAGATAACGTATGATAATAAGTAGGGTAACAGGTGCCCACGGAAAAGAGAGGCCGACAAACACTTCGTTGAGGCCGCCTTTTGTAAGCTTACCGGGCAGCCACCCACATCATTAGAAGACATCCAAATCGCGTCCGTTTACGGTATAACCTTCATACCCAGCGGTCTTAATCTCATCCAGGATCGCTTCATCGCGCCGAGCCATTTCAGCAGCCAGATTGATGTGGTTATCCTGGATATTCATATGGTAAATTCGGTGGTATGTAACAAGAAGCTTAGGCTGAGCCTTTTTTGCTACCCATGCCAGATCCGTGCTTAATGTATGCACTTCTCTGTGATATTTCTGCCACTTTGGTTCGCGTGCAGAGATACCAGCTGAATATTCTACTTCATGCAGTAAAATGTCGCATCCAGAAGCTTTTTGGGCCACCAGTTCAAGAGGAGCTGTGTCGCCGCTTATTACAATTGTGCGATCTGCCGTCACGAATTTATAGCCATAGCAGGTTAGTGTGCCGTGGCTGACAGGAAATGCCTCAACGCTCACATATTCATCCTGGTAGATAATGCCAGGATTTTCTTCATTTTCAATTTCGGTCACATCCACCTTATAACCATTTTCATTTGCTTTTTCAAATCCATGAATGCGAAAATCAATATCTGTGGAATATGCTTCTAAAATATGGTCAGTCATATGACGCAGTCCCTTTGGACCAAAAACCTTAAGTGGTGTATTGCGTTCAAGCACCCATGGAGTAAAAATAAGATCTGAATATCCGGCAGTGTGATCAGTGTGCAGATGGGTACAAAATGCAGTGCATAAAAGATCTGGGCGAAGTGCATCAATCCCGTTAAAATAAGCCTTGGAAGCCTGACGGACAACGCCCGGTCCAAAATCAACCAGATACGCACGATTCCCAACAACAACCGCGGAAGATGGACCGCTTGCATTTGGGCATGCATTAGGCGTTCCAGTTCCAAGAAGAACAAGTTTTGTTTCCATATATATAAAGAACTCCTTTCTTTTTTCATGGAGTTTATTATAATGGAGTTATAGAAAAAAGACAAGAAAGGAACCAAACGAAATTTATGAATAAAATTAATTACCAAAAGCGTCTGGAAGAGACGATAGATAAAGAAACAAAGGCCGGGCATGTTCCGACACTTTTTTTGCACAGCTGTTGTGCGCCGTGCAGCAGCTACGTGTTAGAGTATCTGTCCAATTACTTTAAGATTACCGTATTTTATTATAATCCGAATATTACAGAGGAGGCAGAGTACAAAAAGCGTGTCGCAGAACAGGCACGTCTAATTTCGGAACTTGATACAGTTTATCCGATTCAGCTTGTGGAAGGAAAATATGACCCACAGCGCTTTTATGAGATCACGAAAGGAATGGAGCAGATGGACGAGGGCAGTGAGCGCTGCTTTGCCTGTTATAGGCTGCGTTTAGAGGAAGCCGCAAAGTTAGCAGCAGATGGTGGGTTTGACTATGTTACAACGACACTTTCCATAAGTCCAATGAAAAACGCTGAGAAATTAAATGAGATAGGGGCGGAAGTGGGAGAAAAATATGGCATCCCCTGGTTGTTTTCAGATTTTAAGAAAAAGAATGGCTATAAGCGTTCTGTGGAGCTGTCAAAGGAGCATGATTTGTACCGTCAGAGCTATTGTGGCTGCGGCTACTCAAAGGCACAGGCAAAAAGAGAGGGGCGGATCTGATGGAACAGCAAAAAACAAAAGAGAGTAAGAAACGCTATTTTGCCTATGATCTTATGCGTGCGGCTGCCATGCTTCTGATTGTATTTTATCATATGAACTGCGAGTGGAGTGCGCGCCTTATGGAAAGTTCGCTTGTCGTAACGAAAATTGGCGCGCAAGGGTATCTTGGCTGGCAGGGAGTATCGTTATTTATTCTTGTATCAGGTGCTGCACAGTGCATTTCCTACGAGCGCTGCAGTGACTTAAAAACTTACTATAAAAAGCGCTGGTGGAGCATTTTTCCATCATTTTATATGGCATACTTTGTATGCTACTTGATGGGCGGATTTGGCGGCGGAGTTAAACTTTTTGATTTGTCATTTTTATGGACTATTACCGGACTTGATGGCTATGCATCGTTGTTTGGTATTCAAAGCCACTACCTTGTCGGAGAATGGTTTATCGGAATGATTCTTGTCCTTTACATCGTCTTTCCGGTATTGTATGCACTGGTTAAGCGCTATCCAAAGCCAACACTAATCGCAGCGATTCTTTATTATCTAGTGATGGTACAGCTTCTTGGAAATACGGGAAGAGTGGACAAGGATATCTTATTAAATGTGGTTGTTTTTCTGGCGGGTATTTATCTGTATCGCTATATGAAAAACGTGTCACTTCGCACAGGTGTGGCAGCAGCTGTAGTGTTGTGCCTGGTTGTGTTTGTCCCGCTTCCAGAGCGTGTAACATGGTATTTATTTGCAGTCGAAGGCATTTTGTGGTATCTGATTTTTATGGCAGCAGGAAATGCGCTGGATCGGATAAAAAATTTGCCGTGCGTGATTCTGAAAAAACTTATCGGTATGCTTTCAAAGTATTCATATGAGATATTTTTACTGCATCATGTACTTATAACTGTATCGTTATCACCATATGAGCAAAATACATATTATTCGGTGGGACAGTATCTGCTTTGGGCGCTGCGTGCGCTTGCTGTAATAGGAATTGCATCATGGATGATTTATCCTAGATGGAAGCCAAAGACAACGAAAGCGCAGGCAACAAAAACACAGTAAACTAAATGGCATGGTTAATGTGATGTAAGATGCAGACTGCGCTCATAGGCTTCTCGGCTTAGGCTGCATACCTGACTGCGAAGTGTTTCCCAGTAGCCAGAAGAAATCGGATGATCACAAGCGGCAGAAAATGCCTGATTGCCAAGCTCACTTTCGATAACTTCATAAAAGTATTCAACTCCTCGTTCGAGTATGCCGCCTTTTGTGGCGGCATTTTTTGTATCCTGCTCCAACTCCTCTTTTGTTTTTACTGCAATAGCAATCGTGTTTAGTGCGTAGGAATAGACATCAAGAGACAATGCTTCTTCATCCGACACACAGACAGGCATTGAGGTTGTAAAATCGTGAAGACCACTAAACCAGGTATCAGAAAAATGCTGCATAAATTCTAACAATGCAGACGGCAGAAGATCATTACGGCGAAGAGATGGAACTGGATCATCGAAAAATTTCGTAAATGATCGCTGGGCATACTGAAATGCCTTTCCGATATCATTTAGCGTAACTGAAAGACCAGCCTTTTGTGCGGCTTCGTGAATGCAAAAGCAGGCTTCACAGCAGACATGGCTTGTGATTTTTCCAGCAAGAAAGATCAGTGCCTGAGAGGCAGATAAAGAAACTGTTTTTCCATAAGGGGTAAGCAGAAGGTCAAGCAGTACACGGCGGTTAGAGTGCTTAAAAGCAGGTGTTGGAGATATGGTATTGATGCCGACGCTTGTGATATCAATTCCATGAACGTCAGTAAAAATATTTGGAAGAATTTTAACGATAGAAACGTCGTTTCCGAGAATATTCGCATACCAGTTTTCATCTGGTGTTGGAGTAAAGGAATACAAATCTGGCAGTGGCTGTGAGGAGGCACGAAGCGTATTATAATAGGGAAGAAGTATGGTTTTTGCAATATCGACAGAGACAGTCGGCGGCACCGCGACTATGAGAATTGTAGGATGGAACTTGAATAATACAGAGTCAATTGGATCTGTACAAAGCACACAGTCCTTTAATATATTAGTACGCGAAGCTAATTTTTCTGGATGTTTTCCGATGGCACACACATTTCCTACCATTGGTTGTCTTAATTCTGAAAAAAGATAATGAAGACCCCTGTTTAAATAGCCTGCTATAAAACCAGTTCCAAGTATGACAATG
>ENA-OPYX01000068-OPYX01000068.1-human-gut-metagenome-genome-assembly--contig:-NODE-68-length-54291-cov-6.034192_pt1 | contig 54291 bp, 55 predicted proteins | sample MGYA00242639_ERZ504486 | MGnify/ENA primary metagenome ERZ504486 (study PRJEB26092, sample SAMD00036296) | human gut metagenome | host: Homo sapiens | study: EMG produced TPA metagenomics assembly of... | reverse complement strand
ATACACGAAGTTATCCACGTTATCCAAACATTTTTATCCCAAAAGTAGTGGTTTACATAAGTCAAAAAAACCGAATGTTTGTTTTGTGTAGAAAATCAATAAAAGATTTTGCAATAAAAATGAAAAAACTGTTGGAAACAATAATTGACTTTTAAAATATGAAAAAAAGATGAAAACTAATTAGAAAAAATGTCTGACAATTCAAGAAAAGATATCTAAAAAAAGGAAAATGTAAAAATAGAGGTTGACATTTCAAAAAAGAGATGTTAAACTATGTGGCATACAGATAAATAGAACAAATGCAGTGAACAGAATACCGTTATTGGAAGGCAATGCATCACAGAGAGTCATTGGCAGGTGGAAAATGACATGCATCTTTTGATAATATCCTCTGCGAGCAGTACGCTGAAAGCCATGAGGTCAGTAAGCGGCACCGGAACTCTCCCGTTACAGAGAGACCTGTTAGGGATATTTGTACAAAGACAAGTGGACAGATATATGACGGGGCAGAGAGGTCATGGAAACATGGCAAGAAAAGTGGTATCGCGGAAGTACAGGCTTTCGTCTTTTGGATGTGTGAACATCAGAAAGACGAAAGCTTTTTTTTAATTCATAGGAAATTACATCCTATGAATTAAAAAGCCCTCCGGGCGGGATGCGCATCTCGCGGAGTAGAAGTTAGCTGTAAACAGCACCGCTCGAGCGCGAAAGAGTCGCAAGCGACTCTTTGTTCTTTATGACAATAGAATGTTTGCAGAGCAGCAATTTATTGTCATGAATAAAAAATTGCACTGAAAATTGTTTATCTGAAAAAAAGAAAGGAGTTGTCTGCAATCTGCAGACGGTAAATGGTTATGAATGGATTAGTAATTGTTTTAATCGGTATTGTAGCGCTTTCGGCAGGATATCTGCTGTATGGAAGATGGCTTGCAAAAAAATGGGGGATCGACCCAAAGGCAAAGACACCTGCCTACACACATGAGGATGGGCAGGATTATGTACCGTCATCAAAATTTACCGTATTTTCACATCAGTTTTCATCCATCGCAGGAGCAGGACCTGTCACCGGACCGATCTTGGCATCCGTGTTTGGCTGGGTACCGGTTCTGTTGTGGCTGATCATCGGTGGATTATTCTTTGGTGCTGTGCAGGATTTTGGCGCACTGTATGCATCTGTCAAGAATGAAGGAAAATCGATGGGAATGATCATCGAAAAATACATCGGTAAGACAGGGCGTAAATTGTTTATGCTGTTCTGCTGGCTGTTTACACTGCTTGTTATCGCAGCATTCACGGATATGGTAGCCGGAACATTTAACGGTGTCGGACTTGACAGCGCAGAAACCGCTTATGCAAACTCAGCAGCAGCTTCCATTTCCATGCTGTTTATCGTGGTAGCTGTTATCTTCGGTGTGATTCAGAAACATGTTGGAAAAATGAACGAGTGGGTCAAAGCGGTCGTTGCAATCGCTCTTTTGGTTGCAATGTTTGCAGTTGGTATGAAACTTCCAATCTATACTTCAAAGACAGCATGGATCTACATCATCATGGCATACTTATTCCTTGCATCCGTACTTCCGATGTGGCTTTTAATGCAGCCTAGAGATTACATGACAACATTTATGCTGCTCGGTATGATCATCGGTGCAGTTGTTGGTGTTGTTGTTGCACATCCGCAGATGCAGTTAAATGCATTTAATGGTTTCAATGTAAATGGAAGTGGATTATTCCCGACATTATTTGTAACGATCGCATGTGGTGCAGTTTCCGGTTTCCACAGTCTTGTATCTTCCGGAACTTCCTCAAAGACGGTCAGCAATGAAAAAGATATGCCGATGATCGGTTATGGTGCAATGGTAGTGGAGTCATTACTTGGTATCGTGGCACTTGTCGTTGTTGGAGCAGTCGCAGTTGGTGGAACAAAACCGGAAGGAACACCGTTTGCAATCTTCTCTTCCGGTGTTGCAGGGTTCTTAGAGAAACTTGGTGTACCGGTTCAGGTTGCAACCGTATTTATGACCATGTGTGTATCGGCACTTGCACTTACCTCACTTGACTCCGTGGCAAGAATCGGACGTATGTCTTTCCAGGAACTGTTTTACGGTGAAAGCACAGATCCGAAACAGATGACACCGGCACAGCGTGTACTGACAAATAAATATTTTGCAACTGTGATCACATTATTCTTTGGATATCTTTTGACACTTGGCGGATACAGCAATGTATGGCCGCTGTTTGGATCTGCGAACCAGCTGCTTGCTGCTATGGTACTGATCGCACTGGCTGTATTCTTAAAGACGACGGGAAGAACCGGATGGACACTTTACATACCGATGTTTGTAATGTTAGCAGTTACATTTACCGCACTGGTACAGAAAACAATTGCTCTGGCAGCAAATATTGCGGCACACAACGCAACATTCTTAGTAGATGGATTACAGCTGATCGTTGCACTTCTTCTTATGATATTAGGTGTTCTGGTTGCGTACAGCTGCTTAAAGAAATTGTTTACAACAACGAAAAATTCGGAACAGAAATAAAAGCTAAGATCAGTATTTCTTGAAATATTACACCATGTTTGATATACTGTTCGCGTATATTTTTTTAATATATGGAAATGAATATGGGTGTAAAATGATTAAGAAAATAGATATTCTTGGAATACAACTGGACAATTACACAGTGCGGGAAGCAATCATGCGCGTGGAAGCCTGGTATGATAATAACATGTTAAATGTGATTGAGATGGTTTCCATGCAGATGCTGACTGAGTCAGAATCAGATCCTGTGTTAAAAGAGGTTATTTCTTCTCTTGATCTGGCAGTGATCGGAGAAAAAGGCATTCTGCAGGCGGCTGGAGTCGATACGATGCAGCGGATCCGCGAGACAGAAGAAAATGATTTTTCAGATGAATTTTTGAAACGTGTGGAGCGCAACCGCAAATCTGTTTTTATTATTGGAGAGACACAGGGAGCTGTTGATGAATTTACACAGGAACTCAGAGAGGAATACCCGAAACTGGTGTTAGCAGGGGCGGCGGCAACGGAAAACTGTGTCGGAGATCTCGAGGGTGTGATCAATGAAATGAATGCGGCGACGCCGGATGTGATCATTTCAATTATTCCATCTCCGGGACAGGAACATTTTCTTGTGGAACACCGCGACAAGATCAATGCCAATTTATGGTATGGAATCGGCGGATTTGAGGTTCACCGGAAAAGATCGAGAATCAAAGGTTTTTTCTGGAATCTGATCCATCGTGTCAGATTAAAAAACAGTATTGAAAAATATGAAAGCTGAGGTTCGGTATGCAGAAGTTTTTTTATAAGAGATCTCCGGTCTGGGATTATATCCTCATGCTTGTGGGAACCGCACTTATTGCAGTAAGTATTCAGTGCGTGTATGATCCGGTCAGCATGGTAACAGGAGGTTTTACCGGTCTTGCGATCATTATCAAAGATGTGACAGGGTATTTGATTCCGGGTGGAATTCCTCTATGGCTGACGAACCTTGTACTCAATGTGCCGCTTTTTTTGGCAGCTTTAAAGATCAAAGGAAAACGTTTTATATGGAGAACGATCGTTGGAACATTGTTACTTTCTCTCTGGCTCTATATACTGCCGCTTGTGGATCTTACCGATGGTGATTATGTACTTGCAGCAATTTTTGGCGGCTGTATCGGCGGTGTCGGAATGGGTCTTGTACTGCTTGCAAAATCAACGACCGGTGGAACAGAGATGGTCGCGACGCTGATCCAGCATTATTATAAACATTATTCTGTGGTGCAGATCATACAGTTTTTAGATGGTGCAGTCGTAGTTGCCGGATTATTTGTATTTGGTATACACGCAGTATTGTATGCGATCGTTGCGATCTTTGTGACGAGCAAGGTATCAGATGCACTGATGGAAGGCTTGAAATTCTCAAAAGCAGCATTTATCATTACGGATCACTATGAACAGGTGGCAAAACGTATCATGACGGAGTTAGAACGCGGTGTTACAGGACTTCGGGCAAAGGGCATGTATTCCGGTGCAGAAAAATGTATGCTTTACTGCGTAGTATCTAAAAAAGAGATTGTGCAGGTAAAAGAGATCGTAAGGGAAGTAGATCCGGATGCGTTTGTGATCGTTTCCGATGCGCGGGAAGTGCTCGGTGAAGGATTTCAGGAACAGATGTCATAAATTTTTTCTTTGTGAACTATGTACATTGTAAAAAATAGGAAAAAAGCAGCATACATTGAGGAAGTGCATAAAAAATATGCATTTCCTCTTTCTTTTTTTGCTGTTTTGCATTAAAATAGAATCTAGGTATTTTTGAGTGGGGACAATGGGTATATTTTTATTGTGAAAGTTGCCCATGCGTGCAATGGAGGTTATGCACTGTGGCATAGGATCATTCGGACAGCTGACAGCTGCAGCAACCTGATTTGCCGGGTGTGTTTCAAATGAAACGAAGATAGAAGGAGTGGAGCTTATGATTTCAAATCAGATACTTCAAAATACGATTGACGGGTTAAAAGGGATTACCCGCATTGATTTATGCATTATCGATGTAGAGGGGAAGGTGCTGGCTGCTACATTTCCGGAAGCAGACAAATATATGGAGCCGGCGCTTGCATTTGTGGAATCTCCTGCAGACAGCCAGGTTGTAAACGGCTATCAGTTTTTTAAGGTGTTTGACGATCATCAGTTAGAATATATCCTGCTTGCCAATGGCGACAGTGATGATGTCTATATGGTGGGTAAAATTGCCAGTTTCCAGATCCAGAATCTTCTGGTAGCATATAAAGAGAGATTTGATAAAGACAACTTTATCAAGAACCTGCTTTTGGATAACCTGCTTTTAGTTGATATTTATAACCGTGCAAAGAAGCTGCATATCGATACAGAGGTCAGACGTGTTGTGTTTATCGTGGAGACCAACCGCGACAAAGACGGCAATGAACTGGAGCGCATCCGTGGCATTTTCGGTGGAAAGACCAAAGATTTTGTCACAGCAGTGGATGAGAAAAATATCATTGTTGTAAAAGAAGTAGGGGAGAATGAAGGATACGAGGAGATGAATAAGACCGCAGAGGTCATTGTGAATCTGTTCCGCTCTGATTCGGACAGCGATGTGCATGTGGCATATGGTACGATCGTCGGAGAGATCAAGGAAGTATCACGTTCTTATAAAGAAGCAAGAATGGCACTTGACGTAGGGAAGATCTTTTTTGAAGAAAAAGATGTCATCGCTTACTCAACACTTGGAATCGGACGTTTGATTTATCAGCTCCCGATCCCGCTCTGTAAGATGTTTATCAAGGAGATCTTTGACGGGAAATCACCGGATGAGTTCGATGAGGAGACACTTACAACGATCAATAAGTTCTTTGAGAACAGTCTGAATGTTTCAGAGACTTCCAGACAGCTTTATATCCACCGTAACACGCTGGTATATCGTCTGGACAAGCTGCAGAAGGCAACCGGACTTGATCTGCGTGTGTTTGAAGATGCTATTACATTTAAGATCGCACTTATGGTAGTAAAATATATGAAGTACATGGAGTCATTGGACTACTAGAAATGGAGAAGCACTATGATTAAGTTAGAACATGTCAGCAAGTCGTACTCCGCGGGAATACCTGCGCTTAATGACGTGAGTCTTAACATTGAGGAAGGAGAATTTGTATTCATCGTCGGGGACAGTGGTTCTGGAAAATCTACGCTGATCAAGCTTTTGTTGAAGGAACTTGAACCGACGGAGGGTACGATCACGATAAACGGTCAGAAATTAAATAAGATCAGGCGAAGACAAATCCCGAAATTCCGTCGTAAGATCGGCGTGGTATTTCAGGATTTCCGCTTGTTAAAGGACCGCAATATTTACGATAATGTCGCATTTGCCCAAAAGGTCATCGGAGAGTCCACACGTTCCATCAAAAAGAATGTACCACTGATGCTTTCCATGGTAGGACTGGCAGCAAAGTATCGTTCTTATCCCAAACAGTTATCCGGTGGTGAGCAGCAGAGAGTTGCAATCGCAAGGGCACTGATCAATAAGCCAAAGATCCTGCTTGCGGATGAGCCGACCGGTAATCTCGATAACAATAATGCCTGGGAGATCATGAAACTGATGGAGGAGATCAATAACAATGGCACAACGGTTGTCGTTGTTACACATAACCTTGAAATCGTAAAAGCCATGAACAAACGTGTCATCACCATGCAAAAGGGTGTGATCGTGGATGACAGTGATACAGCCAGCAGTATTGTGACAGGCGATAATGCCATCAGCCGCAGCCTGACTGAGCGTGATGTATTAAAACGCGAGGGGGACTACGATTATGAGGATTAGTACTTTTTTCTATACGATTAAACAGGGACTTGTCAACATCTGGAAAAATAAAATGTTTTCGCTTGCATCCATAGCGACGATGACGGCCTGTATTTTTCTGTTTGGCCTGTTCTATTCGATCGTGACCAACTTCCAGGCGATGGTAAAGGATGCGGAATCCGGTGTTGCAGTCACAGTATTTTTTGATGCGGGCATCTCAGAACAGCGCATTGAGGAAATCGGTGATCTGATCAAGCAGCGTGTTGAGGTATCACATTGCGAATATACATCTGCAGATGAAGCGTGGGAAAGTTTTAAAGATGTTTATTTTGATGGAAATGAAGATGTTGCTTCAAGTTTTGCAGGCGATAATCCGCTTGCCAATTCAGCAAGCTATTCCATTTATATGAATGATATATCAATGCAGAGTACGCTGGTAACTTATTTAGAGTCTATAGATGGAATCCGTTCAGTAAAGCAGTCGGAGATGGTTGCGCACACACTGACCGATTTTAACAGTCTGATCGGTTATATTTCCGCGGGTATCATTCTGATCCTGCTCGGTGTTGCGGTCTTCCTGATCAGCAATACGATTACAGTCGGTATTTCCGTGCGCCGTGAAGAGATCGGTATCATGAAACTGATCGGTGCGACAGATTATTTTGTCCGGGCACCGTTTGTTGTTGAGGGAATTGTGATCGGACTGATCGGAGCGGCGATCCCGCTTGGCATTTTGTATGTTTTATATGAGAAGATCATATTATATATTGGAGATAAGTTTAAATTTATCAGCAATATGATCCAGTTTTTAAGTGTGGACCAGGTATTCCACACATTGGTTCCTGTGGCACTGTTACTTGGTGTTGGTATTGGATTTATTGGAAGCCGGATTACGATCCGCAAACATTTAAAGGTATGATAATTAATAAAAGGCAATGGATACACAGGATAACGGCGGTATTGCTTATTGTGATGACCGGCATGGCTGCCACAGTGCAGATGACGTCAGCAGCAGAAAACAGCAGCGCAAAGAAAAGTGAAAATACATCCACTTCTTTAAAAGAGGCACAGCAGGAAAAAGCGGCTTTGGAAAAAGCTCTGGAAAAGGCAAAACAGACGATAAACGAGCTAAAAGAGTCCAAGGGAGATGTGCAGGCAAAAGTAAATGATCTGAATACGCAGCTCATGAATATTTCGAGCCGGATCACAGCTTTAGAAAACCAGCTTGCACAGAAAAATCAGGAGCTGACAGAGAAGAAGGATCAGATCGAGGACACAAAAGACCAGCTTGAAGATGCAAAAAAGCAGGAAGAGCAGCAGTATGCGGACATGAAAGTGCGCATACAGTTTATGTATGAGAATGCACAGGAGTCTTACTTTGAGGCACTTTTTGATTCGGAAAGTTTTTCAGATTTTTTAAATTCTGCTGAGTATATCATACAGATCCAGGAATATGACCGGAAAAAGCTAAAGGAATATCAGGAAACGGTTGCCTATATTGACGGCGTGGAACAGCAGTTAGAAGAAGACTATGCCACGTTAGAGGAAATGAAAAAAGAAGTGGAGCAGGAGAAAGCCTCTGTGGAGCAGGAAAAGGCTTCAGTTGCAGCGCTTATGAAGCAGCGGGAGACGGAACTTGCCGGAATTGAGGGAAACATTGATTCTGCACAGAGCGACGCGGATTATTATGCTGCGGAGATTCAGGCGCAGGAGGAGATCATTGCCGAGATCAGGCGCATTGAGGCAGAGAAGGCTGCTGCCGGTAAACAGGATAACCATTATACCGGAGGTGTGTTTACCTGGCCGTGTCCGAGCAGTACGCGTGTGACCAGTGATTATGGAACGCGTGTGTCGCCGATGGGAGGCGCTTCTTCCAATCATAAAGGAATTGACATCGGTGCGTCCGGAGGCGCTGCGATCGTGGCTGCGGCGGATGGAACGGTTACGACTGCGGCTTACAGCAGTGCTGCCGGTAACTATGTGATGATCGATCATGGCGGCGGATTGTATACCGTATATATGCATGCATCTGCACTTCTTGTTTCGCCTGGACAGACGGTTTCAGCAGGACAGACGATCGCACAGGTCGGAAGTACCGGTATTTCTACTGGAAATCATTTACACTTTGGTGTATCATTAAACGGAAGCTATGTCAGCCCGTGGAGTTATCTGGGCAGATGATGCGGATGTTTTTGGGACTGCCGCAATGCGCGGTGGTCCTTTTTAAATTGGTTGGATTTGGGTGTCAAAAGGTGGCTTTTAATTTTGGGATTGTCAAATTGTGAACCACCTTTTGACATCCAAATCCTTATAAGAGAGTAGGGTTTGTGTAGTAGGACAGCGAATTTTCACATATGAATGATATGATAAGTAATGTGGAGTGTAGTATAAAAGGCAATATAAAATAAAAATGCGGCTGGTCACACAACAGGTGGGAATAGCGGTGTAAAACGGCAGCAAAAACGGCAGCATAAAAACAGCGCAGGAATGGAGACAGAATATGGAAAATAAAAATGAGCAGCAGGTTCCGGAGATTATGCCAGAGCCAATCGAAGAACCGAAGAAAAGCAAAAAAGGACAGATGGCAAAAGGTGTGGCCTGCGGTATTGCAGGAACGATTTTAGTTGGATTTGTCGCACTGAACGTGGTCACTAAAATAACGGGAACGAAAATTTACATAACGAATGCAACCGCTAAGACAGATTCAATACTGGATACAAAAACAGTTCAGAAGATCAATGAACTGAAGGCATACACGGATATGTATTATTATGATGATGTGGATGATACCGAATTAAAAGATGGACTGTATGAAGGGATGATCAGCGGGCTTGGAGATAAATATTCCGTCTATTATAATGAGGAAGATTACAAACAGATGCATGTGAGCACTACCGGACAGTATTACGGAATTGGTGCAGGCCTCAGACAGGATCCGGATACCATGGTGGTATCCATTTCAAAAATATATGAGGGAACACCTTCCGATGAAGCCGGACTGCTTGCAGATGACGTGATCACTTCGGTCGACGGAACAGATGCGACCAGCATGGAAGTGACAGAGCTGGTAAAACTGATCCGTGGCGAGGAGGGAACATCGGTACATTTGGAGGTATATCGTCCTTCAACCGGGGAAAATCTGTCCTTTGACGTGGAGCGCAAAAATGTGACACTGCCGAGCGTATCTTCCCAGATGCTTGGTGATAACATCGGTTATATTCATATCGATTCTTTTGAAACAGAAACAGCAGACCAGTTTGAAAAAGCTGTGGCAGAATTAGATAGCGAGGGGATGAAAGCGCTTGTTCTGGATGTGCGCTATAACGGCGGCGGACTTGTTACCGCTGTTGTACAGATTTTAGATGATATTCTTCCTGAGGGTACGGTTGTGTATACAGAGGATAAAAATGGTCACCGTGAGACTTATACATCAAGCGGGGATACTTACATGGAGTATCCGCTGGCGGTTCTTATCAATGGGGACAGTGCAAGTGCATCCGAGATTTTAGCCGGAGCAATCAAGGACTATGAATATGGAACACTGATCGGAACGACAACATTCGGAAAAGGAATTGTTCAGACCATCTTCCCGCTTGAGGACGGAGATGCGGTGAAACTTACCACAGCAAAATATTTTACACCGAATGGAAATTATATCCATGGAGTCGGAATTGATCCGGATATTGAACTTGAATATGAATATCTCAATCCGGATGGAACAGAATATGATGTGAAATATGACAACCAGATCCAGAAAGCAGTGGAAGTACTCACGGAGGAATTAAGCGGAAAATGAATAAAACAGTAATGCGGCTGATTCTGGGAATCATGCTGGCAGGCTGGATGATCATCATATTTTGGTTTTCCAATCAGCCGGCGACGGAATCTTCCGAGATCAGCGGTACGATCTCTTACCGTCTGGTCGAAGATACAGATGAAATTTTTAACTGGGGACTGACGACAGACCAGATTGGAAATATTGCAGGAAACATTGAGTATCCCATCCGGAAAGCTGCACATATGACAGAATATGCGATTTTAGGATGGCTTGCATTTGCATTTTCAGGAACATTTGAAATGAGACAGAAAGTGCATTATATCGCGGCACTTGGATTTGCCTTTTGTTATGCATCGACAGATGAGTTTCATCAGCTGTTTATCCCGGGGCGTTCCGGACAGTTTACGGATGTCTGCATTGATACGGCAGGAGCCGCGATCGGTCTTTTACTTCTTGCGATTCTCTTAAAAATAGGGAGAAGGCATTGCGCAAAAAGCGCGCATACTTTACAATAGAAACAAATCTTAAATATCAGAAAGAGGTGATACTGTGGTAGAACTTGATCAATTTAAAGTGACCCTGAACACATACAGGGAACCGCTGCAGGAAGTGAGGGATTCACTTTGACCTGGCTAATAAAGAGCAGCGGATCCAGGAATTAGAAAGGGAAATGGAGGCCCCAAATTTTTGGGATGATCCGGTCGTTTCCCAGAAAAAAATGAAAGAATTAAAGAGCATGAAGGATGATGTCGCAACTTATGCATCCTTAAAGACAGAATTTGAGGATATTGAGACATTGATCGAGATGGGATATGAGGAAAATGATGCTTCCCTGATCCCGGAGATCCAGGAAATGCTCGATGAATTTACGAAGACCTATGAGGGTATCCGTATCAAGACTTTGTTATCCGGGGAATATGATTCGGATGGTGCGATCGTCTCACTGCATGCAGGAGCCGGAGGCACGGAGTCCTGTGACTGGGCGGCAATGCTTTACCGCATGTATACAAGATGGGCATCGGACAAAGGATTTTCTGTGGAGGTTTTAGATTCCCTTGACGGGGAGGAAGCCGGTATTAAATCCATCACATTCCAGATTAATGGAGAAAATGCATACGGTTATATGAAATCCGAAAAGGGTGTACACCGTCTGGTGCGAATTTCACCGTTTAACGCGGCGGGTAAGCGTCAGACTTCGTTTGTATCCTGCGATGTCATGCCGGATATCGAGGAAGATCTTGACGTTGAGATCAATGAGGACGATCTGCGGATCGATACCTACCGTTCAAGTGGTGCCGGTGGACAGCATATCAATAAGACATCTTCCGCAATCCGTATTACGCATCTTCCGACCGGAATCGTGGTACAGTGCCAGAATGAGCGTTCCCAGTTCCAGAACAAGGATAAGGCAATGCAGATGTTGAAGGCAAAACTGTATTTGTTAAAGCAGCAGGAAAATGCGGAAAAAGCTGCAGATATCCGTGGAGAGGTAACGGAGATCGGTTGGGGTAACCAGATCCGTTCTTATGTTATGCAGCCATATACGATGGTAAAAGATCACAGAACCGGTGTAGAAACCGGAAATGTAGACAGCGTCATGGATGGAAAGATTGATATTTTTATCAATGGTTACCTGAAATGGCTTTCACTTGGATGCCCGAAGGGACTTGGAGGAGACGATGAGTAAGGGAACGGTCACGCTCCTTGTGATTGTCTTTGTTGTCTGCATATCCTGTGGCGCGGGATATGCGGCATACCGGATCGTGCGGGAAAAACTGCGTAGATTGTCCCGCATGGCGTTTGGCACAGATTCCATCACAGAGGGATTAGAACAACAGGCAAAAGAGCTTGCGGTAACACCGAAATCCGTTTCTGCGATGACACGGATTTTTCTGCCGCAGATCCAGAGGGATTTTCCTGATTTTCATATCGAACAGTTTAAGGATAAAGTGGAAAATGCACTCATGCTGGCATTGCAGGCAATCTCTGCCGCAGATGCCGGCATTTTTGAAAGACAGATAAAAGATGGCGTTTCGGAAGAATTTTTAGCGCAGATCAAAAACAGAATCCGTGAAAATGAGACGGAGGCAGTCACAGAGCACTACGAACAGATACAGATTCATCAGACAGAGATTGCCAATTATGAGAAAAAGCAGGGTACCTGTGTGATTACATTCCAGAGTGCAGTCGGGTATCTGCATTACTGTGAAAAAGCGGGAAAAGTCTTAAGCGGCAGTAAAGAGCTGACGGAACAGACCAGATATAATGTACAGCTTATGTATATTCAGAATGAAAAACTTGCAGGAATGGACAATGCAGTCGGAACTACCTGCCCGAACTGCGGTGCGCCGATCACAAATCTCGGCGCAGCTTACTGTGAGTACTGTGGTTCGGCGGTGACGCTTTTGAACCTGAAAGTATGGACATTACATAGTTTTGATGAGACGGACTATCATCATTCATAACAAAGGATGGAAAACAATGGAGGAAAATCCTCTGCTTCTGCAAAGGCAGTCGCATTTTGCTCCGCAAAACAAGGAGGATTAATTATGGGAATTATCAGAGCAATTACGCAGGCGATCGGCGGAGGTCTTGCCGATCAGTGGTTAGAAGTTTACGAAGCAGATGACATGGGGGACAACACTGTCTTTACGAGCGGTGTGCTGATCCGAAAAGGACAGAACCGGAAGGGAACGCCGGATACGGTCAGCAACGGTTCGATCATTCATGTGTATGACAATCAGTTCATGATGCTCGTAGACGGTGGAAAGATCGTAGATTACACGGCAGAGCCGGGATATTATAAAGTGGATAATTCATCCATGCCATCCATGTTCAACGGTGAATTTGGAGAATCTTTAAAAGAAACATTCAATCGTTTCAAATTCGGCGGACAGACGCCGACGATGCAGAAGGTATTTTTTATCAATCTGCAGGAGATCAAAGGAATCAAATTCGGTACCAGAAATCCGATCAATTATTTTGATAATTTTTATAACGCAGAATTGTTTTTGCGTGCACATGGAACTTATTCCATCAAAGTCACCAATCCGCTGCAGTTCTATGCGGAAGCCATCCCGAAAAATCAGGATCATGTGGAGATCTCATCCATCAATGAACAGTATCTGTCCGAGTTTTTAGAGGCACTGCAGGCATCCATCAACCAGATGTCAGCGGACGGAACCAGAATTTCCTATGTGACTTCAAAAGCAAGAGAACTTGGAAAGTATATGGCGAATACGCTCGATGAAGAGTGGAACCAGATGCGCGGTATGGAGATCCAGAGTGTCGGTATTGCGAGCGTATCTTATGATGAGGAGTCCCAGAAACTCATCAACATGAGAAATGAGGGCGCAATGCTCGGTGGTGACTTCAATGTAATGCGCGGTATGGCAGTCAAAAATCTGACCGAGGGTGTGCGTGATGCAGGAAGCAATGCAGCAGGAGCCATGAACGGGTTTATGGGAGTCGGCATGGGCATGAATGCGATGAACCAGACGTTGTCAGGACTTGGCGCACTTCAGACACCGCAGGATCAGCAGGGGCAGATGTATGGAAATGCAGCACAGAGCCAGATGGCAGGAGGCATGAATCAGGGGCAGAATGCGGGAGCCATGAACCAGAGCCAGCCAAATCCGGCAGGCAGTGCAGCGGGCACATGGACCTGTGAGTGCGGCCGCACCAACACGGGAAAATTCTGCAGTGAATGTGGAAAACCGGCGCCTGCACCAAAGAATGAGTGGACATGTGAATGCGGCCATGTCAATACAGGAAAATTCTGCAGTGAGTGTGGAAAACCGGCACCGGCAGCAGAGTGGACGTGTGAATGTGGTCAGGTCAACAAAGGAAAATTCTGCAGTAACTGTGGAAAAGCGAGGAACTAATTATGGCAGTGATCAGTTTTAAATGTCCAAATTGTGATGGAGAACTGATTTTTGATCCTTCCACACAAAAGTATAAATGTGAATATTGTTTCAGTCTGTTTTCACAGGAAGAGTTAGATGCAATGAAGCCGGCACAGACGACAGAACCTCAAAATGCAGATGCTGCGGGCGCAGGAAAAGCATCAGGTAAACCGGAGAATAAGAAGCGGGGCCAGCCGGGAGATAAAGCAGGTAGTGGAACAGAAAAAGATAACACGGAAAATAAAGAGTCAGATAAAGAAGCAGGGAAGGAAGCTGATGCAGTGACCTATACCTGTCCGAGCTGTGGTGCACAGATTGTGACGGATGCCACTACAGCGGCGACTTTCTGTTATTATTGCCATAATCCGGTCGTGCTTGGCGGACGGCTGGAAGGTAAATTCCTGCCGGATCAGGTGATTCCGTTTTCTGTGTCGCGGGAAGATGCAGAAAAAGGTTTTAAAGATTATGTCTGCAAGAAAAAATTTGTCCCGCGTGCCTTTTATAACAAAAAGCAGGTCGAGAGCATCACAGGTGTATATTTTCCATACTGGCATTACAATACCAGACTGGAGGGAAAAATGCAGGGCGAGGCGAGAAATGTCCGCATGTGGCGAACCGGAAACACGGAATATACGGAGACAAAGTATTATCAGGTATCAAGAGAAGGTGATGTAAAACTTGAAAACCTGACGGAAAATGCACTTGGAAAGGCAAATCAGGAGCTGATCTGCGGTGTAATGCCTTATGATTTTAAGGATGTGAAAAAGTTTCAGCTTGGATTTCTGTCTGGATTTCTGGCAGAAAAGCGTGATATTGAGAAAAAAACAGATAGAAAAGAAAGTGCAGCAGGAAGCGCGTGAGAGTGCAGAGAAACTGATGAGGGAACAAATAAATGGATACAGTTCCGTGTCGGTAAAAAATGCCGATTTCCGGGCATTAAAAGAAAAGTGGTCGTATACGCTTTTGCCGGTATGGACAATTACATACAAGGCGAAAAACGGAAAAATCTATTATTTTTCCATGAACGGACAGACTGGAAAGGTGTACGGCGAACTCCCGATCGACTATAAAAAAATCTCACTTGTCAGTGGAATCGTCAGTCTGGTAACACTGGTCATTTTATTACTGGGAGGGCTAGCATGAGACAGAAAAGATTTTTATGTTTAAAGGGTATTGTATTTGCCTGGCTGTTTACGATTTTACTTGCAGCGGGCCGACAGCATGTATGCTTTGCAGCAGAAGAAAATGTTCCACAACAGACGGTATATGATGATGCTGCGCTTCTGACACCGGAAGAGATCGAGACGCTTGAGAGTGAACTGGACGCTGCGGGAGAGAAGACCGGATGGAATATGCTGATGTTGACGACGGATGACACAAATGGAAAAACCACGCAGGAATATGCGGATGATTTCTTTGATGCGATTGCAGAAAACGGTGATGGTGTTGCACTCCTGATCGATATGCAGAACCGTGAAATCTGTATTTCTACCGGTGGCATTGCAATCAGGTATCTTACGGATGCGCGTGTTGAAGATATTTTAAATGACGGATATGAACCGATCTCAGATGGAGAATATGAACAGTGTCTGTCTGTAATGTTAAAAGATGTGCTGGTTTATTATGATGAAGGAATCCCGTCAAATCAGTATGAGTATGAGGAGACGGATATTGAGATCACGCCGGCAGAATATGTCATCACATCCGTTGCTTTAGCTCTGATCCCAGGCGCTATTGTATTCCTGGTGCTTGTACTATTTTGTAAATTAAGGAATGGCAAATATAAATATGACGCTCACGAGTCCGGAACAGTGAATATAAAGAAACACAGCGATGTGCTTGTGAACACTGTTGTGACACACCGTCATATAGAAGAGAAGAAAGCAGAAGACAGCGGCAGGAGTACGGTACATACGAGCAGCAGCGGCGTAAAACATGGTGGAGGCAGTAAAAAATTTTAACAGCATAATAAAAAAATGTTCCTGACATGATAAAAAAGAGGTTGCGTATGCAGCCTCTTTATGTTATTATCTTCCTCATGAGGACAAGTGTCAGCGTGCAACAAACACAACAGATGAATTTCTAAAGAGAGGGATAGAGTCACATGAAAGAAAAAGGTCAGTATTATGTGCTGAAAGAAAAAGCAGTTCCGGAAGTCCTCTTAAAGGTGGTCGAGGCAAAGCGGCTGATTGAATCCGGTAAGATTGCATCCGTGCAGGAGGCAACAGAAAAAGTTGGCATCAGCAGGAGTTCTTTTTATAAATATAAAGATGATATTTTTCCATTTCATGACACGGCAAAAGGAAGGACGATCACATTAGTCATCCAGTTGGATGATGAACCGGGGCTGTTATCCGTTGTATTAAAGACCGTAGCAGAGTTTCATGCTAATATTCTTACGATACATCAGAGTATACCGATCAACGGTATCGCTTCTCTTACACTCAGTGTGGATGTCCTGCCACAGACTGGTGATGTGGCTGAAATGTTAGAGCACATTGAGGAACAGGAAGGCATCCATTATGTGAAGATTCTCGCAAGAGAATAAGACATGGCAGATGCGTCATATATTGTAGTTCATAAAATATGCATGTAAGATGTGTAAAATGATAGAAAGATAATAAAGTCTGTCTGAGAGGATGGAAGCGGTAGTCTGGCAGACGAACTTGGAGGATGAAAAATGAAAGCAGCAGTAATGGGATATGGAACAATTGGTTCTGGTGTCGTGGAGGTACTTGACATCAACGGGAGCAGCATTGCAAAGCGTGTCGGAGAGCCGGTAGAGATCAAATATGTACTGGATTTAAGGGATTTCCAGGGAGATCCGATCCAGGATAAGATCGTACATGATTATAAAACGATCGCAGAGGATCCGGAAGTAAAGATCGTTGTTGAGACCATGGGAGGTGTAGAACCTGCCTATACTTTTGTAAAAGCAATGTTAGAAGCCGGAAAACATGTCACCACTTCAAACAAAGCGCTGGTAGCAGAAAAAGGTGCTGAGCTGATCGCCCTTGCAAAAGAGAAAAATGTCAACTTTATGTTTGAGGCGAGTGTTGGCGGCGGTATTCCGATCATCCGCCCGTTAAATTCCTGTCTGACTGCCGATGAGATTGAGGAGATCACCGGAATCGTTAACGGAACAACAAACTATATGATGACAGAGATGTCAGAAAAGGGTGCGGATTTTGACGAGGTATTAAAAGACGCACAGGCAAAAGGCTATGCAGAGAAAGATCCGACAGCAGATATTGAAGGATATGATGCCTGCAGAAAAATTGCAATTTTAACCTCACTTGTCTGCGGACAGCAGGTAGATTTTGAAGATATCCACACAGAGGGTATCACACATATTTCTGCAACCGATATCAAATATGCGAAAGCCATGGGAAGAGCAATCAAACTTCTTGCTACGAGCAAAAAAACAGATGGCGGATATGTGGCAATGGTAGCACCGTTCTTACTGCCGAAAGAGCACCCGTTATACAATGTAAACGGCGTATTCAATGCAATTTTTGTTCATGGAAATGTACTTGGGGATGCAATGTTTTACGGAAGCGGTGCCGGAAAACTTCCGACAGCCAGTGCGGTTGTAGCAGATGTTGTGGAGATGGCAAAGAATGTTGACAAGAATATACCGGTTAAGTGGAGCTCAAAGAAATTAGAGCTGGTAGATTACCGCAGCGCAGAGAACCGTTTCTTTGTCAGAGTGTCAGGCACAGATAAAACTTTTGTGGAAAAAGTATTTGGAAATGTAGAATATATTGATGCACAGGGTGTTACAGGAGAGCTTGGTTTTGTGACCGAAGTGATGACAGAAGAAGCTTTGGAGAACAAAAAAGCAGCATATGGGGAAGTGTTGAATGTCATTCGTGTAGCATAGAAAAAAGAGCAGATCGTGGATCACATGGAAGGCGGTTCACGGGTCTGCTCTTTTTATGAAAACGGAAGAGTGTGAAAAGTAAGATTGTTTGCACATAGATTTGTGCTTACACACGAATTTGAGATACGCAAAAGCAGCGTGGAAATGGAGAGGAATATGACGTTAAGTGAATGTTACGAAGAAATGGGCGCGGATCTGCACGAAGTGCTGCGGCGGCTAAAGACGGAGGAGAGGATCGGGAAATTTTTAAAACTGATTCTGACGGATACGAATTATGAGTCGCTGTGTAAGGCGCTGGAAGAAAAGAATTATGAGCAGGCGTTTACACATATACATAATTTAAAGGGGCTGGCAATGAATCTGGGACTGACACCGCTTTTGGTTCCGGCACAGGAGTTATGCGAAGAACTTAGGGATGGCGAACCGGAAAGGGAGCTTAAACCGCTTTTGGATGAGGTGGCGGCGGCATATCAGAAAGTCCTTGGTATTGTCGAAAGACTTGACTGAGATAACAGTGTGAAAAGCTGGAATTTTGGCTGATTCTTTGTAATGAGTTATTCGGAAATGGAGAACAGTATCAAAGGTAAAGATGCATTTTTGAATCTCTGACATATGATAAAACAGAAGGTTTTATGTCTGAGGTAGAAAAAAGTGCAGGTAATTCTTTTGATCACAGCTGTCAGTGTGGATGTCTTTGTGGCGTGTGTGGCGTGTGGGAGTGAGCAGATAAAGATCGGATCTGTGGCAGCGTTATGCATCAGCACGGTCTGCAGTGGAATATTAGGGATATCACTTTATGCGGGGATGGCGTTACAGGGGGTACTTTTAAAAAAATTATGCATTATACTTAAGTTTTTGCGGACTGCTTGCAGTGGGAATTTTTAAGCTGACAGAGTATGCGATCAGAAAATATATTGAGCGTCATAAGTTCCTCTGCAAGAAAGTCAAAATCTCTTTTTCACAGCTCAGTTTTATTCTGAGTATCTACAACAATCCGGTAATGGCAGACCGCGACCATTCGGCGACCATGTCGTGTGTGGAGGCTGTATTTTTTGCACTTGCAATGTCACTGGATGGGATGTTTGGAGGGCTGGGTGCAGGATTTGGCGGAAAGTATATTTTTCTTACGGTGCTTGGAAGTTTTGTCGTCAGTTTCTGTGCCGTACTTTGCGGATGCAGGATTGGCATGCAGGCATCTAAGCGGTGGAAAGCCGATGTATCGTGGCTTGGAGGCGTGTTGTTTGTAATCCTTGCGTTTCAGAAGATGATATAAGACGCCGGCTGCCCATTGCTGCGGGAAAATCAGGAAAGTCTGTTACTATGTATGTCTTGCATGACATTTTGGTAATAAAATTTTCCTGCGTGTGGGCAGCACATACTGCCGCTTTCTGTGGATTTGGAAATAATGTATAAATATACATAAAATCTTGGTACTATTTGTTTTTGGAAAAAGGTTGAAAAAAGTCTTATGATATGATACACTTTTTACAATTTAAGAAAAAGACTATAGGTACTAATAAGGGAAAGTTCAGTCAGGGGACTGTCTGGATGGAAAAAGAAGAAAAACGGCGACGCTTTTTTTTTTGGAAAAAAAGTGAAAGGACAGGGAAACGAATGAAAGCTCATTTAATACTCGAAGATGGGAATGTATTTACCGGAACAAGTATAGGTTCTACTAGGGAAGTCATCAGTGAGATCGTATTTAATACGTCGATGACAGGTTATCTGGAGGTTCTGACTGATCCGTCATATGCGGGACAGGCGGTTGTTATGACTTATCCGCTGATTGGAAATTATGGAATCACACCGGATATGGAGTCAGGCAGACCGTGGCCGGATGGATATATCGTAAGGGAGTTATCAAGAATGCCGAGTAACTTCCGTGAGGAGGGAACAATTCAGGATTTCCTCACGAAATATGACATTCCGGGTATAGCAGGGATCGACACCCGTGCACTGACCAAGATCCTTCGTGAGAAGGGAACCATGAATGGTATGATCACCACGAATAATAACTATAATATAGAAGAAATTATTCCCAGATTAAAAGCATACACGACAGGTAATGTTGTGGACAAAGTTACCTGCAGTGAAAAACGAGTATTAAAAGGAAATGGCAAGCGAGTTGCTTTGCTTGACCTTGGAGCAAAAAATAATATTGCCCAGTCTTTAAATAAACGCGGCTGTGAAGTGACGATCTATCCGGCACATACGACTGCAGAAGAGATCCTTGCAACAAATCCGGATGGAATCATGTTAAGTAACGGACCTGGAGATCCGAAGGAGTGCAAGGAGATCATTGCTGAGATCAAAAAATTATATGACTCCGATACACCAATCTTTGCAATCTGCTTAGGACATCAGCTGATGGCACTTGCAACCGGCGCTGACACACATAAGATGAAATACGGACACCGTGGCGGCAACCATCCGGTAAAAGATTTAGAAACCGGAAGAGTATATATTTCCTCCCAGAATCACGGTTATGTGGTAGATACGGATACACTTGATCCGGTGATCGCGAAACCGGCATTTGTGAATGTAAACGATGGAACCAATGAGGGACTTTCCTATGTAGGCAAAAACATTTTTACCGTACAGTTCCATCCGGAAGCGTGTCCGGGACCGCAGGATTCTGCATACCTGTTTGATCGTTTTATTTCGATGATGTAGAAAAATTCTTACGTTATTGTTTAACAAATTTTAGGAGGAAGAATTAATGCCAAGAAATCATGACATAAAAAAAGTTTTAGTAATTGGTTCCGGCCCGATCGTAATCGGACAGGCTGCAGAGTTTGACTATGCAGGTACACAGGCATGCCGCTCATTAAAAGAAGAAGGCGTTGAGGTTGTGCTGGTAAACTCAAACCCGGCGACGATCATGACAGATAAAGATATTGCAGATCAGGTTTACATTGAGCCGCTTACGGTATCCGTCTTAGAGAAGATTATCGCAAAAGAAAAACCGGACAGCGTACTGCCGACTTTAGGTGGACAGGCCGGATTAAACCTCGGTATGGAATTAGAGGAAAAAGGCATACTTGAAAAATATAATGTCAGACTGATCGGTACAACAGCAGAGACGATTTTTAAAGCAGAGGACCGTCAGGCATTCAAAGATACCATGGAAAAGATCGGTGAGCCTTGTGCAGCATCCCAGGTCGTACACAACGTACAAGATGGTATCAAGTTTACCAATACCATTGGTTATCCGGTCGTACTTCGTCCGGCATATACGCTTGGCGGAAGCGGCGGTGGTATCGCACATAACGAGACCGAGCTGGTTGAGATCTTAACAAACGGTCTGCGTCTTTCCCGTGTCGGAGAGGTATTGGTAGAGCGTTGTATCGCAGGATGGAAAGAGATCGAGTATGAGGTAATGCGTGATGCGAACGGCAACTGTATCACCGTGTGTAACATGGAAAATATCGATCCGGTCGGTGTACATACCGGTGATTCCATCGTTGTTGCACCTTCCCAGACACTTGGCGATAAGGAATACCAGATGCTCCGTACATCTGCATTAAATATTATTTCCGAGTTAAATATCACCGGAGGATGTAACGTACAGTATGCATTGAATCCGGACAGCTTTGAGTACTGCGTCATCGAGGTTAACCCGCGTGTATCCCGTTCTTCTGCACTTGCATCCAAGGCAACCGGATATCCGATTGCAAAAGTTGCCGCAAAGATCGCATTGGGCTATACCTTAGACGAAATTAAAAATGCAATTACCGGAAAAACTTACGCAAGTTTCGAGCCGATGCTTGACTATTGTGTTGTAAAGATTCCGAGACTTCCATTTGATAAATTCATCACGGCAAAGAGAACCCTGACCACACAGATGAAGGCAACCGGAGAGGTTATGAGTATCTGCAATAACTTTGAGGGTGCATTGATGAAAGCAATCCGTTCCTTAGAGCAGCACGTAGACAGCTTAATGTCTTACGACTTTACAGGACTTTCTGATAAAGAGTTAAACGAGCAGCTTCATGTGGTGGATGACCGCCGTATCTGGGTGATCGCAGAGGCACTCCGCAGAGGCGTAAGTTATGATGAGATCCATGAGATCACAAAGATTGACCGCTGGTTTATTGATAAACTTGCCATCTTAGTTGAGATGGAAAATCAGTTAAAGAATGAGCCTTTAACTGTAGAGTTATTAAAAGAAGCAAAACGTATCGAATTCCCGGACAGTGTTATTGCAAAACTGACAGGAAAGACCGAAAAAGAAATCCATGATATGCGTTATGAAAATGGCATCGTGGCAGCATTCAAGATGGTAGATACCTGTGCCGCAGAGTTTGAGGCATCCACACCGTACTACTATTCCGTATTCGGAAGTGAGAACGAAGCCATCGAAACCAATCCAAAGAAAAAGGTACTGGTACTTGGCTCCGGCCCGATCCGTATCGGACAGGGTATCGAGTTTGATTACTGCTCCGTACACTGTACATGGGCATTTGCAAAAGAGGGATGGGAGACCGTCATCATCAACAACAACCCGGAGACCGTTTCCACTGACTTTGATATTGCAGACAAACTTTATTTTGAACCTTTAACACCGGAAGATGTAGAGAGCATCGTAAAACTGGAAAAACCGGACGGAGCTGTCGTACAGTTTGGTGGACAGACCGCGATCAAATTAACCGAGAGTCTGATGAAGATGGGTGTTAAGATCCTTGGTACAAAAGCAGAGGATGTCGATGCGGCAGAGGATCGTGAGCTTTTCGATGAGATCTTAGAGAAAACACAGATTCCGAGAGCAGCAGGTGGAACCGTGTTTACTGCAGAGGAAGCGAAAGAAGTTGCAAACCGTCTCGGTTATCCGGTACTGGTAAGACCTTCTTACGTACTTGGCGGACAGGGTATGAAGATCGCATTTAATGATGATGAGATCGAAGAATTTATCGGCATCATCAACCGTATTGCACAGGATCACCCGATCCTTGTAGATAAATATTTACAGGGAAAAGAGATCGAGGTCGATGCAGTCTGTGATGGAACGGATATCCTGATCCCTGGTATCATGGAGCACATCGAGCGTACCGGTGTACACTCCGGAGACAGTATTTCTGTTTACCCGGCACCGACGATCAGTGACCATGTCAAAGAGACGATCGTTGAGTATACCAAACGTCTTGCACAGGCACTGCATGTAATCGGACTGATCAATATCCAGTTTATCGCCATGGACGAGCAGGTGTATGTCATCGAAGTAAACCCGCGTTCTTCGAGAACTGTGCCATACATCAGCAAAGTTACCGGTATTCCGATCGTTGATCTTGCAACGAAAGTAATTATCGGTGATACGATCCGTGGACTTGGATATGAGCCGGGACTTGCACCGACCGCAGATTACATTGCAATCAAGATGCCGGTATTCTCCTTCGAGAAACTGCGTGGCGCTGAGATCTCCTTAGGACCGGAGATGAAATCAACCGGTGAGTGCCTTGGTATTGCAAAGACCTTCAACGAGGCTCTCTACAAAGCATTCCTCGGCGCAGGTGTGACTTTACCGAAATACAAACAGATGATCATGACCGTCAAAGATGCAGATAAGCCGGAAGCAGTCGGCGTTGCAAAACGTTTTGAGGCACTTGGCTACAAGATTTACGCAACCAGAAGTACCGCAAAATATTTACAGGAGCACGGCGTCAATGCACTTCGTGTCAACAAGATCTCCCAGGAGTCACCGAACGTTATGGACTTAATCTTAGGACATAAGATCGACCTTGTCATCGACACACCGACACAGGGAAATGGTGATAAGACCAGAGACGGATTCCTGATCCGGAGAAATGCAATCGAGACAGGTGTTTACTGTATCACAGCAATGGATACGGCAAATGCGTTGGCACGCAGCTTAGAGACTGCGACCGATGATCTGACACCGGTGGATATTGCGACCGTAAAGAACTTGTAGTTCTTTGAATTTATAATTCTTTAAACTTGTAGTTCTTTGAATTTATAATTCTTTGAACCTGTAGTTCTTTGAATCTTATAATATAGAAAAAACAGCACAAATCCAAAAGGAGGCGTGCTGTTTTTGCTTTTGCGGGATATGGATATTGGCGACAATATGAAAAAAACGACATGAAAGCAGTTAAGAAATTGCTTTCATGTCGTTTTTTTATATCGCCGGAATATCCACTCCAACATATAGAAAAAAGTCGCGCGGATTAACGGAGTTTCATTTTTTGCGCGGTTTCTTTTGGGCCAGTGGTTTTTCTGTGCCCAAAGCATCCTGCGGGATCACAGATGCACTACTCATTAAGGCGCTTGCCGCTTTTTGTTCCAGTTTACTTTGATTGTGCTGTGCAATCTGAAGCTTGACCTTGCGGAAACGGTCTGCCGTTTCTTTGATGTAGGCATCGGAAACAAAATGCTTTACAGAATCTTTATCCAATGCGATACGGTTGTCCATGGTTTTCATGATATCTGTGATCTTTAAAGATTTGTTGATCACCGGGTCACTTAAATCGTATATCATGTTTGTGGAAAACTTCAGTACCATCGGATGAAGAAAATCAGCCGGATTCTCTGCAAGCACAAGGGCTTTTTCGCCATCGGAAAGATCTACACATGCACCGGTAGGAAGAATATGGATACATTCTGCTAAAGCGGAAAGTACGAGCGGATTGTAGGTGGCTTTATCCTTTTTCAGACGTCCCATGGCAGCAATTTCTGAAATTGGCGGTTTGTTAATGTTCATTGCGGTCAGATGGTCAAATTCGTCCGCTACTGCTAAAATATCGACGAGAAGACGGATATTGTCTGCCGGTTCTTTGACTTTTAAAGTACGGCTGTTTTTAAAAATGATCTGCTGGATAATATCAAGCGTATGTACCGGGAATTTATAATCACCACGGTCCGGGCGGAGTGTTTCATAACCGCGCTCTAAGTTGAGCTGGATAAAATCCTTATCTGCTGTTGTAAGGTCATCCCCTTTGTCTAACACTGTCTGTGGTACATACAGATAACCAAAATCGTAGAGAAGCGCAGCTGTGATAAGGGCTGTCTGTTCTGCAGCAGGCAGATGCATCTGATTTGTGATCATCGCACAGAGAATGCCGACACTGATGGAATGTTTGTAAACAAAATCTGCAGAACTTCGCAGGTTTTGTGCAAAATTTAATTTGTGATCAAGACTGCCGTAATGTGTCTGGATGTCTCTGACGAGATCGCTCAGCGAAACAGGTGCCTGATTGGCCTGCAGACGATCCATATTTTCTTTTAATTTAAAAACATATATAGTCTGGAACTGTTCGAATTCAAGATCCTCTCTGGAAAGAGGCGGTACCGGCTCTGCCGGCTCAAGAATAAAAATACCGATCAGACCAAAGTTTTCGATACTGTTAATACCCTGCATGGTTAAAAGTGTGTCTCTTTCATAAAGAAGAACACCCATCTTATTGTAGATTGGTTTTGCAAGTCTCATGCCGGGTTTTAAATCTGCTGTTTTTACAAATTGCATAGGTAAATCCTCCCCCTGTGATGATTATCAGGCTCTTTTTATACCATATCCAGACATCAGATGCCTGAATATTCCCCCAATAATGGTATGTGAAAAAATTAATATTCATATTGTGCTTTACATGCTATAATACCATATTAATAGAAGAAATACAATGAACGAAAAATACAACAGTAGCAGAAAGCTTACTGTTCAGCCGAAAGGAACAGCATGAGACACAATTTTTTGAGAAGAATCCTGGGAGGAATACTGACCGGCTGCATACTTGTTACGGCAACTGTCCATGCAGGAACGACACAGAAAGATATTGATAAGGCAAAAGACCAGATCACAGACCTTAAGAAACAGAAAGAAGATGCGAAAGATCAGGTGGACAGCCTGACCAATGAAAAACAGGGATTGGAGAGCGACCTTAGCGGACTGAACGGACAGTTAAATACGATCACTTCTGATATGAACCAGTTAGAGCAGCAGGCAGCGCAGAAAGAAGACGAGATCAATACGGCGGCGGAAGATCTGAAACGTTCCGAGGAACGATCTGCAGAACAGTATGAAGATATGAAAGTGCGCATTCAGTATATTTATGAAAATGGCAATCAGTCTGTATGGGACATGCTTATTCATGTGTCCTCCATCGCAGAATTTTTAAATCAGGCGGAATATACAAGTGCAATCAATCAGTATGACAGAAATATGCTTACGGCATATCAGGAGCTCACGGAGCAGATCAAAAAACAGAAAAAGGAACTCGAGGAGCAGAAGGAAGAACTGACTGTATTACAGCAGGAAAAACAGAAAGAGCAGGAAAAAGTCAACAGCCTGATCGAGGATACGCAGAAGAAGATACAGGAATCCAGCGAGAAAATTGAAGATGCACAGTCCGATGTGGAATCGATCGATGCAAAGATCGAGAAAATGATCGAATACGAAAAGCAGCTTGAGATACAGAAGGCAAAAGAGGATGCTGCACGCCTTGCAGCCATCAAAAAGCAGGAACAGGAAAACAGGTCGAATGTGACATACGCACCGGCACAGAGCGATGCGTATCTGTTAGCTGCCATCATCCAGTGTGAGGCATGGGGCGAGCCATATGATGGAAAACTTGCGGTGGGCAGCGTGATCATGAACCGTGTCAGAAGCTCCTATTTTCCGAATACGGTTTCCGGTGTGATTTATCAGGGAGGGCAGTTCTCTCCGGTTGCCAGCGGTCGTCTTGCATACCGTCTGGAGCAGGGAGTCGCTTCCGATTGTATGAGTGCGGCACAGGCGGTTCTGGGTGGAACGAGCACAACAAATTGTCTGTATTTTCGTGTGAATAATGGCATTATAGAAGGAACAGTTATAGGTAATCATGTGTTTTATTAAACAAAATGATAAAATGATAAAAATTTAACAAAAAACCCCGCAAAATGGAGCAAAAAAGGAAGTAAAAAATTGTTTACAAAGATGAAAAATAAAGAAAGCTATTGCAATTAATTGTGAAATATGTTAGCATAAGAAAGTACAAGAAATGCAGAAAAATAGCTGATTACATAGCAAATAAGCTTTTTAAAATGAAAGAAAAAAAGATAAATTTCAACCGAAAGTTTGAATTTATTTTTTTAAAAAAGATTGTTAAAAAATTAACAGCATTTTTCGGCAACTTTAAAGAGAAAGAAACAAATTCTCTGCAAAAGCAGAGCTTTGTGTTAAATTGAAAGGAGAATTCAAAATGGCAAAGAAAGTAGTTTTAGCAGGTGCCTGCCGTACCGCAATCGGTAAAATGGGTGGAGCATTAAGCAATACTCCAGCAGCAGACTTAGGTGCAATCGTTATCAAAGAGGCTTTAAGAAGAGCAAACGTTAAACCGGAGATGGTTGACGAGGTAAAAATGGGTTGTGTAATCCAGGCAGCTCAGGGACAGAACGTTGCACGTCAGGCAGCAATCAAAGCAGGACTGCCAATCGAAGTTCCGGCAATCACAATCAACGTTGTTTGTGGTTCTGGTTTAAAATGTGTCAATGATGCAGCTACCATGATCATGGCAGGTGAAGCTGATATCGTTGTTGCAGGTGGTATGGAAAACATGTCTATGGCACCATATGCTATGACAAAAGCTCGTTTTGGATATCGTATGAACAATGCAACGATCATCGATACAATGGTAAATGATGCATTAACAGATGCATTCAACCACTATCATATGATGATCACTGCAGAGAACGTATGTGATAAATATGGCATTACAAGAGAAGAACTTGACGAGTTCTCAGCAAACAGCCAGCAGAAATGTGAAAAAGCAATCGCTGAAGGCAAATTTGATGATGAGATCGTTCCGGTTCCTGTTAAAGTGAAAAAAGAGATCGTTGATTTCGTGAAAGATGAGGGACCACGTGCCGGTACAACTGCTGAGTCTTTAGCAAAATTAAAATGCTGCTCTGGTAAAGAGGGCGGACTTGTTACAGCAGGTAACGCTTCCGGTATCAACGATGGTGCAGCAGCAATCGTTGTTATGAGCGAAGAGAAAGCAAAAGAACTTGGTGTTACACCAATGGCTACATGGGTAGCAGGTGCTCTTGGCGGAGTTGAGCCTGAAATCATGGGTGTTGGACCTGTTGCTTCTACAAGAAAAGTATTAGCAAAAACTGGTTTATCTATTGATGATATGGACTTAATCGAAGCAAACGAAGCATTCGCAGCTCAGTCTATCGCAGTAGCAAGAGATCTGAAATTCGATATGTCAAAAGTAAACGTAAACGGTGGCGCAATCGCATTAGGACACCCGGTAGGTGCTTCCGGATGCCGTATCCTTGTTACATTACTGCATGAGATGCAGAAGAGAGACGCTAAGAGAGGTCTTGCTACACTTTGCATCGGCGGTGGTATGGGATGCTCTACAATCGTTGAGAGATAATAGTTTTTTATAGTAATTCCCGGGGAATGACTTCCCGGGGATTGCATTTTTCAAACATACAGTTAACATAATTATTTTCAGGAGGTAACCGAAATGAAGGTTGGCGTTATTGGTGCAGGAACTATGGGACAGGGCATTGCAAAAGCATTTGCTCAGGTAGAAGGATATGAAGTAGCACTTTGCGATATCAAGCAGGAGTGGGCTGAAGGCGGAAAAGAGAAAATCAAAAAAGGTTATGCAAGATTAGTAGAAAAAGGAAAAATGACACAGGAAGCTGTTGATGGCATCCTTGCAAAAATCACTCCAGGTTTAAAAGAAGACCTTTGCAAAGACTGTGATCTGATCGTAGAGGCAGCTTTCGAGAACATGGAAGTAAAGAAAACTACTTTCAAAGAATTAGACGAGATCGCAAAACCAGATTGTATCTTCGCTTCTAACACATCCAGTCTTTCTATCACAGAGATCGGAAACGGATTAAACCGTCCAATGGTTGGTATGCATTTCTTCAACCCGGCAGACCGTATGAAACTGATCGAGGTTATCGCTGGTGTGAATACTCCGGATGAAACTGTTGCAGCTATTAAGAAAATCTCTGAAGAGATTGGAAAAACTCCGGTACAGGTTAATGAGGCTGCTGGTTTCGTTGTAAACCGTATCTTAATCCCAATGATCAACGAAGCTGCATTCATCAAAATGGAAGGTGTTTCCGATATCGCTGGTATCGATGCAGCTATGAAACTTGGTGCTAACCACCCAATGGGACCGTTAGAGTTAGGTGATTTCATCGGTCTTGATATCTGCCTTGCTATCATGGATGTACTTTACAAAGAGACAGGCGACAGCAAATATCGTGCATGCCCACTGATCCGTAAGATGGTTCGTGGTGGTAACCTTGGAGCAAAGAGCGGCAAGGGATTCTATGTATACAATGCTGATCGTACAAAGACTCCGGTCGATGCTCAGTAAAATAAATATTTATGGAGGAAAATTAGATCATGGATTTCACTTTAGACAAGAAACATGAAATGGCGCGTTCCTTATTCAAGGAATTTGCTGAAACAGAAGTAAAACCGCTTGCACAGGAAACAGATGAGACAGAAGCTTTCCCGGCAGAAACGGTTAAGAAAATGCAGAAATACGGATTCATGGGAATCCCGGTTCCGAAAGAATACGGCGGACAGGGTTGTGATCCTCTTACATACGTTATGTGCGTAGAAGAGTTATCTAAAGTTTGCGCAACCACAGGTGTTGTTGTATCTGCACATACATCTCTCTGCATCGATCCGATCATGACATATGGTACAGAAGAGCAGAAACAGAAATATGTAAAACCACTTGCAACAGGCGAGAAGTTAGGTGCATTCGCATTAACTGAGCCGGGTGCTGGTACTGATGCACAGGGTGCACAGACAAAAGCTGTTTTAGATGGTGACGAGTGGGTATTAAATGGATCAAAATGCTTCATTACCAATGGTAAAGTTGCAGATGTTTATATCGTAATCGCTATCACAAGCATCACAGAGGACAAGAGAGGCAGAAAGAAGAAAAACTTCTCTGCATTTATCGTAGATAAGGGAGCTCCTGGTTTCTCATTCGGAACAAAAGAGAAGAAGATGGGTATCCGTGGATCATCTACTTATGAGCTGATCTTCGAAGACTGCAGAATCCCGAAAGAGAATCTGTTAGGACCGGAAGGAAAAGGTTTCCCGATCGCAATGCACACACTTGATGGTGGACGTATCGGTATTGCTGCTCAGGCACTTGGTATCGCTGAGGGCGCATTAGACAGAGCTATCGCTTATACAAAAGAGAGAAAACAGTTTGGACGTTCAATCGCACAGCAGCAGAATACACAGTTCAAACTTGCTGATATGGCTGCAAGAATCGAAGCTGCACAGCTTTTAGTTTACAAAGCAGCAATGGCAAAAGCTACTCAGAAAGTATATTCTGTAGAAGCTGCAAAAGCAAAATTATTCGCAGCAGAGACTGCAATGGCTGTTACAACTGAGGTTGTTCAGTTATTCGGTGGATACGGATATATCAGAGAGTACGATGTAGAGCGTATGATGCGTGATGCTAAGATCACTGAGATCTACGAGGGTACAAGCGAAGTCCAGCGTATGGTAATCTCCGGTGCATTGTTAAAGTAATTTCGAATCAATCCGCGTAAAATTTAAACATATAAAACATAAGGAGTGGAAAATACATGAATATCGTAGTATGTATTAAACAGGTTCCTGATACAAAGGGCGGCGTTAAGTTCAACCCGGATGGAACGCTTGACAGAGCAGCAATGCTTGCTATCATGAACCCAGATGATAAAGCTGGTCTTGAAGCAGCACTTAGAATCAAAGATGAGACAGGAGCAAAAGTTACAGTTCTTACCATGGGACTTCCAAAGGCTGATGCAGTTCTTCGTGAAGCATTAGCAATGGGTGCTGATGAAGCAGTTCTTGTAACAGACCGCGTATTAGGTGGAGCTGATACATGGGCAACATCTACCACAATCGCTGGTGCACTTCGTAACTTAGACTATGACCTGATCATCACAGGACGTCAGGCTATCGATGGTGATACTGCACAGGTTGGTCCTCAGATCGCTGAGCATCTTGGACTTCCGGTTATCTCTTACGCAGCAGACATCAAAGTAGAGGGTGATTCTGTTGTTGTAAAACGTCAGTACGAAGACAGATATCATGAGTTAAAAGCAAAAATGCCTTGTCTGGTAACTGCTCTTTCTGAATTAAATGAGCCGCGTTACATGACACCGGGCGGAATCTTCGATGCATTTGACAAAGAAGTAACCGTTTGGGGCAGAGCAGACTTAAAGGATGTTGACGATTCTGATCTTGGTTTAAAGGGATCTCCTACTAAGATTGCAAAAGCATCTGATAAAGTTGCAAAGGGTGCTGGTGAGAAAGTAAACCTTGATCCGGCAGAATCCGTAGCATATTTGATCGGTAAATTCAAAGAGAAACACATTATCTAATAAAAAAAGGAAAAGTGGTGAATAACATGGCATTAGAAGAATATAAAGGAGTATTTGTCTTTGCACAGCAGGTAGATAACGTATTAGATGGCGTTGCATTTGAGTTACTTGGAAAAGGCAAAGACTTAGCAAAAGATTTAGGTACAGACGTAACTGCTGTATTAATTGGTTCTGGTGTAAAAGGATTAGCAGATCAGTTAGCTGAGTATGGTGCTGACAAAGTTATCGTAGTAGATGATCCTGAATTAAAAGACTACAGAACAGAGCCGTATGCTCATGCATTAGCATCTGTAATTAACGAGTTCAAACCTGAAATCATGTTAGTTGGTGCAACTGCTATCGGCCGTGACTTAGGACCTACTGTTTCTGCAAGAGTAAAAACAGGTCTGACAGCAGACTGTACATCTCTTGAGATCGGTGATTTCCCACTGGTTGCTGCACCTGGTAAAGAATCAGAGCAGAAACACAACCAGTTATTAATGACACGTCCTGCATTTGGTGGTAACACCATCGCAACAATTGCCTGCCCGGACAACCGTCCTCAGATGGCAACTGTACGTCCAGGTGTTATGCAGAAGATCGCTCCGATCAGCGGTGCAAAAGCAAACGTTGTAGAGTACAACCCGGGATTTACACCAAACAACAGATATGTTGAGATCTTAAACATCGTAAAAGCTGTTAAGAGCACAGCAAACATTATGGAAGCAAAGATCCTTGTTTCCGGTGGTCGTGGAGTTGGTTCCAAAGAGAACTTCAAACTTTTGGAAGATCTTGCAGAGGTACTTGGCGGTACTGTAAGCTGCTCCCGTGCAGTTGTAGAGAATGGCTGGTTACCAGTTGATTTACAGGTAGGTCAGACTGGTAAAACTGTTCGTCCTCAGATCTACTTTGCAATCGGTATTTCCGGAGCAATCCAGCACGTAGCTGGTATGGAAGATTCTGACCTGATCATCGCAATCAACAAAGATGAAGATGCTCCAATCTTCGACGTAGCTGATTACGGTCTGGTTGGTGATCTGAATAAGATCGTTCCTGCTTTAACAACAGCATTAAAAGCTGAGTTAGGCAAATAAATAATACAGGAAGATTAGCCTGTAAGATATGAGAAAGCCCGTCCTTTGTGCAGGGGTTCCATGAGGAATCCGGCATGAGGGACGGGCTTTTTGTGTATGTTTAGCTGGAAAATCAGATTGTGATAGAATGGGATTTTGTATTATTTATCCGGTAAAATAGTCACCGTGCAGTTCTTCTGATCTGCAGATACAGAGTCAATAGTGATCATATATCCGGTATTAACCGTCACCTGTCCGTTTTCATCGTACCAGCCAAAACCTGTAATAGTGTCATCAATCACATCTTTGTCACAGAAAAAACCGTTTCCATCATTGACCAGCCGTAAGACACGTTTGCCATTATTGGTGGAATCATAGACTGGACTGTAGTTATCAGATGCCAGATAGAAAGATCCATATTCATCACTTGCAAGAGTGGTGTCGACATGATAAATGCGAAGTCCGCCAGAAGAAAACAGCGTGTCATAATTACCGTTCGGGGTAATATAGTCAATGATCATATATTCGGAAAAATAACCGGAATGATCCGTACGCGGTATGATCAGACAGCTTCCCTCCTGTGTATCATCTGTCAGGGTAAAAGTCTGAGCAGATGTATTGCGGTCTGAAGAAGAGAGTGATGAAAAAAGTCTGTCGGATTTTTTATCGCTGGGTTGATAAATCTGTACAGATGCAGGAGTATACCATCCGAGCAGCAGTTTTGATAACGGACAAAAATCACCTTCTGATTCATCCATACGTTCAAGACCGGCGTCACCCATTGTAGCCTTAAAATTTTCCCTTAATCCATATTTATAATAATCCGGGAGTCCCATGCAGTGTCCGTATTCGTGGGCGAGTGTTCCAAGATAATAATCCATGGTATCAGCGTAGGACTGTTCATCGTCTCATAGCCGTCGTCTGTTGTTTCGTAGGATGCAATTGTGCCTTTGGCAGTGTAATGAAATACATTTCCGGTCATATGCCGTGCCCCATAGGAAGCGCGGGAAAAATAATTTGTCAGGCTCTCACATGGATAAAATGAGGTGTTGTCTGTAAGCTGAGCAAAAAAGCAGGACACCGAGAAAAATAACAGGGATAGTTTTAAATAACTTTTTTTTCTGTAGCATAGTAAAAACTCTTTTCTTAAAATATACGGTTAGCTTTGCATGTAAGAAGCAGAAATTCAATGACGTTTATAAATAATTAAGAAAACATTAACTCAATCTTGTGATTGCGGAAAATACTTCCAGATGTTATACTTAATAGCGTTGCATAGATACAGGATAATCGGAATTTGTACTGATAAAAAATGGTCAGACAAAACAGAGTGGATTTTGTCCTGTATTTCAAAAATTTCATAGAAAAATAAAAACGAGAGAAGAGGAAGGGACTATGACTCAGAAAAAGTTTTCCACAAAATTTCTTGTGGAAATGGCACTTTTAGTTGCCATCATTCTTATCATGGCTTTTACCCCGCTCGGATACATTAAGACAGTAGGTATAGAAATTACCCTGATCGTTGTTCCGGTGGCGGTAGGAGCTGTTACACTAGGACCAACGGCAGGTGCAATCTTAGGTGGTGTATTTGGATTTGCCAGTTTTTTACGGTGTTTCGGACTAAACGCCTTTGGTGCGACGCTGCTTGGAATTAATCCGTTTCTGGCATTTCTGGTATATGTGCCGACACGTATTCTGGTAGGATGGCTGACCGGATTGATCTATCAGGGACTCAGAAAGACGAAAATCCCATATACTGCATCAATCACGGTCGCAAATTTATGCTGTCCGCTTTTGAATACGACATTGTTTATGGGTATGCTGGTGATTGGTTTTTATCAGACGGAGTATATCCAGTCATTTGTTCAGACACTGGGTGTCAGCAATCCGTTCTGGTTTGTGCTTGCATTTGTGGGAATCAACGGACTTGTTGAAGCGGTTGTATGTTTTGTTGTAGGAACGGCAATTTCTGCAGCTTTGAAAAAGGCACTGAAATACAATTAACAGAATATGTTAAAAACGTTAATGCAGCATTGCGGAAAAGGTGTCCAAGTGCTATACTTAATAACGTTGCATATGAATTACATATTATTAAGAAAAGAGGAAGAGACTATGACTCAGAAAAAGTTTTCCACAAAGTATCTTGTGGAGATGGCACTTTTAGTTGCTATTATTCTTATCATGGCTTTTACCCCGATCGGATATATTAGAACAGCAGGTCTTGAGATCACGCTGATCGTCGTTCCGGTAGCGGTAGGAGCTGTTACATTAGGACCGGCAGCAGGTGCGATCTTAGGCGGTGTGTTTGGCATTACAAGTTTTATCCAGTGCTTTGGCATGAGTCCGTTTGGTGCAGCACTGCTTGGAATTAACGGCTTTTTGACATTTCTGGTATGCGTACCTACCCGTATTTTGATGGGATGGCTGACAGGTCTGATCTATAAAGGACTTCGCAAAACAAAGCTGCCATCCGGTGCATCTGTTACGATCAGCAACCTTTGCTGTCCATTACTTAACACTACATTTTTTATGGGAATGTTAGTGCTCGGATTTTACAATACAGAATACATCCAGTCATTCGTATCGGCTCTGGGTGCAAAAAATGCATTGCTGTTTATTTTAGCATTTGTCGGTGTGAACGGACTGATTGAAGCAATCGTATGTTTTATCGTAGGAACGGCAATTTCAGCAGCTTTGAAAAAGGCATTAAAATACAATTAAATAAAACATATGACGATATGTAGAAAGATCCCGGTGTTACCATTAAGGATAACACTGGGATCTTTCTGCTTATAAAAAAAGCGTTGAAGTTTCCTGTTATATAAAATGAGGAAAGCAGCACACAGAAAATGGCAGATGCGCAGAGTCAGCAGGAAAACGAAAGTACACAGGCAAGCAGGGATATATTTGCAATGGATACATATATGAATGTAACAGCTTATGGTGTTGGTGCAAATGAAGCTGTCCGACGGGCAGAGGAGGAAATAGAACGTCTCGATAGTCTTTTATCTACCGGAGATCAAAATAGTGAGATTTATCAGATCAACCAGAATGGAGGAGGAATCCTTTCGGAGGATACCGCTTATCTTGTGGAACGGTCTTTAGACCTGTACCAGTCAACAAATGGTGCATTTGATATTGCAATATACCCTGTGATGAAAGCATGGGGATTTACAGATGATAATTTCAGGGTGCCGGAGGAAGAAGAATTACAGGAGCTTCTGACATTGTTTAAGGCAAAAGGTGCCGGTAAAAATATCAAGGTTAAAAAAATGTAAGGCGCAGATATATTTTATTGTAAAATGGGGTCTGAATCTGAAAAGATTCAGATCCTTTTTTGAACTGTAACCAGGCTTCTTCTTTCTTTTATTACAGAAAATATGGTGCTTGTGAGAAAAGAAACCTTATTGTAGAATGGAATGTGTAATTGAACATTTGCGGAGGAAAAAGCGATGCAGCAGAACACAGGCGAAAAAAAGAGCAAAAATAAAGAGAAGAGAACACGGGTGATAAAGATTCGTATCACAGGAGGGGTTATTTTAGCAATTGTGATAGTGTGTGTCATTCTGAAAATTCTGAATGCAGATCCTTCATCTGTTTTCTTAAAAAATACAAAAGATGCAATCATCGGGGAAGAAGGAACGGTAACAACGATTTCAAAAGCGTCATTGGAAAAAGTTTTTGAAATCAGTGAACTTTCCACGGTAGATTATTCCTATAATGCAGTTGCCCGTGCGTATGAGGAGGATGGTGCTACTCCGAAATATTATGTGGCATATGAAGGAACCGTTACTGCAGGAATTGATTTCAGTAAGATTGTGATCGATATTGATGAGGATACAAAAATAATCACCATTACCTTGCCGGAGAGCGAAATACAGAATACAACGGTGGATTTTGGGTCAATGGATTATATTTTTGAAAATAAAAAATATGAAACGGAAACTGTATCACAGGAGGCATATGAATTATGTAAAACAGATCTTGCCAGGCGGGCGGCAAAAGAAAATGATCTGATGACATTGGCGAAGGAAAATGCGGTTACTGCGGTAGAAGCGCTGGTTGATCCATGGGTACAACAGATAGACGGGGAATATAAAGTTAATATTAAATAGGGGGGAATGCAATGAGAAAATATAGGATAATAATGATACTATGTGTCATGTCATTGTTTTTAGTTGCATGTACAAATAAAAACGATAAGACAAAAGTGAAAATGGAAGAAACACAAGAAATGGAAACTGCGGCTGTCTTAGAACCGGATCTGGCACAGATCAGATCCATCTGTGATCTTGCAACGCTGGAATGTTATTATCATAATGTGGCTAAGTCCACAAAAGAAAAAGGATCTGGATTGGCACATCTGGGAGAAAAGGAGAGAAAATTCTGGATTGAGTATACAGGAGTTGTCAAGATTGGGATTGAAATGTCAGATGTGAAAATGGATGTAAATGGTACCAGTGTACAAATTACGATTCCCAGAGCAAAAATTTTTCAGCCGGAAGTAAAAACAATAGATGTGGATGATTATATTGCAACGTCAGATTCATGGTTTAACAAGAATCAGATCACAGCTGAGGAGCAGACACAGGCAGTAAATGAGGCACAGGATGAAATGGTGGCAGCAGTGGAAAAGAATAAAACGTTATTGGCAGGCGCGCAGGAGCGTGCGAAAACATTGATAGAAAATTATATCACACAGTTGGGGGAAGCTACCGGTGTGGAATATCAGGTTACATGGAAATATGCTGAAAATGGAACAGAAAGGTAAGAAACAATAGGATGCATGTTCTGTAAACATTCTATTGTCATGAACAAAAATTCCCTGCATACAATGTAAAAACAAGTATTGCAGGGGATTTTTTGTGAAAACCTATATTGAGGAAAGAGCTATGGAAATAGCCAGATATATTATTGATAATAATACGACGGTGCGTCAGGCAGCGAAACATTTTGGAATCAGCAAGAGTACGGTACATACGGTGGTAACAAAATAGAATGCTTAAAGAAGATATTAAAAAGGCAGTTCATTTGGAATATAGAATAGATAAAAAGCGATAAGGGGAAACCTTATCGCTTTATTAAAAGAAGAATGTGGGATTGATAATCATTTAATTTTACATAATTAGATGTCAGTAGAAAGTTTATTAATTTTTCTTAGAGCAATACGATAAGAAATGTAAAAAAATAACAATGTTACAAGGAAATAAACAGTTAGAAATATTAAGGAGACTATAATTCTTTGATTAATTAGTTCAAGATAGAAAAAAGTATCAATTTGGGAACTCATAACAAAAATGGTAATACTATTTAAACTAGAATAGTATAGTGCAAATAGCCAACACCAGTGTGGAAAATGTTGGGTTCCATTAAAAAGAACTCCTTTTATTGACATCCAAATGATTAACGCACAAGGCGCTAATGAAATAACCCAACCGTTTAAGCTTGTTTGAAAAAAATAATCTAGTAGATTAGTAAGATTATCTAATATAATTATACCCCAAAAAAGGTTTAACATAAATTGTGTTCCGAATATTTGTGATCCTTTCATCACAGTGAATGGTGGTTTTCATAAGTTGTCCTCCTCCCAAAATAAATCGTTTAATGTTTTGTTAAGTACTTTACATATCCGAATACAAAGCTGAAGACTGGGATTAAACTTTCCGCCTTCTAGTAAGTTGATAGTAGGGCGTGTAACATTAACTTTGGCAGCCAGTTCTTCTTGAGAAAGATTCATCTCAACGCGCGCTAATTTAAGACGCATATTTTTCATTTATATAACCTCCTTTCTATATGTATTATATGATATATCAAACAAAGTGTAAAGTATATAATACAAAAAATAATAAATATATAACGTTATGTGAAAAAGATTATTATGTTTTGGTAATAGAACTTTTAAGTATTTGATTCAAGTGTCGGAGTAATAAAAGAGTTACGAAATAAAGTAAAAGCAAATTAGGAGGGTATAGAACTAAACAATCGTTTATAACAAGATATAAAATGTCAGGTGTAGATCAATCAGATTTCTGATTGATTCTGAGGGTTTGGGAGATACTCCCAACAAGCAAAAATGCATTTTGTGTGTACAAATGCACTGCTTGCCAAGTTGTGAATATAGAATTGATGGTAAACTTGAATTTAGAAAAAACAAGGTAAACAAGAGGAGACGGGGCATAAAATTGTATATTGAATTGGCATTGAAACGCTTGAAAAGGTTTAGTAACATAAAACCTTTTTCAAGGGTTTCTTTTTATTTTACGACTTTTAATGGAATATGATGCAGTCAGGAGCAGTGAAATTTTTTGAAAAAGTACGGTGGGAATGGACAAAAGTTTAGTATTTGGGGAACGTAATTTGATTTCAAGTAGGTTATGCTTAACTTAGATTAAATGATCTGGTCTAATCTAAGAATCTTTCTCATAGTATGGGAGAGAAGGACAGGCGAGGTAAGGGGGTGTAGCTTTCGCTTGAAACGGACGAAATTAAATTATCGTTTTCATAATCCAAATTCAGCGGAAGATACTGCAGATTTCCTGTGTAAACTCTTAATAGAAGTAAATGCTGGGAAGGTAGAGCGGGCAATAGAGAAAACTGCATTGTATGCAGAGAGTGAGGCTTACATATTAGAGAACTTATCGGAAAACAAGGAAAAATTATGCGTGGGGTAAGAGGAGCAAGGTGAGAGCCTTGCTTTTTGCTTTGATATCTAAAGGAAATGAATAGTCAACACTTAAATGAGAAAAAATCACATCTAGGTGTTGATTATTTTGAAAAAATGCATATAATAAAAAACAGAAAAGAAGATGAGGTAGCAATTATGTTGATACAATTTAATTTTAAAAATTTTAGATCTTTTAGAGAAGAAGCAACTTTGGATTTGTCTGCCACTAAGATGACAGAATTTTCTGAAAGAGTTGTGACCATCGGAAGAGAAAAGATACTGCCGGTTGCTGCCATTTATGGAGCAAACGCAAGTGGCAAGTCAAATATATACAGTGCATTTGAGTATATGGCCGAGTATGTAGTGGATTCTTTCAAGTATGGAGATGAGGAAGAGAAGTTTGAGGAGTATAGACCTACTCCGTTTTTGTTTGATTCCACGTCAGCAGATGCAGAGTCCAGTTTTGAGGTCTATTTCACTATTCCTGGAGATAAGAACGAGAAGACATATAATTATGGATTCTGCGTTGATCAGGAAGGTGTAACAGAGGAATGGCTGAACTCTAAGGCCAAGACAGCCAGAAAGTACAGTACAGTATTTTATCGTGGGAATTCTGACAGTGAATTAGATCTATCAGGCTTGCCGAAGAACAGCAGGGATAATATAAAGATTGCGCTGGAAAAGCAGGTGTTGATTGCTTCTTTAGGAGCTAAGTTAAAAATTAGTAAATGTAAGGCAATCAGAGACTGGTTCTTGACAAATGAATTTGCAGATTTTGGTGATCCGGTTACTAACTTTTTCTTATCACGTAGATTGCCGAGAGGCTTTGTGGATGATAAGAACGTTCAGCAGAAGGTTGTGGAATACTTTGCATCTTTTGATGAACATATTAAGGATTTTCGGGTAGAAAAGGTTCCGAGTGATGGTGAATCAAAGGAAGAAAAATATAAGATTAATGCGCTTCATAAGAAGATTGATTCTGATGAAATGGCAGAGATACCCTTAGGTGCAGAGTCAGCCGGAACATTAAAGATGTTTGCTCTTTATCCGGAACTACAGGAAGTATTGGAAAAGGGGAGTGTATTTTTTATTGATGAATTGAATGCCCGCTTACATCCGCTTTTGGTAAGAAACTTTTTGCTTACATTCTTGAATCCCAATATTAATGTTAACCATGCGCAACTTGTATTTACAACGCATGATACCTGGCAACTTTCAAATCAGTTGCTGCGCCGTGATGAAATATGGTTTGTTGAGAAAGATGATCGAGGTGTTTCAACATTATACTCCCTCGCAGATTTTATGGATGAGGATGGAGTGCGTATTCGCAAGGACGAAAGCTATGAGAAGAATTATCTGATTGGTAAGTATGGTGCCATTCCGACTTTAAAGAGTATTGATATGTTTAAGGAGGATTGAGCATGGCAAAAGGGGATAGAACAGGGAACAGAAAGACAAGAGAGCAAAGAAGAACAATCAAAGTACCAGAATTGGGATATTACTTGATTGTTACAGACACTGAAGGAACCGAACGTTGCTTTTTTGCAGGACTGCATCAATCATTGCCGGAGGAAGTTAGAAACAAACTTGTCATTAAAGTCGTAGAAACAAAGACAAGAAGCATGATTGATAAATGCCTGGAGCTAACAGCCTATGAGGCTCAATATCGTATTCCTTGGATTGTGTTTGACAGAGATCAAGTGATAGGATTTGATGAAATTATTTCCGAGGCAGAGAAAAAATGGTATACAAGTAGGATGGTCGAATCCATGTTTTGAAATATGGATGTATGCTTATTTTGGTGCAATGCCGGCAATTCAAGATTCATGGACATGCTGCTCTGAGTTTGGGCGAGTATATGAGAGCAAGACGGGACAGAAGTATTCCAAGGCAGATGAAAAGATGTATGGAAAAATCAGCAATGCAGGGAATGAGGAAAAGGCAATACAGATAGCACAGCAGAAGCTGGAGCAGTGTGAGCGAGAAGGTAAAAAGAAACCATCAGAGATGTGTCCGGGGACGACGGTGCATAAATTAGTAGCTGAAATTAGAGGTAAAAGAAAGGAAGGCTTATTATAATGAATAATCAAGTTAATGAAATATTGCACAAAGAGATTGACATAATACAAGAATGCATAAAAAGAATGGCGGATTGTTCATTTAAGCTAAAAGGATGGTATATTTCTCTCGTGACATTAGCATTGACATTGTTAATCGGACAAGGATGTAAACTGTCAATTGTTGCATTATTCTTATTTGTGGTAACTACGGTGTTTTGGGGAATGGATGGTTTCTTCTTGAAAACTGAAACTTTGTATAGATGGAAATATGAATGGGTAATTGATGCACGACAAAATGATAACATGGAAAACCTGTATGACTTAAACCCATATAATAAAAAAATGTGGAAAGATGCTGACAAAAAGAATTCGTGTATTATGAAATATATGCTATCCAAAACGTTGTGTCCACTTTATGGAACTGTATGGATGATAGCAGTTGGAATTATCATGTACATTGTTTTTCAATATTAAATAGGGGTGATAGGTATGGCAAGAAAAGTCTTTTATAGTTTTTGTTATGGAGATGATATTAATAGATGTATGGTTGTTAGAAATAGATGGGTAACATATGGCAATCAGATACAGTCAGGAATTATTGATAAGGCGGAGTTTGAAAAAATAAAAAGAACAGGTGATCAAGCGGTATATAGATGGATAAATAAACAGCTTGAGGGTACCAGTGTTACGGTAGTCCTTCTCGGAACGAATACGTTGTCAAGAAAGTTTGTTCAATATGAAATATGTGAGAGTATTAAAAGGGGAAATGCGATAGTTGGAATACATATTAACAATATTAGAGATATGTTAACGGGGCAGGTATCGGCAAGGTGTAATATACATTCTGCTATAGGAGAGTATAATGATGGAACACCGGCATATTTTGACAGCTTTTGCGATGAAATTCACGATTATGTTAACGAAAACGGGTACTCAAATTTAAACAGTTGGGTAGAGAACGCGGCAAGAAGGAAGGGAAAGTAGTGGTAACAGGATATAATTTGCATTTGGATAAGGATATTACAAAGTTTCAAGATTATGTGCAGATAGGTGAAACACATTTGAGTGGACAAAAAGCGAAAGTTTCAGAGAATTTAAAAAAGTATGTTATCGATGGAATTGTGGACGGGACACAAATAGAAAAAGACTGGTTTCCGCAAATGGAAGCGGATGTATTTATTTCTCATTCACATGCTGATGAAAAATTAGCAAAGGGTCTTGCAGGGTGGCTTCATTCTTGTTTTGGATTAACATGCTTTATTGATTCTTGCGTGTGGGGGTATGCTGATGATTTACTTGAAATGATAAATGACGAGTACAGTGATAAAAAGAATAAACCCAGCGGCGGTTGTATATATGACCATAAAAAATGTAATACAGCGAGTAAACACGTTAATACGATGTTGACAATTGCCTTGTATAAAATGATTGATAAGTCAGAGATAACCATCTTATTAAATACGAATAGTTCTATAAAAAAATATAAGGATATCTATCAACAAACTACTTATTCACCATGGATTTATTCAGAGATTGTGTGTACAGAGATTGTGAGAAAGAAACCTATCTCAGAATACAGATGGAAGTCATTTTTAGAACATAGTTTTGAAAAGAGCCAAGCAAGAAATGATGGATTTTCTGCAGTATATGCAGTTTCTTTAGAACATCTTGAATTCCTTGATATACTAAAACTCTTAGAATGGAAAAAGATATATGATAAGTGTAAAGTTAGATATCCATTGGATTATCTATATAAATTAACATATAAAAAGGAAACGGAGAAAATTCCAGTTAATATTTGATATAGTCAAAGTGGAAAAAGTTTGAATAAGTGAAAGGACTAAAAGATGAGTGAACTGAAAATCAAGGTAACATGGAACGGTATGACTGTTGAATTAGAGGGCGAAGCAGAAAACGTTAAAGAGATATTTAATTCTCTTAAAGATAGCGGTATGGGGCGTATGGACGAATGTGACAGAAAAGTGGTAAGTATGCATACGGATAATATGAAAGAAAAGATTGAAAATGAGAATATTATGAGAATTAACGAGGATGGTTATGAAGAGCAGGATCAGATAGAAATTCCGAGTTTGTCTAATGTAGTATTAGTAGGTGGACCACGTACTGAAAGTGAATGGATATTAGTTTATGCATTTTATAAATCAGAACAAGGAACACAGTTCTTTTCTAGGGATGACTTACGTCAGTGTTATAGAGAAACAAATCGATATACGGATATAAGGAATAAAAATTTTTCAAAAAATGTTAGAACATTGATTTCGGATAAACTAATTTCAGCAGTTAATCAGAATGATTTTAGAATCGAGAGAAAGGGGATTGAACTTGCAACTAAAATTGTTTGTGGGGAAATCACGGAGAAGGATGGAAAAGGAAGTAAGAAAAAAATTTCTAAAGCTAAAACTGGTGTAACAGAAACGTATAATCTTGTGGATTTAAATTTAAGTCAAGATGAGAGAAGTGCATTAGTGGAATTTTATTCTGAACATTCTCCTGCGAATCATCAGGATAAAACGGTTGTCATTGCAAAATGGTTAAAGGATGTCAAAGGGATTGATGAGGTAAATAAAGACATAGTATTTACTGTATTGAGAACGTTGGGGGAAAGTACGAGTTTTAATATTAGTCAAGCATTAGTAAATGCAAAAAATCTTAAAAGTTTTTTTGTTTCTACAGAAGCGGGTAAATTTAAGATTAATCATATAGGAGAAGACCATGTTGATAGAGACTTGGTGGGAAAGGATAAATGATGCACAATAAGCTAGAAGGTTTCATTCAAAAGATACCGGAGTTTATAAAAAAATCATCAAGTGAGATGATAGTTTACTTTGTATATTACTCTTTATACATTGATAATTTACAAAGTGTTCAACCAAAGCAAATTGTGGAGTGTTATTCAGTATTAAGTATTAAACCATATTCAAATATTCCAGCATATTTGTCTGACCATTCAAAAGGGAAAAATGCTATCTTTTTAAAAAACAAAAATGGTTATACTTTAGAGCGAAGTGTGGTTGATAAAATAAAAAGTGAAGTTTCTGAAGAAGTCGAAGTGGTCGTCACAGATGAATTGCTGCCTTTAGATATACTCGACAGTGCACCGTATTATCTAAAATTGATGGCAAAGCAAATGAATCAATGCTTTGAATGCTGTTTGTATGATGCAGTATTGGTAATGATGCGAAAGCTGATAGAAACGTTAATTATTGAATGTTTTGAGAGATACGGAATAGACGAAAATATCAAAGATAATAATGGGCAATTCCTTTTTTTGAGTGATTTGATCCCTAGATTTACGGCATCTGATAAGTGGAATATTAGTAGAAACCTTGAGGTACATATTAAAAAAGTAAAAAAATATGGAGACCTAAGTGCTCATAATAGACGGTTTTTGGCCAAAAAAAGTGATATGAACGATTTTAGGTTTGAATTGCGCCAAGCTGTTCAAGAAATTATTATGATTATTGACTACATAAACTGGAACCGAGAAAATTAATAGTTGAAAAAGCTACTATTCAATATGAATGGTAGCTTTTTGAGTATGTATTGTAACTTAAAAAGAAAAATAGTATAATAGTTGTAACAGAACGCTACAATTTTGATGGAAAGGTTAGACGCTATGAACATCGCCGCATATTGCCGTGTATCTACAGATAAAACCGATCAGCTCAACAGCTTAGAAATACAAAAAGAATTCTTCTTAGAATATACCAAGCGCACCGGAGATAACCTCATTAAATTGTATGCAGACGAAGGCATTTCCGGAACTAAAATCAAGAATCGTAAGGAATTTCAGCGTATGCTTGCAGATGCGGAAAAGGGCTTGTTCGATATGGTTGTAGTTAAGGATATTTCCCGTTTTGCCAGAAATACCGTTGATTTACTACAGAGTGTTCGCAAACTGAAATCTCTTGGGATTGAGACACAGTTCCTGACCGCCAACATGACAAGTATGGGCAACAGCGAATTTGTCTTAACTATCTTCGGGGCATTAGCTCAGGAGGAAAGTGCCAACACATCCAAGCGTATTAAATTTGGTAAGAAGATGAATGCAGAAAAGGGACGTGTTCCGAATATCGTTTTTGGCTATCATAAGACGATTGGTGACTATTTTAACCTTTCTATCAATGAGAACGAGGCAAAAGCAATCCGTCAGATTTTTCAGTGGTACACAGAGGAAGGATATGGCGGATCGAAGATTGCGAATATGCTCAATGAACGAGGCATCAAGACTAAGCGTGGTAATAACTGGAGCCAGAACTCCGTTTGCCGAATTCTGACCAATGAGATATACACCGGGAAGATTATCAACGGCAAAGAAGAGATTGCCGATTTTCTGACTGGTCAGAGAAAAGAAAAGGATGAATCAGAATGGCTTGTTACGATTCGACCGGAACTCCGGATTGTTGAGGATGAAGTCTTTGATAAAGCACAGGATATCTTAAAAGGTCGTCATGATTCTTTTAAGATTACACATGAGCGACAAAGTAACAAATATTTATTTTCTACATTGATTAAATGTAAGGAGTGCGGATGGTCTTTTCGCAGAACTGTTCGCACATACAAAAATACTTATGTGCGCTGGGTGTGTTCCGGGCATAACGGGAAAGGGGCGGATAGTTGCCCGAATGCGGTGACGGTAGATGAGGAAGAACTGATTCAGGCACTACAGGAGTATTTTCAGGAGATTCTTAGTAAGAAGAAAAAAGTAATCAATTATGTGATTAAAGAATTTCAGCGGGTATACAAAGCAAAAGATGAAAATATTGAGTACGAAAAGCAGTTAAATACAGAATTGAACAAGCTTCGTAAATCCCGTGAAAAATACATGGATATGTATACCGATGATTTGATTTCCAGAGAGGAATTGAATGAGAAAATCGGTGGAATGCGAAAAAAAATCGAACGGTTGGAAAATGAACTGAAAATGGTATCTTATCATCTGACCAAGGGAGAACAACTGGAAGCAATTCTGAACAGCACATTCAAGCAACTGGAAGATATCACGGATGTTCAAGAAATGACAAATGCACAGTTAAAACGATTGATCAATAAAATTGAAGTGGACAAGGATGGAAATGTAGATATTTACTTGCGTCTTATTGGTGATTTGGGATTGGATGAAACTGTTTTAATTGAAGGAGATGAAAACACTGAGGAAAAAGGAACTAAAACGGTTCCAAATAGTTACAACCATACATAAAGATGTCACGGAACGTCTTGCCCAGGTAAATCCGTCGCTTGCGGCAGAAGCACGAAAAGTATTAGATGTCAATAAATCCGAACGTCATATCCGTGGCGGACTCGCAACAAGGGAGAAATATCTGCATCAGCATGCATGAAACGAAAGACATGTTTCAAAAAATGAAAAGCATGCTTCATGAAACGAAAGACATGTTTCAAAAAATGAAAGGCATGCTTCATGAAACGAAAGAAATGTTTCAAAAATGAAAGGCATGCTTCATGAAACAAAAAACATATAAAAAAGGAAAGTGCTTCCTACGAAATTATAGGACAGCATTGAAGAAATTGCACAATGAATTTCATGAATTGTATAAAAAATTTGTGAAATTAAAACTATTATAAAAGTGCATATAATACGTTATAATAATCACACGACGTGCAGCAGAGAAAGCGATCGTAAAGATTGCTTTCTCTGCTTTTTTGTCGGGAAAAATAAATATTTTATCAGAACAATGAGGAGAAAAATATGCCAAAGACAAAGTTACAGGAAGTTGTATTTACTATTTTAATGGTGTTCGTGATGGTGTACGCAATGATCTGCTACAATATTTCACTGAACATGGGAGGAATGAGCAATATTGTATTTTTAAATGCATTTCATGAACTGGTGATCATGGGACCGATCGCATTTATTCTTGACTTTTTCCTTTACGGATCATTGTCAAAAAAACTTGCATTCCGTATTGTGACACCGGGTGTGGACAAGCCGATCATGCTGATTCTTGCTATTTCATCAATCACAGTCTGCCTGATGTGTCCGACAATGAGCCTTGCAGCAACACTTTTATTTAAACATGCCGGAAAAGAAGTGATCGCTGTGTGGATTGAGACGACAGCACTGAATTTCCCAATGGCATTTTTCTGGCAGATCTTTTTTGCAGGCCCGCTTGTACGTGCTATTTTCGGAATGATTTTTAAAGAAAAAGAAAATCAGGTTATGGAAGAGGAAAGCGAATATTTAGAAGGTGGAAGTGCCAGAAATTAAAGAGGCAGATGAAGGCGCAAGCCTGCAGATTAAAATGTGATTCCATGCCCGGCATTTGGGAAAATCAGTGCGGCCGCGCAGTCTGTGAGGAATAAAAGTACCAGCATACTGTTGAAGCAGCGTCTGAAACCGGGTGGCAGGGAGAACCAGTATTTTCGGAATATATTAGAAAATACACAGATCCAGAGCATACCTGCGATACCAAATCCGATTGCTGAAAAAAAGGCAGATATATCCATGAAAAATTGTACGGATAACTGCTGTAATCCCAGTACCGTAAATGGAAAAATGTATTGAGAAGCCATCCGATCACAAGTTCTAAGGCTGTTCCAAGAAGAGCAGTTTTGGTGAATATAGTGATTGGGTGGTATTTTATTTTAGAGCGGAATGTTCTGCCTGATAGATGAGTGGCTCCGGATATTTTTTTGCTGGAATGATGAAAAAAAACAGTAAAAGACCACCGCGCCAATCCCATAAACAGGCAGCCATGGACCATAAAAGAAGCCACGGTTGCGAAAAGTATTATCTTTTACAAGAAAAATAAGGGTTTCCCAGAGAAATCCTGAAAAACTTCCCAGAAAGAAGAAGTGGATCAGCAGGGAAATCTTATCCTGTATGGGATTCTGCTCCGGTGCGCAGAGTTTTGAAAAATCCGGAAGATTGGAATGTTTTTTCATATGGATATTATGACCGCAGAAGAAAAGGGATATGTATTTTTGTTTAATAATTCACAGATTTTAAAATGCATCAGACAGATTTTTAGACCAAATTTTTCAGGTACATGTTTTTAAAATTAAGTGATATTTGAATCCAAAATATTTATTTTTTTGATAAAAATGACAAAATACTGTAATAGAGGGAAAAACGCCTTGTAAACTCTCAAAACGTATCTTATAATAAATATCATTAAAGTCTGTATCAGGGAAGGACATGCTTTAAAAAAGGCATCGTCACAAACGGATGGCAGGCAACGAAAACATCAGGAGGAAGAAGATCAATGGATCATGAGAAAGTAATTGTCATTGATTTTGGCGGTCAGTACAACCAGCTGGTTGCGAGACGTGTCAGAGAATGCAATGTTTACTGTGAGATATATTCCTACAAGACGGATATCGCGCAGATCAAGGCAATGAATCCAAAGGGAATCATTCTTACCGGCGGTCCGAACAGTTGCTATGAGGCTGATTCACCGACCTGTTCGAAAGAATTATTTGAACTTGGCGTGCCGGTTTTAGGACTCTGCTATGGTGCGCAGTTGATGATGCACGTACTTGGAGGAAAAGTGGAAAAGGCACCTGTCCGTGAGTACGGAAAAACCGAGGTTACGGTCGATACTTCATCGCCGTTATTTACAGGCGTATCAGAAAATACGATCTGCTGGATGAGTCATTTTGATTATATTTCAAAGGTTGCACCGGGATTTAATATTGTTGCGCATACGGCAGATTGTCCGGTTGCTGCTGCAGAGAATCAGGAAAAAGGATTATTTGCAATCCAGTTTCATCCGGAAGTGCTTCATACACAGGAAGGTACGAAGATGCTTCACAATTTTGTACGTAGCATCTGTGGCTGTGAGGGAACCTGGAGAATGGACTCTTTTGTGGAGCATACGATTAAAGAGATCCGTGAAAAAGTCGGTGACGGAAAAGTATTACTTGCCTTATCTGGTGGAGTGGATTCTTCTGTTGCAGCAGGTCTGTTGTCCCGTGCAATTGGAAAACAGCTTACCTGTGTATTTGTAGACCATGGTCTTCTTCGTAAAAATGAGGGCGACGAGGTTGAAGCAGTATTCGGACCAAACGGACAGTTTGACCTGAATTTTATCCGTGTCAATGCACAGGAGCGCTATTATAGCAAGCTATCTGGTGTCACAGAGCCGGAGCGGAAACGTAAGATCATCGGTGAGGAATTCATCCGTGTATTCGAAGAAGAGGCAAAGAAGATCGGAGCTGTCGATTTTCTCGCACAGGGAACGATTTACCCGGATGTTGTTGAGAGTGGACTTGGCGGAGAGTCAGCCGTGATCAAATCCCACCACAACGTAGGTGGTCTTCCTGATTTCGTTGATTTCAAAGAAATCATTGAGCCACTCCGAAATCTTTTCAAGGACGAAGTAAGAAAAGCCGGACTTGAGCTTGGTATCCCGGAAAAACTTGTTTTCCGTCAGCCATTCCCTGGACCAGGACTTGGCATCCGTATCATCGGTGAGGTTAATGCCGAAAAAGTCAAGATCGTGCAGGATGCTGATGCCATCTACCGGGAGGAAGTGGACAAAGCAGTAGAAGAGTACACTAAAGCAAATGGCAAGGCGCCATCCTGGATGCCGAACCAATACTTTGCGGCACTCACTAACATGCGTTCCGTCGGTGTTATGGGTGATGAGCGTACCTACGACTATGCTGTGGCACTGCGTGCCGTCAATACAGTTGATTTCATGACTGCCGAATCAGCGGAGATTCCGTTTGAGGTGCTCCAGAGAGTTATGAGCCGAATTATTAATGAGGTGAAGGGCGTCAACAGGGTAATGTATGATTTGACGAGTAAACCACCGGGAACGATTGAGTTTGAATAAATCGAGTTGCTTAAAAAAGCCAGTGTTTATGCGGGTTTCAGCGATTTCGATTAGTCTTTTGATAACAAATTGATAACAGTCATAGCAAGTGCCATTATTCTTGTTATCCAGTGGTTTATGGGTAACGGAACAATTAACAGGTGGCTTGCAGACTAAAGTTCGGAGCTTGGCTCTGAACAAATTCCATATTATAAACTAAGCCCTTAGCTGTGGTTAATAACCATAGTTAAGGGCTTTTTTGTCGTTGCCAAAGCATCTGTAGGGAGCTGCCAGTGGCAGGTCCTGTAGGTGCTTATTTATCTTTCAAGTGGTCTTTGAATGCTTCCACGAGAGCGTCACTTAATTCCTGTGATGGAACTTTTGCCCAACGCTGTGTGGTGTCGAACTCTGGATAATGGTAACGCCAGTTATCGTATTCTTCTCTGTTGATTTCTTCGGAAGATAGCTTGTCTGCCTGTTCTTTCCAAGCATACAGCATTTTGAGGAGTTCATATGCTTCTCTGCCTTTGTCCTTGTTGACCTTTAAGCATACCTCTCCGTCTGCTTCACTGACAGTAAGACCGTAAATATCTTCAAGGGTAAACAGAGTGTGCATAAGACCGATATAGCTGTCTATGTCAGGAACATCAAGAGCCTGTGGAGAAACATCAAGCACCTGTGCCAATGCATTTGTAAGGTCTGCTTTCGGTTTGCGTGTACCAGTTTCGTACTGTGCCAAACGCACATCAGCACTCTTTTCTGGAAAACCGATTGCTGTACCGAGATACTTTTGTGTCATACCACGCATTAGTCTGAAAAAATGTATTCTTTCGCTGATAGCCATAATGATACGCTCCTTTTATATTTAGTGAAATAAGTATAGCAGAAATGTTTAGTGGAAGTCAAGAAAAACCGAAACAAAAATGTTTAATATTTTCTTTGCAACCACTTGACAATAGCAAATATGTTTAGTAAAATAAATTACGAATTAAACAAATATGCTTAATGCGACAACTGAATGACCGTCCGAAAAGCCAAACCGCCAAGACCTCGTCGGAGCAAGTTCCGTATCGTTCGCTTGTGTGCAAGCACAAAAGCTCATTCGCTGCACTGCTCCTCCTCTTCCCCAAAAGTCTCCGACTTTTCGGGAACCCCTATACGAGCGAGCGCCTGATGTACTGCGGTGCATTGGGACAGCACAGCGCCTGCCGACAAGCAGGAGTGCCTGTTGGAACTTTAACACGGAGAAAGCGGCAAGCAAAAAATTATTTTAAGAAAGGAAGAAAAAGGATATGGAAAACAGATTTATCCGAGCCGAAGATGTGGCTCAGGAACTAAACGTATCAAAACCTTATGCATATAAACTCATCAGACAATTAAATGAGGAATTGAAAGCAAAGGGCTTTATTACGATTGCAGGGCGTGTAAATCGCCAGTATTTTTACGAAAGGCTCTACGGAGCAGGAAAGGGGGAAATGTAAATGCCGGTATTTAAGAATGAAGATAACGGTACTTGGTATGTGATGGCAAGGTATGTGAACTGGAAAGGGGAACGCAAGCAGAAATGCAAGCGTGGCTTTGCTACCAAACGAGAAGCACAGGAATGGGAAAGAATGTTCAAATTGCAGACTTCTTCAGACCTTGATATGAGTTTTGAAGCCTTTACGGAGCTTTATATCAATGATGTGAAGAACCGTTTGAAGGAAAACACGTGGCTTACCAAAGAGCATATCATACGCACAAAGATACTTCCGTATTTCGGGAAACTGAAAATCAGCGAGATTTCCACAAAGGAGATTATTACTTGGCAGAATGAAATGCTTGCCTATCGTGATGAGAAGAAAAAGCCTTATTCACAGACGTATCTGAAAACGCTGCACAATCAGTTGTCCGCCATTTTCAATCACGCTGTCCGCTACTATGAACTGCGTTCCAATCCTGCGGCAAAGGTGGGAAATATGGGACGTGAGGAACACAAGGAAATGCTGTTCTGGACAAAGGAAGAATACAAGAAATTCTCTTTTGAGATGATGGACAAGCCTGTTTCCTTTTATGCGTTTGAAATGCTTTACTGGTGCGGTATCCGAGAGGGCGAGCTGTTAGCTTTGACTCCGGCAGATTTCAACTTTGATAAGGAAACAGTCACAATCAATAAATCCTATCAGCGTTTGAAAGGGCAGGATGTGATTACTTCTCCGAAAACGAAAAAGAGCAACCGCACGATTAAAATGCCGAAGTTTCTGTGTGAGGAAATGAAAGAATATCTCGGTATGCTTTACGGATTGAAGAAGAAAGACCGTATCTTTACGGTGACGAAAAGCTATCTTCATCACGAGATGGACAGAGGGGCAAAGGCGGCAGGCGTGAAGCGTATCCGCATTCACGATCTCCGTCACAGCCACATTTCACTCTTGATTGATATGGGCTTTTCTGCGGTGGCGATTGCTGACCGAGTTGGTCACGAAAGTATTGATATTACTTATCAGTACGCACACCTCTTTCCGTCAAAGCAGATTGAGATGGCAGAAAAATTAGATGATTTAGGGAAAGGAGATTTTGAAAATGTCAGCTAAGAACAGAGATAACAAAAATCGTTGGAGGAATATCACAGTAGGGTTTCGAGTATCGCCCGAAGAAAACGAACTCATTAACAGAGCTGTAGCTCTATCAGGATTGCCAAAACAGGAGTATTGTTACCGCCGTTGCTTAAATCAGGATGTGGTGGTACAGGGCAATCCGAGAGTGTATAAGGCGTTGAAAACGGAATTTGCCACAGTCCTTGCGGAACTGAAAAGGATTGAAGCAGGAAAAGGTGTGGATGATGAACTGCTGAGTGTAATAGAACTGATTTCCATTATTCTCGGCGGTTTGAAAGGAGAGGATGCGAATGGAGAATAAAAAAGAAATGACTATTCCAAATGTATCTGCGGCAACAGATGCGGAACAGTCACTTTCCAAATGTACTGACAATAGTATAGTCAATCAGGATACGGATTTCAAGGGGTACGAGCAATCTTTTGAAGAAATGCAAAGGGAAATACTCAGACAGTTAGACCCTTCCTATCTGAAAACAGTATCAATGACAACGCTGTATGATACGGTGTTTGAGGTTCAGACACCACTTATCGACGGTCTGCTCCAAAGGGGAACTTACCTTTTCGTAGGTTCCCCGAAAGTGGGAAAGAGCTTTATGATGGCACAGCTTGCCTATCATATCAGCACAGGCACACCGCTTTGGGAGTATAAGGTGCGTAAGGCAACGGTGCTTTATTTTGCCCTTGAAGATGATTACCCACGTTTGCAGAAGCGATTGTTTCAGATGTTCGGTGCAAAGGAGACAGGCAATCTGTATTTCGCAACGGAATGTAAAACGGTCAATGGCGGACTGGAAGAACAGATAAGAGGGTTTATGAGGGAACACCCAGACACAGGCTTGATTATCATAGACACCTTAAAGCGTGTGCGTGAAGCAGGCGGAGCAGATTACAGCTACGCAAGTGATTATGATGTTGTGGCAAGGCTGAAAGCGTTGGCAGACAGTTACAAGGTTTCAATGCTTATTGTTCATCATACACGCAAACAAAAATCGGAAGATATATTCGATATGATTTCAGGCACGAATGGTCTGATGGGTGCGGCAGACGGTGCATTTGTTCTCAGTAAGGACAAGCGTACTTCCAACAATGCCACACTTGATGTTGCTGGCAGAGACCAGCAGGATATGAAAATCCATCTTGTAAGGGACAGCGAGCGATTGGTGTGGAACTTTGCAAAATCGGAAACGGAGATGTGGAAAGAACCGCCCGAACCTCTGCTTGAGAAGATAGCGGATACGCTCTTTTCGGAAAGTGACAGATGGGAAGGAACTGCTTCGGAACTTTGCGAAAGGCTTGCGGTGGATATAAAGCCGAATGTACTTTCTTTAAGGCTCAGTATCAACGCAAGCAGGCTGTTTCGTGATTACGGTATCCGTTATCAGAACAGCCGCACACACGACGGAAGAAAGGTTTCACTTTGGAAAGAAACCGAGCAGACGGCGTGACAAACGGTGTCAAAGGTGTCAATGTTTTTGAGAGCAGCACGCTGTGAAAAACATTGTCACCATCGTCACACTTTGACACCGGATAAAGTTTAGGGGAGTGTGCAGAGAGTGCCTTTTCAAAGGCGGCTCTTTGGTCTCGCCTGCTGGCTCGGTCGGTTCGCAGGCGTGTGTGCCACCGGCACACGCTCACCCCTCGGAGAGCCTTCGGAGAACGCAAAACCTGTTTACAGGTCGCATTTTTGATGGGTGTACCCGTCAAAAGTGCTTTTGCGTTACTTTTGACAAAAGTAACAAAACCTGAGAATGTTGAAATTTACAGATGGGAGATGAAAAAATGCAGAGAACGATAAGTGCAATGGTCGGTAAAGGCTCGGTCAATCACAACAGCCGAAAGTTCCGAGCAGAAAATGTAGACGGAACTCGTACTCATCT